>Ga0228710_1001606_pt1 | contig 34261 bp, 18 predicted proteins | sample MedpolnodulmetaG_FD_177995 | JGI IMG/M metagenome (GOLD analysis project Ga0228710, IMG submission 177995) | Root nodule microbial communities from Medicago polymorpha collected in Santa Monica, California, United States - pink nodules | ecosystem: Host-associated > Plants > Roots > Nodule... | reverse complement strand
TCACTACAAAATCGTTGGCAGTTTCCATCATCAAGCGGATTTTGTTTTAGTTTTTTTTTCTTAGAAGCAGTTTTTAAATATTGGTTTATAAAATGATTTTGTCTATTGGTTTATAAAGGTTTTGAGTAGCGCTTTTTCATTCTTAACCTATAGCAACAGGGTATTGGAACATCAGTTGCTAAATTTTATCTATAGCAACTCTTTTTTCTGCAGTTGCTAAAAGTGACAGTTGCTATATGGCAATTTCCTGTAGTGTGTATGATTGTTTGACTATCATTAATTTTCTTTTGAATAAATATATTTTTTCTATAAAATAAAATTTTCGATTCCATTCAGTTGAGAATTAAATTTCGTTCTTTTTATATACCCAAACAGTTGAGAGCCAAATTAACTGCGGAATTTAGGTAATTTTATTTTAAGAGTCCACCTAAGCATCTTAATTGAAGAAAATGATTAATAATATGTGTCGAAGTAATCGTGACAAAACCTAGCCAATGAGAAACATAAGACCAAAGTTTTCCAGGAGAAAAAAAAAATCACACTTTAAAAACAAATGATTCACATCCTCCTCTTCACCACAACCTCCCACCTATAGCTACTGTAATGCCCACACTAAATTGTCTAGAATATTTTGGTGGGTGTTAAATATAAAGTATTGGATTCATTAAAACTACATAAATTTTTTGTTTGAATGAATACAAACATCATTACAAGTTCGTACATCTGATAAAAACTAACATTTGTCAAATACATATATATGATACATATCTGAAAATATAAGAAATTATCTAAAACTGGTACGAAGAGTGTATATGAAGGTAAATCATTTGGGTTCCTTCTATTGATCATTCCCACAAGCGACCTTTTTATCTGAAATAAAATAAGGGATTAGGGTGAGACAAGATGTCTCAATGAGTAGGCAATCTTGGGGAACCCATGTTTGAACAACACTAGATTTGTATAATACCTCTAAACTTTTGATGATAACAAAGTATTAAAGAACAATTGGATATGCTAATATATATATATATTTAAGTGTGCAGGACCATAGATTAAAGTTCATAATATAATATCAAGTTTTGATCCTGGAAGAATATATACAAGAGAATTTGAAAACAAGGGAAGCTAAAAATCTGCATCAGACTCTGAAGACCATCGGGCTCTGAAGCCTACCGGACTCTGAAGATCACCAGACTCTGAACACCATCACACTCTGAAAGACAAAAGACTCTAAGGGACCTAGAATCACATCAGATTTTGTCTTCTTCTGAAGTTGTCTCTATCAGACTCAAATAGTAAAGTTTATCTTCTTCTGATCATGTCCAGAAACAAACAAAGAACTTCAAGGACAAAAAGAATGATTGGATAATTCCAGTTGCAGTAAAGGAATTTCCAATGTCCCATCAATGACATTATCCATATTAGACAATATTCCAACGTCTTTGATTTGAAGATTCTCAACGACTCTTAATGCACTAGCACCTTTCCAACGTCTCTTAAATCCTTGCCTATATAAGGAGCTGAAAACTTAAAGAACAACAACAGGACTCCCCCTTCTTGTGTTTTTATTACCTTCAGTTGGTATCAGATCCTAGTTTGTGTTCAACCACTTAATTGTGCCACATCCAGAGAGAAAAACATGTATGTTGGTGATGAGGGTGATACTTTTAACAGAATTACTAACTCAACTATTCGTTATGTTTACAACACTTTCACTTCTGAGAAGAAAAAATACTCTGCGAAGCCTCCATCATTTACTGGAGATGCAACTCAGTTCTCATGGTGGATGAGTAAAATCTACAGTCACATCATAGGAGTTGATGATGAGATGTGAGACATCATTGAAGATGGTGTTGGTTTTTGAAATTCTAGCCTACTTGTTTTAATATGTTCTGTAAGATGTTTCAACGTTTATAATGTTCCGTTCAATGTTTCAATTTCACGAAATAAACAGAAATAAAAACAAGAAAATAAATGACAAGAAAGTAAAGAACACAATGAGTTTGTTGACCCAATTCAGTGACAAACACACCTACTCTGGGGGGCTACCAAGCCAGGAAGGAAATCCACTAGTGTAGTCCTTATTCTATAGCTCTCAGCAAACTCCTCGTTTACACTAAAGACCTAGGACCTACCCTTATAGAGTTTAACCTAGGAACTCCTAGATCTGAGATCCCATCTCACTATCCTATGGTCAGTCACAGCCCCTAGGTTTTTAGTATAAATAGTAGTTTCCAAGCTAGAAAGAGGGTCGCAAATCATATACAGAATTCTACAACACTCAAACTACCAGCGTCTAAGGAAACGAGTTATACATAATGTATGTAGACTGATTTGTATACCACCCCTTTTATTTTAATGCATTGCATTTTACTTTTTTCCTTGAGTTTACGTGCGTAAACTTACTTTTATCTTTTATCTTGCTTTATTTTAAACTTTTAATCGCATTCTCAAACCTATCGAGAGACATATCCTTTTTATATCAAACCCATCCTGCTCTCTAAGCAACCTAAGTGCACTTCGTGACCTTATTTCAAACTCTTTTCCGATAGAAAAACCTTTGCACAACGGTCTTGAGATTTCTAGTTCGGTCTCGCGTGTAATAATCAGAACTAGCCCCCGTTTGCCAAAATCACAGGCAAACAATGCATTAAGTAGATTTGAGTATCTATGTTACCAATCCCTCTTAAATTCTAGTATATACACTTCATTGATAGAGGTCAATGCTTAAACCGTATGTGGTGTTGGATTCAAGTGTTACAGAGTTGCTTTTAGTGCTTTTCTTATGAGTAGTTTTAACACTTTTTTGCTTTCTAGGCCTTCCACGCTTGGCCTTCACTGAATTTTCTTTGTCATTGTGTTGATCCAGGTACTTCTTAGTTGTTTGAGAAATAGCCAAAGAATTGTCAGTGTCATTATCTTGTTCAAGCATTCCATCTGAGTCAAGATCATCATCAACCATGTCTCCCTAAAATTTGCTTAGAATATGAACACTCTTGAGGCTAGTAGTTGTTAGGGGCTTAGTACCACGTATGTTGGGAGTGATTCTCTTATCAGTTCCCAAAACAACATTTTTGGATGTTGTAGGGATAGCCACCAGAGGAGTAGGTTGCAACAAGTGATCACAAGCATCATTAGCTGAAGCAGAGGTAACACTGAGGAAAGTCTACCTCTCAGTATTGTTACCCTGCACAAGAGAAGATGATGGGGCTATGGGGAATGGCCACCTCTCATTACCGTCCACCAACAGTTACTTACCTAAGTCCATACTGAGAGCCTATAAAGCACTTTTTTCCACTGCTCCAGGTGTTTCAGTGCTCCCAGATGTAGTCAGGTTAACATTCTCCTTGGAGACACTGTCATACATCTTATTGATATCCTAAGGCATATCAGTAGGAATGATGAGGTACTCATGATCAGCTAATGTTGCCTCCCCAACAGGGACATCTAGCTCTTCATTGAGGATGTTGAAAGAGTTGTGTAGAACCAAAGTAGGATGTTGTGACAGATCCTGAATGATTATTGTAACAGCCACATCATCTTTGGTTTTTCCCTGCTCCATGCTCAAAACCACATTGCCAGATTGAAGTATCTCAATATCTGGAGCATTGGATTGGACGGTGTGCAATGTCAGTGGAGTTTTAGTGGTTTGAGATGGCTTGTTCACCAGAGTATTACCATGAGGTTGCTCAGTATTCTTCAAGGGATTCTGAACTTTCTTCTGCACAGTTTTGGATTCATCACTAGAATCTTCTTGCAGTTTTGAATAGAGTGTCCCATCATCTTGCACAGAGCACAAAAAGGAGGTAACTTCTCATATTGCACATTGATGGGTAAAGCGTGAGCCTCTCTTTCTACCATCACTGTCTCAAACAATTTCTCAGAAAGATCTACATCATCAAGAATCCTAGCAAATAAGCCAAAGCGTTTCGAAAGGGTTGCTTCATCAATGGTTAAGGGAGTGCCTAAACCTGATGCAATTTCAAAGAGAGTTTTCTTCCTCCAATATTCCTGTGGGAGCTGTATCAATCTAACCCAAATTTGAGCATGAGTTTGAAATCCCTAGTCCAACAGTAAAATCCTAGTATACTATAATTCAAATTAACAATACCAAGAGCCCAAATCTTCCTCATATCCTCAATTGAGCCAAATTTGAATTCAAAGAAACCCTTTTCCAATGGAATAATAGTCCAGTTTAGCAGATTTGGCCAAAAACTACTTAATTTCAATTTGAAAGCTTGTGTAGTTAAAGGAGGATCATTTTTGTTAAGAGTAACTCTGCCATGGAGATTCATTCTGCAATCAGCAATGCCAGATTCATACTCTTCCTGTGTGATTTTGATTCTCACAGTGTCTCCCATAATCACTTTTGGAGGTAGCTGAGAAATCTGAATATCGCAGGAACCAGAAAGTGCTTGAGCAAAGGATTTACCATTTTACCGTGGAGTAGGAGTTGGATCCGCAGAGTTGCCCTGAAAGGCCAGGGACAAACCATCGCAAGCGATTTCTACCGAAAAACCGCCACAGAAGCTTCCTCGGAGAAATGTCGGAGCAAACAGAGATCCACGCCGAAAGCTACGATCGGAGGAGAATCCACCGTTGAGAAGCCGAGGGAGTGAAGGGAGAACCAAGACGAAGCGAAAAGCTGAGAAGATACGGTGGAGAAGCACCGAAAAGAGCTCGTCAGAGCTTCGCTGGAAGTTAGTTAGAGGATCGGAAAAATGCAATTGAGGAGAGAGAACAGAGAGTTCCGGTGGAGTTTTTCATTTTTGTTGCAATAAAATCTCATCTTTTCGAAGATGATTCTTTTCAATAATAATATATAATATGTATAAGTATAGGTTAGTAAAAATTATTTTTTTGTTGAGAAGTGATTTTTCTTTATAAAAATAAAATTATAAATTTGTCATGCTTGCGTCACATTCTATAAAAGTTGGGTGGAAATACAAAATATTTGACCCGTTGTTAATTTGGCCCAATTTGATTTAATTTAAATAGTAGTTAGATTTCTACGATGATGATGATGGTATAATATGGCCCTTTTTGTTGAGGTGAGCCACTCGGATTGTCTTTATGTTTAGTCATTGATATTAGGCCAAATTTTATTGTTTTCTAAGTGGGCTTACGCACAGTGGATAATCCATATCATATTTTGGTTGGATTGTTGAGGCTCATATTATTACTGATCCAAAAATAAATAAATCTTTCGAATTATCCAAATTCACCAAAATTATCAAATTATCAGATTATCATTCACACTCAAGATTGAAAACTTTGTTCTGCTTTAACTTGTGGCTTTGTGTGATGTAATTGTATTAGTATATTGCCAGGACGAAGTGACATTTTGCAAGGTGTGAATGCTTGAATGATCGTCTGGCTAAGCCAATTTAATGACGCACAAGTGTTTATATATTTAATTCCTTTGCTTAAGTTCAGATGGTCAAATAATATTGAAATGTGTTTATTCGTTTATTGAAGAAAAAATAAGGGGTTTCAACTTGCCCTTTGACAACCTCTTGTTAGAAAGGGTTTTTGGATACTGATGTGTACCTCCTTTGTCACTCATGGGATTTTGAGATTAATTAATTAATTAATGCCCTTTCAATCATGTTGATTTGTTAATTAAAGTGCTAACTCTAGTACAAAGTTAAGAAAAATAGATATGGAGAGTCTTGTGGATAAACACTATAGTATATTATTGGAGAAAACATGTTGATTCAACACTTAATTGATACAATTAGAGTTGTCACACTATGAATGCCATACAATCATTATATTCTAAGGGTATGTATTGGATTAGGATTTTAAGGGATTTTAAAAGACTTTTTAATTATGAAAAAGTCTTGTGGTATTCAATCAAGACTCTTTGCAATTTAAAAAAAGTCTTGTGGTATTCAATCAAGATTCTTTGTCATTTTAAAAAAGTCTTGAGGTATTCAATCAAGATTTTTCATCACTTAAAAAAAGTCTCATGGTATTCAAAATCATTCAAATTTCAAAGGATTGTTTAATAAATTAGATTTTGATGGATTTTGTGGGATTTTCTAGTGAAATTTTAACAAGAAAAAGTCTTTCATAAAGGCATAAGATTTCTTGCGATTGTTTTTCTTTAAAAGTTTATTATCTCTTTCTTATCCATTCTTCCTTCTCTCTTCTCCTTTCTCTCTCTCATCTCTTTTCTCCCTTCTCTCCCTCCTCTCTTCCCCCTTCTCTCTATCTCTCATAAAAATAAAATAAGAAATAAAAGTATGTATTGAAAATATTATGATAAAGAGTGTGTTGTAATCATTTCTTTTCAATGAGTCCTTAAAATAAAGGACTCATAATAATACATCACAATTACTAGTAAACTAGTATTTATTGATATCATAATTCATATATAGGAGGGTATTTAACTAGATATATAGGAGAGGCTATTTATTTAAGTATATATGTATATAACCTCATATGTAAAATAACACAAACTCACATCAAGTGGCATCTGCATCTGCTTCTGAAGTAGGAGTAGGACTGGCAGATGGTTCCATCGTTTTATGAATAGTGCAAAATTCCACATACAGGTCACAGTTGAGACGGTATTGCAAACAAGTTTGTTGCCAAAACAGACAATTTGTCCATGTCTTTTCAGAACCGAAGTAAGCTCTAGTAGGACCAGCACTGTCATGCATCAGAGCCCTTGCAGAACTCTCATGTATCAGAAAAAAGAGAATCACAAGACAAAAAGCACTACGAACTATCTTAGCCATTTGTAATTAGAATTGATTGATGATGATGCAGAGTTAACACACATTTCCCATTAATTTATAGGCCCGGTTGTTGCCATTATTAATATGAATGTAGTGAAAATTTCAATTTGCCTTTCTTTGGTAAAATTAAGGTAGCTCGGTGGCAACACATAATTTCTTTTCATACTAATGTACCAAATTGTCTTTTGGTTACTATTTTTTGTTAACGTTTCAAATCAAAAATAAAGGACAATGTAGATAAAAAGTTTATTCATCACATTCATTATATAAACAACACTCTTTTTCATATTTTATGCTCTTATTACGATTTTCTTATAAAATTCTTATTTGCCATTTTATTTTTATGTTTTATTTATAATTTTTTTCAAGTAGCTTCTATGGTGATTTTTTTTCTTTCTGATAATAGTCAAATATAATTTGAATTATTTAAAATAATAGTATGTCGTATGATATTAGCATGTTTTTAATTTATTTTTTTTTTACATTTTGTGCTAATAGTTTTACAAGAATTTATCTTGAATTTATCAAAAAACAATTCATCATATGTTTGATTTAAAATAAATTCAAACAAAATAAATTCAAACAGTCCTTCATCACAACTGACAAGACTGAGAAAATTTATAAAAAGTGATAAAAACAAATGGTCCGAGAAAATCTCACACGTTAATGTAAATTTGGTTAAATGCAACTTTTGCACATTTTACACATATAGGACTAATGATTTCCTTAAATTTTGCTAAATAAATAAATAAAAAAATAATGTTTTCTTTAGAATAATTAAATTTGGCGTTGGGTGAAAGAGAATAGACTTTTCATCGACTCAATACTGTCAATTATTCATCCAAGGTTAGCAACGAGGTCAGTCACAAACTCCACAATAATCAAATTATTGTTTTACACTCTTTTTTTCACTAGATAATCAATTTATTTTGGTGAAATCTAAATCATCACCAAATCAGTAATCACAGTCACTTCAACTTATATTGCTATTAATGAGATGGGAATGAATTAATTCTGACTTTGCTTAACAAAATAATTTTTATCAAATTAAGGTAGTTGAATGGTATGGGAATCTTGGAATAGAATTGATGATGATGCATAGTTCACAGTCATTTAATTTATAGGCCCGGTTGTTTCCAGTACTTAATATGAATGTATGCAGCTTGATCAAAATTTCAATTTACCTTCTATTTGACAAAATTAAGGTAGCTAGGTGGCAAATCATAATTTCTTTTTATAATAATGTACCAAATTTTCTTTTTGGTTTAATCTTGTGTATTTTCACTATGTTGTGTGTTAACGTTTCAAATAAAAATAAAGGACAATGTGGATAAAAAGTTTATTCATCCCTTTCAATATATAAAAAACATTCTTTTACATAATTTATGCTCTTATTATGAAGAAATTTTTTTTATAAAATTATTGTTTTCTTTTTTATTTTCAAGTTTTATTTATAATTTATTTTCGAGTAGTCTCTAAGGTGAAAAAAAATTCACCAAATTTAAAGAATTACAGTATTAGTTTAATCAACTCCTTTAGCAAATAGGAGATGCCAAGTTATTGTCCATGGACTTTTTCGGTTACAGATGAAAATTATTTTGAATTTTTTTGAATTAGTCATATATTTATGAACATGTGTTGGTTACAGATGAAAATGACGGGTCTTGAATCCGAGAGAACCCGGGTTCGAGCCCCACTAATGCCTTTGGAGGGAGGCAAATGTAAATACCTTTGTAAGTGCTCTTTGAGTCCAGAGGTCTTCCCTGCCTTGGACTGGGGCACCATCCCCTCACCCTTCTCTATCTCTTTCTCTCTCTATCTCTCTCCAATTTTTATAAAATGAATGTGAACCCTATTTTTCTACAAAGATTAGAGCTTAAATAGTGTCCACACTAATGGGCTTAACCCTTTAGAGTCTATTGGGCTCAAAACTCTTATAAACTAACTCCCAAAGTTTCTATCCACTAACGGTTAAAAGTTATCAAATAATTACCGGTTAAAAACTAATTACCATCACCGAATAGTAACTTAGTAAAAATAAATGGTTCTCACTTGAAACACTAAAAATAACCCTCAGCATGAAATTACTAATTTACCCTTGCTCACAAAATGACCAAAATACCCCTGAGTCTAAAATGACTATAATACCCTTCTGACACTGAATTCTAATAATCCCAACCAAAAATACACACAGAGGCAATTAATCACATATAAACACATGTAAATAAATAATAAAATAAATCTAGCGAAAAAATGGGTTGTTACATCCTGCATTCATACTTGCATCATGAGCATTTCATAAGCATCTTAGGTCAAAAATGGTGTACTTTGTATTTAAGTCTCTTTGCCTCGTCAAATCAAAGATTGCATCTTCAAGTCTCCGTACGAAGAAACTTAAATAGGGACATCTGTCATACCCCAATTTTTGACCTAAGACCCTACATTCATACACCCTCTGATCCGGAATATTATCTGACTTTTCAGAGAAAAATTCGGCAGAGAGGTACTTTAAAATACCTCATTTTCGGTTGGTTTTGGGCCCGCATTTTTATTTTATTATTAGCCTTTTTTATTTATTTTATTTTTATTTTTATTAGTTTTTATTTTATTTTATTTCCATCTTTTATTTTATTTTTATTTTATTTATTTTTTTAGGTTATTTTCTTTTTTATTACTTAGAATAGGTCCAAAAATAAAATGTCCAAGGTCCAAAAAAACTTCAAGTCAAGTGTCAACTTTAACATTCCTTTTTCAAAATTCATCATAATTGTCCATCAAAAACCATTAAACCACTTTTCCATTTTCATCAACCTCCTCACATATAAATAGAGCTCTCATTCCACAGTTCAAAACACACCAACAGTTCTCTTGAGTTGTCGAAGAACTTTTCTCTCTTCTCCCTTATTTAGCTTGTGTTTACGAGTTATTCTTTTCTTCTCCCTCTTTTTATGTCCTTTGGAAAAGTCCCTTCGGAATTTTGTCCCTTCGGTTGTCCCTCTCTCTTAGTTTCTTTTATTTTCTTACTGTTTAGCATTTTTTGCGTTTCAGTTTTTATTTCTATTTATTATTATCATTTAGCATTTTAATTATCGCCATTTATTTTCCAGCAATTATAATGTATCTAGATTCAATGTAAACAATATAAATGAGAAAAGAGTGGGTGTGTCTGCGCCCTTTTATTTCTTTACCACTTTATTTATATCCAAAAATGCAAAAAAATTAGATTATGGATTTTGTGGTGATCCAACGTCACTACAAAAATCCACGCGCTTTTATTTTTATTGCTCCGTTAGTTTAATTTTCATTTATTATTCCAAAACAACAAAAACATTCAAATAACAAAAATCACAAAAAATACTTTCATAATAAACCTTGATTTTCAATCGAGTGATCCCATTTTTATTTTATTTTCTTAATCAAATGTTAATCAATTTAATTATATCTTGAGTCTATTTTCTTTTAATATTAAAAAACACAAACCAATTCTTATTTGCCACTTTGGCTTTTTTTTTCTTCTTTAAAACTTTTTTTTGAAAAAACTAATAAGAAATACAAAACAAATCAAACGTCAATTTCTACCTCGAACTACGAGGTTTTGATCTCTCACGGGTACGTAGGCAAAGGACCTAGTCCTTCCAAATCAATAAAAAATGTAAATAAAAAAATGTTTCTTTTCTTTTAAATCACTATTCTTAATTCCTTCTTTTAAATAAAAAAAAGCAAGTAAGTTATAGCACAATAGTTGAATAAAATCAAGAGGTTATTGTAGAGTACTACAAATATTTAGGGTGCTAACACCTTCCCTAAATATAACTAACCGCTGAACCCTAAATCTTTTAAATGGTGGTAATTTAGAACTTTTTCCCCTTTCTTTTGAAAAATTAAAAGTTCAGTCGTGAAATAAAAATAGTCAATTTATGCTAACCAAATAACTTGACCTCCGAAAAATGACGCGACATCTTCTTCCCTGCTCTTCTTAACACCTTCATAAAAAAAACCTAGAATCAATCATCACCCAAATCTTCTTCTAACAACAACAAAAACATCAACTCATTAAACCATTAAAACTCAAACTCCATCATCTTCATAACAACCATTATTTGAAGATCATAACATAACTGTCGACATCAAATAAATTTTCAAAATCATAGATCAACTCAGAAATGAGTCTTCTACGAAGCTTGAAGACATAAATTTTAGCATAAATCAGTTACTGAAAGGGCAAAGACAGAGGATTTGGATAGCCTTTTTTACTAAAAGGGCAAAGAGGTAAAAGTATAAAATGAGTTGAAAATTTGACCATTTGCTAAAAGACAAAAGATAACCACGTGTGCATTTTAGTCGGATGAGATGGCTGGTCGGACCATACCAATTGGACCGGAGCACGGCCCAAATCTATTTATAAAATAAAATTTGGTTTAATGTCTTTGTTGGGTCATAGCCCATTTTTCCATGAAAAATATATTTATTTGATACTAATAAAAGTACAGGTTTTAGTTTGCATGGGCTCATGGTATAAAACAAAAGAAACTGTAAGAGAGAAAGATCTCAATTGTTTATCAAAATGGTTGCACTGCAAATCTGTAAAAATGAATGTATAAACAAATTTCTTCTTAATTAAAGATCACAAAAATTGAATATGAGTACTACAAGCCTATCCATTATTTTCATTCTCATGGACCAGACATTCATTCCCATTTGCTCCTTAATTGATGATGGTGTTTGAAAGCATAGGTCAATACTATGCTTCCATCCAATCTCTTTATAACAAAAGTCTCAACCAACATATAACATCCAAATTTCTTCCATCCCTTATTAGTCCCTTCAAATTCTTCCACTTTCTTAACTTGAAATTCCTTTTCTTTCCCACCAAGCCACTCAACCCTTTCCTCCTCCCACTTCATTCTTTCAACAATAACCATACTCAACCCCACACTGTTCTTTTCTCCAACATTATTGATACTATTAAACCACAAAAAACTTTCAGCTACATCCATCTTATTATCCATCATAGCTTCCCACCCAGCAATTACAACCACTTCTTTTTGAACAACAGCATCAACATTCACAGTGTTTCCCTTTTTATCATCATTATTATCACATGAAAACACTTGTTCCCATTTCTGCTCTAGTGTAATCTCATAAAACATTGATTTTCTCATTTCTTCTTTCAATGTTCTGTGAGTTCCTTCTTTGATAAACATGAAGGGACAGTACCATTTTCCCACAACAACACTTTCTGAACATCTGTTTGCTATGGTGAAATTGAATTTTGGTTTCCCGGCACGGAGGGAATCATCTACACCTGATGCTTCTCCAAGACTTGAATCACTTGATGGTGAAGCACTCAATTTCCACCTTCTACTTAAAAACCTTGGAGGGTATCCATCTTCAGCAACAGATTTAGCTGAGAAACCACTCCTTAATGTAACTTTGCTTCTACGAGGATAGATTACGAACTCTTGATATTTGTCACTGATATCTAAAGGATGAAGTGGTACTTCAGAGACAGAATTGTAGAAACAGAATGTGTCCACATCTTCCTCCTTTGAGTTATTGTATGCTTCCCTACAGAAGAAAAACCAAATTACATCAGTATAATACTTGAACATGTCAAGAAGGTTAATCATTCATGTCAAAAGTTTAAAATTGGTTCAACACGGCTATCTCTATAACCCTGAACGTGGCAGCGAGTGCTAGAACTGTTGGATTTGAATCAAAACCCAACTTGTATTCAAATCTAACAGCTCTGAAGTCCGCTGCATCGTGCAACAGAGTTAGAGGATTCAAACTCAAGCACATGTACTCATGGCGAAATTTTAGTGACTTTGATTTGTTCACATACTTGAATTGAATCACCCTTATGCTACAATACTAGAAAAAGTTGAAATAATGATGAAAATCTAGAAAATGTAAAATGAGAAATCCATTTTTAATTCCGCCCTTAAGTGACGCCTGCTTTGATGATCAAGATTAAATTTTTCGTTTGATATTTGGGTTCCACTTTGATGACTTTGAGTTTCGGTGACTTGTGATTTTGTCCCTATCTCTCTCCTAACCATCTCTTATCAAAATACACTGATGTCACCAATGTCATCGAAATTCAAAGTCACCTAAGTATATTCCCCGTTATTTCAACCTTATGTCGTAGTACTATATAACTGACATTTGGTTGAACTGGTGCAAAATAAGTGATCTAAGCAACCAAGTTAAGAAATTATTATTTTTCACAAAATTAAGACTTACCCTCTTTTCTTGCCATGAAGATGTATCACATAGTATTGATTGGAGGACAATGGCTGATTAAGAACTGGAATGAAGGCAACATTGTGTTTATGAGTAGTTCTGTTAAGAGAAATGCCTGATCTATAAAACAGCTCAAGGTTCATGTTTTGAGGGAAAGGCAAACCCTTAACTTCATGGTACTCACCCAACCCAAAACAAGAGGTTGGTTTCAAATCATTATCTTGAATTACCAAAACACCAGAATTAGGGCCTTCTGGTGGAGGTAATGAGAGAGCCTCTTCAGACTTCTTGTACAAAGAAAGAGGCCTAGTCACATACATATTCTATATTCTGATTTTGCTTCTCTTCACTCACAATTACTCTTAAATATTTCTTTTCTAGCTTTATATTCAAGAATAACTTGTTTGAGGTTTATCTAAATGGATGAACTTGAACTTAAATATATATACACATATATCAGATGAGGTTTTATTTTGACGTGGTCAATGAATGATAATTTAACCAAACATGTATAAAATGCCCATGTTTGACTGAAGTTAGTGAAAAAAAATAAACTTATTCCAATAAGCAAGTAGAGTACTTATTTTGGGATTTTCAATTTGGTCCCCACATCACAATGAACGAGTCCATTTTGGTAAGCTTTGTTGGCTTTGTCTATTTGGACAATTTCAACCGAAAAGGAGAGAGAGAAGAAAATTTGGGGATTAGAGTAGGATGCTGAGTTGTCAAGTTGAAGAGATTGGACCAAGCATGCAAAATAAAAAAACCAAAAAAATTGAGGATGTTTCGTAGGTGGGGTTCATGTAGTTCAAGCATTTCAACTTTAACAATTCATTATATGGTTGTTGTCGAAATATAGTCCACATTTCAAATGATTAATAAAATTAGGCTGCTTATAGAGTCCATCATGAAAGCATTTTGGTTTGGTTTTGTTTATGTTTTCTAATTATTTAGTTTTAACTTTTAAGTATCCTATTTGAAATTCTCGCGCATTATCTTAGTTGTGGACAACTCTACACTAATCATCATTGTAATTAAACATGTGTTGTAAGTTGTACCCTCCATGAGTAATTTTTCTCATGAATCTCGTTTTGTTAAATTTTGACTTCATATTAAGTTGATAAATAAATATAAAATGAGAAATGTTAACTTGACAACAGAAATTAAGAAACCAAAGATAGAAATAACAAATTGTGTATTTAATATTCTAGAAATTTTAAATCTTATTTTTTCAAAGCAAAATTTATGATTTAATTCCATTTTTAGATTCTTAACTTGTGCCCTTAGACACAAGTTATATAAAATTATATAAGTTGATAAATAATTTTAGGAGAATGTTAACTACCTCTGGGACATTGGTTAAGCACCAAATAGTAAATTTGTATTAAAGAGTAATGTAATTATTACTTGATAAAAAGTGTCAGCATATATTTCCAAAAGAGAAATTATATATTTATATATTCCTTAACGAGTGCCCGGGACACCGGTTAAAAAGACCCATAATTTTATTCTTAAATCCCCTGTTGTTGGTTGCTTTGACAATTTTAGCGACACCGAATAAACAAGTTTCAAGGTTCGAATTTGTGTGTGACCAATTGATAGTATACGTGATGTTTATTTATCATTTTGACTAAACTCATAAAAAATCCACGGTGTTTTCTAACTACCAAAGTTAAGAAATGACTATTTCGATTTACATTTAACAATATTAGATATGAAATATTAGATATGAAATTGCTAATTCATAAAAGTGAATACAAATTTGGCCAACAATGGTTTAAGGATAAAATTGCCTAATCAAACATGGGACAAGTCAAAATAGCATCCCCTTCTCAGTTTCCTGGCATTTTCTTTCAATAAGACCAATGTTTGTTGGCATGGTATTATTGTGGCAACAACATCACACAGTTTTCTACATTGAAAATTCTATATTATGATTAATAGGCACTTTCCTTCCATTTTCCTGGCATAGAAGAAAAAATTGACAAAGGGACTTACCAAGAAATGTGAAGTTCTATGTATTAAGGATTACTGAAGAAAGAAAAGGTGACATTAATTAGTAGATAAGAAAAGATAAAATGTCTAATGAGCAACTACAACAATTTAAACCACAGACTAAGACTAATGAAGTTACATAGGAAGATGTATTTGGTGATATATTTTCTTAGGTTTTGAACATAAGGTCTTGATCTCTTTTCCTTGAACTTGAATGATATTTGAAAATCCATCTCCAACCCTTAATACTTTTTCTTCTTTCCCTCTTAATTCCTCTTTCATTCATAGTGAACCTACATGAACCTCCATCACCTCCACCACCACCACCACCATCATGTGTCATGAAATTTCCACCTCTTATGCTTCCAAAAGCTGAGAGTGTATCTGCCATTTTTGATTCTGATGAATAATCAAGCTTCAAATCAATAAAACTAGACTCATCCATGCCTTTAAAATCACTCTCTCTTAGTGAAAACACACGCCTATTGTAACTTCCATCAATTTCCATTACACCACTCTTTCTACCATTTTCATATTCATAGAAGAAATCACTTCTTCTTGGTTCAGCTTCACTGTAACCACTTCTCCTACCAGATTCTAGCATCAAACCACCATTCACACCTGAACTTCTAGCTGCAGAAATAGAGCTTCTAGCACCTGATAAAACTGAATCACCACCATCTTCAGATCCAAATATAGCTCCACCCCTGAAACTGCAGAGAGATCTTGACCTTGAAACACCTCCATGATGATCAACCATCCACATCTCATTCTTCTCATCAAACCCACCAACACTTCTTCCACAATCCTTGTTCTTCTTATTCTTCCTAAATAGTTTCCCAATTCTCCAAAAACCATGTCTTTTTATATCAACACAACTGCTACTACTTCTCTTAAGCACAACAACTTCTTCTTCTTCTTTCTCTTGCATCTTGGCCTTAGAATTCAAATGCTGAAATGGGTTTGTCTCATTCTTTTCATTCTCAATAAGAAATGAGACTCTTCCAACACTTCCTACCTCAACAGAACATGAATTTCGATTGGAACTGATTTCATCAGAGCATGAACAAGAAGAAAGCCTTTGTTCTCCACAATCTGAACACACAAGCTTGACCAAACGTTCTTTAAGACAGTAAGCACAGATTCCTCCAGATGAAGAAGAAGAAGGATGCTTCTTACATGGAAGAAAATCAGAAGTAGAATAGTAGCAATCCATGTCATTGCTATAAGCTTCAACACCTTTGTTTTTCTCCTTCATTGCTTTACTCTAGATGTAGTTTCAAAAGTAAAGTGAAAAATAGAAAAGAGAGAGGTGTGAAAAAAGGAAAAAAGAAAATACTTAGCTTGAAGAAGCAGACTCTATGAGTAATAAAAAGTTGAGAATTTTGAATATGATTTTGAGAGTGTGAGTGAGGGTGCATAGAAGCGTTTCCTTTACGTTTTCTTTGCAGAAAAAACAAAGAGTGATAGAGAAAAAGATATGTGCAAGAAAAGAAATAAAGCACTAGCTCCTGCAGGCATTATTGTGTAGGGAAGAGACTAAAAGAAAAAAAAGAAAATTGAGTGAACAAAACTCTTTTGTGACTCCATTACTTGTTACTATCTACACTTGCATCGCATGCATGTTTTGATGATAAATATAACTATTAACTATGTGCACTTCACCAAAAAAAAAATTATAAAATCAACTGGTCTAGAAAAAACATCAATCTTTCATTTTATGAACTGTCAACAACATTTGATGATAAGGATTTTTTTTTCTCTCTTCCCTTGATTTTTGCAATGCTTTTTGACAATAAATACACCCCTCCAATAACCACTTTCCTTGTGTCCCCTAATTCCCTTTGAATTAGTAGGTTGAGAAAGCAACACTTGATAGACATAGTAACATGAGTGTGGCACGCATACTCATTTGTCCATTCTCTTTTTAGCACCCTATACCATCATTCCTTCAAGCCATGTCATAGTAGTCTGTTAAACTGTGCCTCATAACCACGTGTCTCGCCGACACATCTTTCTTGCGGATCTCTCTCACTTGAATATATAACATCAGCAACAGTATTCTGTCTCATCATTCCTTCTTCTTCTTCTTTTTTATTTTAACCAAAATGTCTTTTTTATTAATCATAAATATCTTTTTTATTAATCATTTTGGTTCTCAAATATATTTTTAAATAATTTATTTGGTCTTTGAATATATTTTTCATCAACCAAATTATTCATAAAATGACTAAAAAAAAGAAGTTAACGACATGTTTGCAATTTGTTATACATTTAAAGATTATTGCGATAATGTTTGGCACATTCAATGAACAAAATCATTACTACTTGATTTATATAACATGTACAAGAAAACAGTCAAATTAAGACGGAACGTCGTGACGGAATTTTATTTCCGTCCCAAATTAACTAAAACGGAACGGAATTTGAGACGCTTTTGCGTTACGAATATTTTATTTTAATTTATATAAGTTTATGGGACGGATTAACGTTTCTATCACAAATTTTGGACGGAATTTCTATTTTTGTCACAAATTTGAGACGGAATTTTAATTTCCGTCACAACTTATCTATTTTACTCCCTCCGTCCCATAATAACTAAGTCATTTGCAAAAAAAGTGTCCCAAAATAATTGAGCAATTTCACTTTTCAATGCAATATTAATTACTTTTTCCCTTTATAACTCTAATTAATACTACTTTTACCACTCTCAATTCAATATATTCTACTTTACATTTATGATAAAGAAGAATGCACCAATACTTGATTAAGACACTCAAAATCATTTTTCTCTCTCTTTTATTTATACACTTTTTTTAATCCGTGTGAAATGAAAAAATTGCTCAATTAAACTGGGACGGAGGGAGTAATCAAAAATTTAGTGGGGATTGTGAGCAGGAATATTTTTTTTGTGAATAGTGTGGGCGGGAATATTGGAGCCTCTTTTACTATTATTTTTTTTTATCAATTTTAAATTATTTTTTGAAAGAATATTATTTATTTATTATTTCCCCTAAAAAAAATACATTATTTTTTATTTACTACACAAAGTTTTATATTTTCCTTAAAAAAAGTTTAATTGTTGTATATATTAAAAATTATTTTAAATTATAATTGATAAACTTTTAAATAATTAAAAGAAATAATGTTGTTATTCAAAATAAAATATTAGTGTTTTTTTTTACAAAATAAAATATTAGTGTTAAAAAACAGAGAAAAAGTTTTAAAAATAAACTTATTTTTAGATAAGATAATTAAAATGGAATAAGATATTGTAAGATGAATAAAAGTATATCACTAAAAACTCAATGCGTATACTTTCATAAAAACCCAATCCCTAATTTCTACATCTCTCTCTCTCGTTCAAAGCACTTGAAGCATCCATGGGGTTGTATTTGGTGAATTCCATCAGCATATGTCGGTACCCTCAAAGCTTATCTTGTTCAGGCTTGCAGTTCGACCTTCTCGTTTTTCCTCGACAACTTTTACTTTATCTACGTACTTGATGTAGTTTCTGGCAAGGGCGAGGAGCTTACGAAATGATAGATCGTACTTAGTGAGACCTTTCTGGTGGAACTTGGATCCCTTCCAAAGTCCATGTTTGAGCAAGAATGCTTTCATCCGTTTGTATGCCCCCTGGAACAACATGACTTCTTTGATGAACCGGTCAATATAGTTCCTGAGTGATTCGCATTTCCCTTGTATGATAGTTGTTAGGGAGTTGGTCAACTTAGGTTGCTTGCGGAACACAATGAAATGTGTTGTGAATTGTCTATTGAGATTTTATCATGAATCGAAGGAGTGGCGCGGAGACATTTGAACCTTGTCATGACTCTTTTTTTTTCAAATTAAGCACAAATAACTGGAACTTTATTGGTCCATAAATATCCCCTCCAAAGCTCATAACAATGTCTTTGTGTGAAAACTAAATATTATATTTCAGAGATAAATAATGTACAACCACTAATGTGTTTATATAGGATATTCTAACCTAATGGGCCTCACTAATGACTAACGGGTCAATTACAAATTACTAATAATAATAGTAAAACTTCACTATTTACACACTACCCCTTAAGCTGGTGAAAGAATATTTACCATTCCCAGCTTGGAAACAATTATTTCAAAGTTTTTGTTGTCCAGTCCCTTAGTGAGAAGATCTGCAAGATTTCCTTGGGAAGAGATATATGGAGTGCAAATCAGACCATTATCTAATTTTTCTTTGATGAAGTGTTGGTCAAATTCAATTTGTTTGGTTCTATCATGTTGTACTGGATTATGACCTATGCTAATAGCATATTTATTATCACAATAAAGTCTCATTGGTCCATCACTCTTTATCCCCAAGTCTTCCAGGATGCTTTTCAGCCATAGTAGCTCACACATCCCTTATGACATTGCCCTGAACTCTGTTTCAGCACTAGATCTAGATACCACATTTTGTTTTTTACTCTACCAAGTCGCAAGATTAACACCCAAAAAAGTGCAATAGCATGTAGTTGATCTCATATCCACAATTGACTTTGCATAGTCAGCATCAGTATATGCTTCAAGTATCATGCTTCTATTCTGTTCAAACAGTATCCCTCTACCTGGGGGTTCCTTTCAAATAATTAACATTTCGGAGTGCAGCTTGCAAGTGAATCTCCTTTGGTTGGTGCGTGAATTGGCTGACTAAGCTTACAACAAAGGCAACATCGGGTCTAGTATGTGATAAGTATATAAGTTTGCCGACTAACCTTTGATACATTTCCTTATCAACCTTAATATCCTCTTTTTCATTCCCCAACTTTACCTTTGCATCAATTGGTATACTTGCAGGCTTGCATGCGGCCTTGCTAGTCTCCTGCAGAGATCAGTAATATATTTATGTTGGGGTATGAAAATTCCTTTCTTAGAGTGAGCCATTTCAATTCCTAGAAAATACTTCAATTTTCCTAAGGGGTTTGATCTCAAATTCATTGGCCAAGTGTTGGGCTAATAGTTGTCGCTCCTCCTCATCGTCACCAGTTACTATAATGTCGTCCACATACACCAATAACATTGTTACTCCCCCTAACTCGGAGTGTTTGATAAATGAAGTATGGTCTCCTTGGCTTTGATTGATGCCCAAACATATCATAACTTTACTGAATCTCCCAAACCATGCTCGTGGCGATATCTTTAGCCCATATAAAGCCTTTTTTTAACTTGCGCACGGTGTTGACGTTGACAACAGTACGTCCATGGTATCTAGGGGTACATCCATGTAGATCTCTTCTTCTAAATCTCCATGAAGAAAAGCGGCTTTTACATCAAATTGGTTCAAGTTTCAATTGTAGTTAGTTGCTAAAGATAATATCACCCCTAACAGTATTCATTTTTGCAACTGGAGCAAATGTCTCTGAATAATCTACCTCATAAGTTTAAGTAAACCCTTTGGCAACCAATCTTGCCTTGTACCTTTCAATGGATCCATCAGCCTTGTATTTTATATTGTATGCCCATTTGCACCCTATAGATTTCTTTCCATTTGGTAAAGGAACCAATTCCCAAGTATTGTTTTTATCGAGTGCCTAAATTTCCAAGTCCATGGCTTGTTTCCATTTCCTGTCAGACGATGCCTCAGATAAAGATGTAGGTATTGTGGTAGTATTTAGACTTGTGAGGAAGGATTTATAGGTAGGTGATAATTGTTCAATGCATAGAAAGTTGGATAGAGGCTAGTGTGGATTTTTGGTACAAGTTTTAGTATCTTCTCCAAGAGCAACCAGAAGATGTATGTCTTCAGAATCTATTGGATGTACTTCTCTGGATTTTTGTTTCTTATGCTTTATTGGGCTGGATTATGGTTCCTAATGTGAGGATGAGTTAGACTCTGGCTCATGTGCATGAGAAAAATCAGAAATTGAATCACAAGAATTTGAAGGGCCGAGCAAAGTTACCTCATGTAATATCAGATCAGACTCTTGGACATGAGTAGATTCAATAATAGTCTTTCTTCGTGTATAAATCGTTATATTTTTCCCATATCTTATATTGGCTTCAACATTTGCATAATTTTCAGAATTAACTTCAGTCCAACATCGTTATCTCTTAGGAATGACAATGGATACCCATTGGGCAGGGTAGCATAGTGCCCATCCCCGTACCCGCATTTTAAAAAATCCCCATACCCGAGCTCATACCCTTGTGGGCAATAAGTTTGGTGCCCGTCCCCATATCCTATGGGTATCTAAGTGCCCGTACCCGAACTCATTACCCTCACTTTCACATCAAAAAGATAATAAATAATAAAAAATATCACAACATAATTAAAATATGATATGAAATATTCTAAATCAACATATCAAATATTACGCATCATATTATTTAGCTAAATAAAAGCATCTAAAATATAAAAAATAAGTGCATATTATAATAAATATCAAAGACTTTGGATTAATTAACTAAATTTAATATAAATAAAATTATTAATATAGTATATATAATGTGCGGGCATGGGGCGGGGTGGGCACTAGAGTGCCCGTACCCGCACCCATACCCGTTCAAATTTGCGGGTAATTACTCGTACCCATGCCCATACCCAATAATGCGAGTATTTACCCGCCCATCATGGGTATTTTTTGCTGGTGCCCACTGGGCTTGGATCCAATTGCCATCCATATTACCTCTAGTTTCAACCTCAACTTTTGGCCCGAAAGTAAGGTCAAGAAGTAGAAGTGACTCATCTTCCTTACTTATATTCTCCCCCTGAAGATGAGTTTGAACAAAATAACCTTCTTGTTAATGGAAGGTGACATCTCAAGAAATAAAGTACTTACGAGATGGAGGATGATAAAAATTTTAACCCTTTTGAATGGAGAAATACCCTATAAAGACACACTTTAAGGCTCTAGGATCAAGTTTACTTCTACCATCACTATGGATATGGACAAACGACGTACACCAAATATTCTATGAGTGAGATTATTGGATGTGGGCATATAAGGATATAACGACGATAAAACTTTCATGGGAGTTTTGGAGTCAAGGACACTATAAGGTAAAAGATTTATGAGATAAGATACGGTTAAAACTGCCTCCCCTAAAAATTTCTTAGGAACCTTATTTTGGAATAACGTGGCTTGAGTTTAATCTAACAAATGCCCCATTTTTTTCTCTAAGAAACTGACTAATGGGCCAATTACAAATTACTAATAATAATAGGAAAACTTCACTATATACAACACTTTGTTCTACCAATGGTCGTCATAGTCAGTTAACCCTTAGTATGTCTCCATTGTAGGTGGTTCCCTAAATGATTCGGGCATGGGTTATCTTGTGGTTCTTCTAGTGAATGGTTCGTTATAGAATAGATTTTCTTCACGGTCAAAAAATACGGAATGTTGGAGCCTATCAGCGTTTATTTCGCAAGGAGGAATGACAATGTGTTATGCTTCCAAAATCGCTAGGTGGGGAGTTACTTGTTTCTAACCCAGTCACCATGGGGAGGGGGTGGATTATCATTTTATCCTCCTTTATAGGGATGTAAATGGATATCCATGGTCGCAGATAGTCAATATTGGTGTCTGCCCCGATAGCTAAAAATGAATTTGTGCCCTCTCCATATCTGTGTGGATATTCGTTTAGCGGGTTATCCAGTGATTTTGACATATCCACGAGTATATACAGATATTCATGAATCACGTTTTAAAAAAATAATTTTTGTAATTTTTTTATAATTACCTAAAATTTAAAAACAAAAGTTCACCACATTCATTCTCTTCTTATTACCAAAATATAATAATATCCTTACATTTCATTTCTAACAAAAAAAAAATTAAATACATTGAACAAAAACAAAATTCTTTTATTAAAAAATAAAATAAATAAAGGGCGGTATGATTGTTTTGTTTTAGAGGATATGTGTTCGTATCCATTAAATAACGGGTTGTTAAAATATTCGTTTATTTTATCCATGGAAATATCCACAGGTGCGGATTTTTTTGCCATTCCTACTCCTTTGTGTCGTTTGGAGTAATGACGTATTGAACGCCTATGTTTTTGTCGTGTTTAATCTTCTCGTTTGTTGAGTTCCTTTTTCTTTATTTTTAGTTTTTGAAAGGGTGATCGTCGTGTTTAGAGGCACTACGACATTTTCGGTACTTGGAGGTGTCGTCGTCATGTGGCTGGAGGCACTACGAAATTTTCTGGAAGCGTCGGTGGGTGCATGTATGTGATTACAGCTGGCGGCTAAGACGTTCCCTCACCACTTTTTAGTTGACCACTTTGAGTATTTAATAATTAAAAAAAAATTGTAGAACTTGTTCTGGACCGGTTAAAGAACTAGGCCTAATTGCTTAAGCCCAATAACAAACCAAGCCCAAATGTTGCATTTGACTATTTACTCGCAACACACCCCTTCTCCGCGAGGAGGGTGCTCGGAGCAACTGAGACCTGTTCAAACGAACAGTAACGTCTCTTTCCCACGTTCCCACAAATATCTCACTGGTGGTTACACTTCCCCCAATTTCGTAACCGCCGGACCCACGTGTGCCATTACAACGGCTCTGCATTCACCCACCTCTATAAATAGGAGGCTCATCGCAGCCTCCAAGGTAGAATCTCTTTCACTTTCAAACCCCTCATTCTGAACCTCTACTGATTTGAGCGTCAGAGCGTTTGCAGGTACACACCCCCCATTCGGTCCAACGCTCACTAAAGTACTCTTACCACCGTGAACCACCGCATTAAAGAAAGCACCGGCAACCACCTTCTCATCAGGTACGATTAGTGGCGCCGTCTGTGGGAAATAATAAGATATCCTCGTTTTTTACATACAAAAAACCAAAGCTTTTTCATACAAAACCATGGCTGTCAAAGGTGCAACACCACATCTTCAGAGCCTAGTCCAACGCCCTCACCGCGACGTACAAACAACCTCTCCCTCTCCTGCACCTAGCCCACGGAGAGGAACCACACCAACAAGTGCCCATCTAGCGGCTCAGGTGCAGGAACAACCACATTTTGGCCCCCCGCGACCCAACGAAGTGGTCGACGATTTGACTCCAACAGAGTCAAGGATCAACTATTTAATCTGCACGGTTAAACATCAAACAATGTTAGCCGAGGAACAAAACTAACACATTGCCGAGTTGGAGCAATCAAGGAAGCCGTTGATCTACATCCGCAACACTCATTCACCGCAACGAAACAGAAGGGGAAGGAGCCCCCGCCGGTCCAGGTCCAGATCCAGATCTCCATAACGTTCTGTCAGCGTGAGATCCCCTAACCATGGTCGGCGGTCACCAAGGTGCTCCCCACCAAGACGATCTCCCCGAAGAAGATCTCCTCCAAGGCTGAACAGACGCTCTTGGTCTTCATCTTCCCCCAGTACTGAGGACGAATGTGATGCCCGAGGTGGTCGCTACACATACGGCCCTTCACTCGGCGTATCCGTGAAACTCCTAACCCTCACGATTGGAGAAACCACCCCAGATGGACTCATACGACGGAACCTGAGACCCAGATGAGCACATCGAAAACATAGAGGTTGTCCTCACGTACCGAGCCGTACAAGGAGCAGTCAAGTGCAAGCTTTTTGTCACTACACTGAGACGAGGAGCTATGACATGGTTCAAGAACTTAAGGATAAACTTCATAGATTCATGGGGCGACCTCTGCCACGAGTTCACCACCCATTTCACGACTTTAAGGACCCATCCCAAAATGGTGGCGTCCCTTGAAGCCATAGTGCAAGGCAAGAGAGAGCCTCTTAGAGATTACATTGAGAGGTTCAGTAAAGAAGTTGCCCAGGTTTGTGGTGCTGATGAGAACATGAAACAATATCTCATCACACGTGGTCTGCGTGAAGACAGAGACGTGAAGAAGGATGTCCGCCTCGATCGCCCGGAGACTTATAACCAACTCCTAGCTATCTTCAAAACCTACATCAGGTATGAAGAGGAAGTCTACACGGACAACCTCAACAAACCCATGAAGGAGGATCCTGCTGGTGAATCCTCCAAAAAGCCCTTCCACGATAAGAAAAAGGAAGGAAAACCTATCAGTGAAGGCAAAACACTTGTTGACCTCTTCACGGAATACATTCCCTTGGCAATTTCCAGGGAAAAGATTTTTGTTGAAATCTCAGTGGTCGAGCTGAAGGAGGTCGGGGTTAAACCCCCAAAGGCTCCTTCACAGGAGAAGAAAGAGGACGACAAGACAAAGTATTGTCGATTCCACAAGTGTCATGGTGTTAGTCTGTAAATTTGACAGACTCATTTAATATGGTAATATGGTCAACATTTGTTTGACCTTTAACTTTGCAGGAATCGAAGAGCTTTGACAAAGCATCAAGCCTAAAGCGTATGGTCAGAATCTCGACAAAGCAAGGCGGAAGGGTGTTACGCGTCGAAGACAAGCAAAAGGCGGGAAAACACGATTTCAAGTAATGAGACAGTTTCCTTTTAGTGGAAAACGTGGGACAAGTAGTTGTCCAAGATGGAGGAAGTGTTGATCATGGGCTTAGTGGTTCGCCATCTAGGTTTTTAGTATAAATAGTAGTTTCCAAGCCGGAAAGTGGGTCGTAAATCATATATAGAATTCTACAACACTCAAACTACCGGCATCTAGGGAAACGAGTTATACAGAATGTATGTAAACTGATTTGTAGACCACCCCTTATTTTAATGCAATGCATTTTATCTTTTCCTTGAGTTTACGTGCATAAACTTACTTTTATCTTTCTTTTATTTGCTTTGTTTTAAGCTTTTAATTGCAATCTCAAACCTGTCGAGAGACAGTGCTTTTTACTATCAAACCCGTCCTGCTCTCTAAGCAACCTGAGTGCACTTCGTAGCCTTTTTTCAAAACCTTTTTCCTATAAAAAAAAAAACCTTTGCACAACGGTCTTGAGATTTCTAGTTCGATCTCGCTTGTAATAATCAGAACTAGCCCTCGTTTGCCAAAATCACAGGTAAACACATGGACACTTTACTAATGAATAAATCCATCTGAAGGATGCGATTGAAATCCTCATACAATGAGGTCGGCTCAAGCAGTTCACCAGGAACTCTGAGCCGGAAAGGAAAACCATTGAATTGATCACCGACGAGAGAGAGAAGAACCCGACCGTCGCCATGACGGTCGAGCAGCTTGACGAGTTCCCTAAGCACGTGGAACCACCGCATTAAAGAAAGCACCGGCAGCCACCTTCTGATCAGGTACGATCAAAACTCAAAAATAGTCTTCTTCCTTTAAAAATTTATTAACATCCTAAGTAAGATCTGCATGCTAAGTATTATAATTTATATTTGCTGTTTGGTTTGGTTTTGAAAAAGTAATATGGAATTTGATCCAAACGATTTTTACGAAACAACATCCAAACGAACAAAAAAATATTCGTTATTTTATAATTTTCAATTTTTTTGGATTAGTTTGGGGTTTTATTTTAAATGGATTTTTATTTGAACACGTCTAGTCACAACCCTAAATATAAATCATTTCGACACTCTCAAACAACTTAAAAAAGGTAAAGTAGAAAATAATTTAATAATCTGAGTTTTTTAAATAATTAAATGAAATATATTAATATATGTATGCGCCTAAATAATTTTTATTTAGAGTTCATTTGATTTGTTAGACAGTATACAAAACAACACAATGTAGAACAATACAGGACAAACTTTTATGATATTGAATAATTTTTTGTTTTATACGATTTTTAGTGAACAAAAAGTTATTTTTGTATTTTAGATAACTTGTACGTAGGACAAAAAGTTGTGTTGTGGTTTAGTGAGAGACGAAATTTATATTTTTGTCTTGAACCTTGCCTCTAGTTTATCATATTCCAGAAATAGTTTTACAAATCAAACAATGTACAATTGAAGTTGTTCTGTTTTTCATTTTTTAGCAAATCAAACTCACTTGTGACATTGAAGTATTTTTCATTCCAACAACTATTTTTCAAAAGTCGTGAATAATCTTTTAAAAAAAAAATCATGAAAATTATTTAAAATTTTCTTATAACTACGTGCCCGGCACATTTGTGAAGTCTAACTTCTTTCATGTGCATTTCTTGCAATCCAAGATTTTCCAACAATAAACCTGGATCGAAACATTATTGAAGTATTTTTATTGCGTACATTTCTTCGGATCATGTGCTATAAACTATAGTTTATTCACCACTTGAGTTAGTTGACCACTTTGAGTGTTCTATAATCCTCTATTTTTACTTAAGTTTTCTGTAATACATCTCATTTGTGTATACATTTTTCATTCAATATTCAATGAAGCAGTTCTTCAACAGCAATTACTCTAATGAAGCAAGCAGCGTCGTCTTGCCCTTTCTACTTCACTAGAAGAGAATTTGTTTGTGTTTCTTTTACGGTATGATGTACTCCTGCTATTTTTCATTTCCTTCAATTTTTTGCTCCTAGTTTTTTATGTTTTCGCAACCACAAGACGACTTCAATCTAATCTGCATCCTTCAAATTTGACGGTAATATCAAAAATCACGATACAATGGGGAGGTCATGTCTTCCCAAATGCAAACCTGCACGAGTTATGGGTTGGCTACAAATTATTTTGGGAGGGTTAGTAATCTTAGTAAGTATATTAAGCCTAACTAGATTCTACTATGCTGGTTTTTTCTTTCACAATGAAGAAATATGCCAACATTTCTATACTATAAGAGATGTAAATGATGGTTTTGATGCCAAAGCACTATCTGATAGAGTTGGAGAAGTATTGAATATGTTGGAATCTTTGCAGGGAAAGCTTGAGTTAAAAGAACAAGAAATGGAGAAAAACAAGAGCATAACCTTAGATAAGAAATATTTAGAGGATGAAATAGTTAGGCCTCTTCATAGTGCTAATGTTGCTTTAAGACAGATTAGACTTCCAAAGTTTGAAGAAAGAGGGAACTCCACAGTAAAAGAGGATCCTTTGATTAATTTTTTTGTCACTGAGGAGATTAGAAAGTATATAACCCCAAAGGAGAATAGAGTTAGTAGGATTAATCTATATGGGTCAGACAAGGTTTATAACACAATTGGGCATGCATGTGTTTTGCATAAGAAAGAGCTAGAACAGTACATGGACTATGACATTGGTTCATACTGTGATGATGATTGGAATTTGGCTCAAAAGCTTATGCTTAATGGGTGTGATCCTTTGCCTAGAAGAAGATGTTTGACAAGAGCTTCAAAAGTTTATAGTAAACCCTACCCAATCAATGAGTCACTCTGGAGATTACCAGATGAAAGAAATGTGAGATGGGGGAATTACCAATGTAGAAATTTTGAGTGCTTATCAAGCAAGAATCCAAAGAAGGGCTATTCAAAATGTACAGGATGTTTTGAAATGGAAAAGGAAAAGCTGAAATGGGTTACTAATAGCTCACTTTCTGCAGAGTTTTTGATCAGTGATGTTTTGGCAATTAAGACTGGAGAGATAAGGATTGGACTAGACTACGGAATCGGCACTGGCACGTTTGCTGCAAGGATGAGGGAAAAGAATGTAACAATTGTTTCAACAGCTTTGAACCTTGGTGCTCCTTTCAACGAGATGATAGCTCTAAGGGGTTTGATTCCTTTATATGTTACATTAAATCAAAGGCTTCCATTCTTTGATAACATTATGGATTTGATTCATACAACTGGCTTTATGGATGGTTGGATTGATCTGCTATTATTGGATTTCATATTGTATGATTGGGATAGAATTTTAAGACCAGGAGGGTTACTATGGATTGATAGGTTCTTTTGTAAAAGAAAGGATTTGGATGATTATATGTACATGTTTCTTCAACTAAGGTACAAGAAACACAAGTGGGTTATTTCTCCAAAGTCAAAGGATGAAATATATCTCTCTGCATTGCTTGAAAAACCTCCAAGAGCCATATGAACACAATCAAATTCTTCTTCCTTTTCTTGTCCTACTGGTAATGGTAAATTTTAAAGTATAGCTCGACATTTCATAATTATGTCACAATCGTAGTGGACAATTACCTAGTTTATTTTCTCTATAATATTAGCTCAAATGATGTAAATGTGATCGGATACTTGCGTTCTGAAGCTTGTTCTTGAATTGAAAAATTACTCAAGCTTAGAATTTAAGTATACCTTCCATGTCTTTAAATTTTGCTTAAACAATTGGCAATTTATGTTTCCAGTTAAAACTTGTCTTTTCACACTTTACTTTTGTTAGCATTGATTTTAGTTTTGAAAGGAATCTATCAACAACATCAAATGAATGCTTAATTTAAATTTTTTTAATAAACTAAGACGTAAGTTTCAAAGTCCGCGAAAGAAAAGTCGAGAAGAGACTTCTAACGACACTTCACCATCAGAAAAGTCGAGTAGATCTGCAGATCCACGCAAAACATTCTAGCTACTTTCTTCCTTTTCATGTGATCTTACTTCTGAAAATGAAGACGATTGATTTTAAAACCTTGTAACTCGAGCGAAACCCTCAATCCTCAAATGGGGTCCTGACTCTAGAAGTCGTTGATACCAGAGCATACCAGTTCTATTCAGAATCACATTTTTCCTCATAGCTATCACTATTCTCCAATGCGGCATTTGTCTTCACAATGGCGGTTGTCTCACTTTTTCATCTTCTCTGAGTGTCATGTATTCGTTTTGGTTCCTTGGTTTTAGCAGGCGTGGTGCAGTTTGGACTTTTGTTCTAGAGTTATATTTTTCTCCTCCTTGTATTGTCATATCTGCTCACGATAAAGGACGATTGTTACCCCTTCCTTGGTCCTTTATCTCTAATTCAATTTTTTTCTCAGATCACCCTTTGTTGAATAGGCAACGCCTAAGAAATTGTTTTCCACGACTTCATTGCTTGATTTAGTATGAACGCACACAAGCTTCATCCCATGACAAAGAGAGTGAGTTTACTACACTTGAAATTGAGCCTCGTTGGTTCCGATAACGTTGATATCATGCAAACTACATCCAATGAGAGAATTTGGGATTTCCTTTGTCTACAAATTCATGACCCTGTCTGTTCTAGGACTGAGCTGTAAAGACTCAGAAATGCAGTTTGAATGTGAGATGGATAAAGAGAATGACAGCCTCCCAAGTTGATCGTTCACTTGATGCAAAACATCAGAGCTATAAATATTCTCCAAGGATACCCATTCCTCAGCAGAAACACAGTCAACATCATTTGAGCATATAGTTACAAATTATTTCTGGAAACTATCTTAGTCACTTCATGTGGTTCATGATCAATGTTACTGTCTGAAGTATTTGTTGCTAATTGAGTATCAGGAACAATATTGAGGCTAAGAATAGCATTCTCTCTCAAAGAGATGCCATGAATTACCTATATATAGACTATTCTCCTAATTCTTTGGAGTTTCTTCTATCTGGTTTAGCATGTTCCCCTCAGAGCTCTTATTATTATTGAATCTATCTTTAGCAGGAAAAGAGTTAATACCAGTTGCAACAATTAAGCTAGCTTCAATGACCTTCCTATTTTTTGTGTTGTCAACAAAAAATACTAGGTAGTGTTGTTTTTTTCAACAGATTACTATTCAAGTTGGGATTGGTAGATATCTGTCAACCTTTAACTTGTAGGGGGCTATTGCATCATGAGAATAAGGAAGTTAACTGTCTAGTTAACTGAGTTTACTTGCTTGTTAAGTAACTAGTTAAGCTTACTGTTTAGAGTAGTTAGCTTTTAGCTAATGCATGAATATGATAGCTTAATATAGAACACCATTTACCTGTAAATACATCATGTATTAAATTATAGCCATTTTCACGCAACTCTTTTCTAATTTAGAAGCTTGTACGAATTCTGACTAGAATTTGATGATGCAAAGATTAAAAACATTAAAAGATAAAAATGACATAATGAAATCTTTATTTTATCTCTTCTCTTATCTCTTCTCTTCTCTTATTATAAAATCTTATAAGGTCAAGCTAACTCTAAACCTAAATTTTTCCCTCCAACCCATTTGCAGAGTTGCAATTACCCCTCATAGCTTTCAATTAGGACGATAATGTCCTTCACCTTTGTTTTCTATTAAGGGCCCGTTTGGATTAGCTTATTTTAGAGCTTATATAAAACAGCTTATGCAAATAAATAAGTTTTTATGTATTATTTATAAGTTTTTAAGGTAGTTTATGAAAAAACTGTTTATGAAGATACAATTTTCGTTAGTGAGAGCTTATAAATTAAAATAAAAGCTTATTTATTTACATAAGCTATTTTTCATAAGCTCAAAATAAGCTTAAACCAAACGGGGCCTAAGTGACATTTAAAACGACATTTAACAACGTGCCATAAATAGTTTTGACATAAATGAAATTTAACACGCTTTTATGACAGAAGACTCAATCGAATACGAAATTCGAATTCATAACTTATGTTTTCCCTCCCACATATATGAATTACGCTTATGCTCCTTTCTCTATAAATTGAGATTTCTGTTTTTGGTATCTCTCATTTCTTAATCCACACTCCTTTGTTGTTCATCTATCTTTTACATAATGGTTGATCGTAATATGTGACATTGTTTTCGTATCATTGTTGTTTGACCGGTATTCGTTTGTTTGAGATTTTTTTCTTTTCGTATTTTAGTTTCTTCTAATGTCACTAACATGTAGCCTTATCTGTTTTTTTATGTATTAACACCTCTGGATCCACATCTGGTAACTGAGTTTGAAAAGGTGGTAAACAAACTAAGGATCAAATTGAAGTGAATAAAATAGTCACAAGGAAGGGAGAGTTTGAATTGTGACCCTTTAAAATTAAACCTGTAACTTAAAATTGATTCTCAAGTTGAAACTTGGAATGGTTAAGTAAAAAGCAGACTTTAGAACGTTCTGATGTCTGAGTGCAAAAAAACAGTTTAATAAAGTAAACGTGTTTGTTTGTGTGTGTTGTGTTTGCAATAAGTAAAGAGTATAGGGAAGTGAAGAAGAAGAACACACAGAAATTTATAGTGGTTCACCCAATGTGGGTTAGTCCACTCCTCACAATCTTGTGAGAGTTTCCACTATGATGCTTGAGATAGCCTCTCAAATCCTGCACCTTACAATGTTGTTCATCTGAACAATTGCATCAATTGTATTCTCTAAGCCTCAGCAGGCTTGCACCTTCTTGCAAAGTTACCCACTTAGACTTTTACACATTTTGCTCAAACTAACACTTTAGTACCCGTAAAGCTAGATGAGACTTTCTTTACTTCTTGCTAAGTTACCAACTTAGAATTTTACACCTACAGCTCAAACTAACACTTTAGTACCCCTAAAGCTAGATGAGACTTTACAAGATGTTTGAAGTTTGAGTGTTTGTAGAAACACACAAAAGGAAAATGAAGGAAAAAGTTATCTTTAAAGAGATAACAGAAAGAATTGATTTACACTACAAGAGACAATGAAAATGTCCAGTGATGATTAATTCGAAATGGAGGAAAACTTATCTTTAACAAGATAAGAAAGAATTGATTTACACTACAAAGAAGATAAAAAGAGTCTTTAGTGATGATCAATTCAATTTGCAAGAGCTTCAAACAATCTTTGTTGTTTTCTTGTATGCTTTGCAATGGTGCAAGTTATGTTAAGGCCTTGATCTCTATTTATAGAGTTTTTGGGCTCATATAGCCGTTGTAGGGTGACCAATGGTCTTTTGCCACGTGTCTTGCGCCCCCACTAGCTTTTACTTGAAAACTAGGTGAACATTCTGACCATCAGAATGTTGTTGTGTTCTTCATTAGAATGTTGATATTCATGATGTTCTTCATCTGGGTTCATCAATGATGAATGTATGATGAGTTTCTGGGTTTGTTCAATGCGTTCCATAAGATTTGTTTAGGCTTTATCCTCAAAAAGTTACTTCTCCATATGCATCAAAAAGTTGCTGGATAAAGTAGGATAAAGTTACCAAATCTGCATTGAACAATGTGCAGGAGAGAGATAGTGGATATGCAATCTTCAGGCCCATGCTTCTATGAGATATTGCAGAGATACTGTACTGTATCTTATCTCATGTGTGTCCTTCTTTGATTGATCAAGACCAGATCTTCATCTGCTTTGCTTTTTTAACTTTTCACCTACTGTATTGTTCACAGTATGAAGCATGTGCAGAGTTGAACATTCTGATCATCAGAATGTTCCATTTGTTTTCACTTAGGATGATTTGTAAGACTTGTACTTGATGTAATCAATCCTAACAGTGAAAACATGATTGAAGTGCAGTAATTGCAACCTCTAGGATGATATTCTCACTGGAATATTCGTAGCACTTCAATGTTCATAGTCTTGAATGAACATTGAATATCCTTTTTGACATTAATCTTGTAAATGCCTTTATTGCTTGATTGATACATGCCAATGTACTTTACTGAACATTTATTCATGTCACGTGTACCTTGCATGTTCTTGATGATGTTCTTGAGATTCTGGGTTTGTATAAGAACAGCCTTCTGAACTCTGCTCAAACCTTCTGATCAACTCACTGATCAACATTCTGAACAAACTTTCTGAACTCAGAGTTAGTTCATGAATGCAAATGTTCTTTGATTTCTTGTTGTATCTTGTGAAGGTGAGAAAAACACAAGAAGGGGGGTTGAATTGTGTTTGCTTTTTCTTCGTTTTCTCCTAAGCTGAAAACACTTATTAGAAGCAGATAGAGTTCTTCTTCTGAAGTGATGTTCAGAACTAAATGCAGCGGATAAAACAAAGAAAGAGAAAGAAGAAAGACACAAAGCAATTATACAGGTTCCTTCCACAAACCGGAAGTAGTCTTGTCCCCCTTGCACTTCAATACTACAACTAGTATGAGATTTGAAAATACTCAAGCACACCAGCAAGAGACTTCCAATGCTCAAGCACAACTGCAAGAGATTTCTGATACTCAAGCACACAAGCAAGAGACTTATAATCAAACAGATTTACACAGAGAATTGTTTGAGTTTAAACACTTGATATACAATCAGTGGTGTTCACAATACAAATCAGTTACAGACTCTTAAGACTCTTGAGACAATAGAATTTCTAAAATATGGACTTTGCTAAGAAATTCTAAGTGACTTTGAAATGCAAAACAATAACAGAGTATGAACTTTGAATTGTTGTGAGAGGCTAGCTTTTGTATGCGTGTGTATTGCTTAAGTCTGTTGTATTGTTCTCTCAACTAGCAGGTCTTCACTCCTTTATATAGTGGTGTGAAAGATACGTTGGAGAATTGTCAGCACACAAAAAAGAGTCGTTTGAAGCTTGTTGATAATCACCAATGATCTTTTGCCTGATATGGTTATTGTCCTATGAAGGATCAATTTCAAATGCATT
>Ga0228710_1001605_pt1 | contig 34275 bp, 20 predicted proteins | sample MedpolnodulmetaG_FD_177995 | JGI IMG/M metagenome (GOLD analysis project Ga0228710, IMG submission 177995) | Root nodule microbial communities from Medicago polymorpha collected in Santa Monica, California, United States - pink nodules | ecosystem: Host-associated > Plants > Roots > Nodule... | reverse complement strand
CCTTGAGTTTTTTCCTTGTTACGCCTTGTACTAGGAAGCACACTCTCATGTGGTAATATATTTCATTTTAGCTTTTTAAAAAAAAAAAAAAAAAACCAGTGCCCCTGGGCACTAGTTAACATTTTTCATAGTTATATTAGTTACTAGAATTAAACAGGGACCTCCTCCTTCAAACTCTTTTAACGTCCCATAGTTCACCCCTACTTTGAGATACAAAGTATGAGAAACTTACACTTACACAAATAACATTTAAATAGAATGTAAAAATGACACACAAAACTAGAAACTTAAATAAAAGTTTGCAAATCTTTATATATATAAATGTTAGACAGTCTGACCTAACCCTAATCCCGCCCTTTTTGGCGGGTCTGAATAAATTTTATGAAAAAAAGGTTTTGTAGGAATTGAACCGGGTACCATTTGACTACACTTTACAATTTTCACCACTAAGCCACTTCCATTTTGATTGATATATTGTTGCTTCCAAAATTGATATACCGAACTAAAATATTTTTTTTAAAGTCACAAATGCCCTAGCGGTTCCTTTTCTGATTGCAATTTCTTTTCATTATTAACAAAGAAGAAATTTAGGAACACAGCTGGTAATATTATTTGGTAAGAAAACAAAGTTAATAGCTTAAATTGATGTATTTTTTGCATTTTTTTTTATCCTTTTTGCAGTCGTTTCATAGCATAGTATTGAATGTATAATCAATATGATATTTATATTCTTCAAAACCCGTGCGATACCCGTGCATCGCACGGGTTAGAGTCTAGTTAATATAATAATTCAACTTTAGAAAATACTAACAATTAACCCTAGGGGGCACTTGTTAAGTAGCTAAATACAGTAGAACTAGCTTGAAACTTGTGTACCAGACTTCTTTAAAGTGCAATTTTTTTGTTTCCTTAACAAATACCACAAATGCACTGGTTAACATGACCCACACAAATAACAAATAATAAATACTTTTTTTTGTATAAACAATAATTAATAACAACAACAACAACAAGAGATCAACTCTAAGATGCACAAGTGAGACAAGTGTTGCATAATACATATTGATCTATGAACATGTGGATGGTGTATAAATTTTAAAAATATTTTTATCTTACTTTTTGAGTAAAAAAATCAAAATATATTAGCTATCTAAATTTTTTACTGTGATTCTCACGGAAATTTAAATAGGAGTTTTTTTTTTAAGGGATTACACAAGAGTTTAATTTTATATATTGAGTTTAACGAGAACTTAAACTCATTATATTTTTAAAACTAAGGAACAAAAATTATGCTGAAATGTAGTTTATTCTTATGTCTATGAAAAATTATCGGCGGTAAAATGATTAATTAGGGTAATTATTCTGCTACTGTTATTGACTGTGAGTGAAATGAAACTCGTTAAGACTTGATTAGATCCAAGAGTAATGAAGTTGGCAAGTGAATAGTGAATTACTAGATATTGAAGAATCGTAAAGTGTGACGAATTTGCAATCAAACATAAAAATGTTGAACGAAGTATCTACAATTGTGAAGGGCAGGTCTTGCAGTATAACTTGGTGCTGGTTGGGCAAATATTCCTAGTTTTATAATCAAGTGCGTTATTCGAGCAGGTTATTTTTACATTATTTTACACTACTTTAATGCATTTGTATATTAAGCTTATACTAGCGAAAAACAGTGTCCGTCTTTCATCTCTTTTTATTGCACAAACATTTAAAAATTATGAATGATGTTTTTTTTTGTGAAATTTTGATTTTTATTAAAACTAAAAATATAAATGTTTGTTGCTTTTAAGTTATAACATATCAAACTAACCATGATCATCTATTTCAATGACATCAACAATATAACAAAAAGATATAATCTAAATTCTTTTTTTAATGACATCAACAACAATCTTTATTATAGAAAAAGTTGTTTAAGAGTATAATTGGGATAATTAAAAAGTAAGTATAAATATATTCATCTAGTTTGTTACATTTTTTAAATGATAAAGGACAAAACCAGACATATATTCATATCGTGTTTGTTACATTTTGTTTACTATTTAAACTTATTCTTATTTATTTGTTACATGTGTTATTTATATTGAAAATTGATAACATTTTTGAAGAAAAAAAAATCAGCCCAAAAAAACTAAAAAGAGTTATTTTCTTTATATATAGTATAAATTCAGTTATATTGTGCGGACGTTTATTTAAAATAATTTCAATTTGTCAAGTTTAAAGTTATACTTTGAAAGAGATTTACTCTGTTTTTATTTAAAAAAGAAAGATTTGAGTATTCACAAGTAATGTCATGTCTTGAAAATAAAATAAAATAAAAAATGGGAAGAAGTTTTTCTACTGTAAAGCATATGAACAGTTCAATCAGAATTGTATCTTTAAGATCATTTTAACTGTTTTCAATTTTAATCGTTTGATTTTAAATGAACGGCTTAGATTGAAAACTGTGTGATTCGCTACAACGCCAAATCCATATCCTTATCCTTAAAAATGGGGATGCTATAACTACAAGCAACTTTTTTTAATATGGAATCGACATCAAAAGACAGAAAAAAACATCTGACTTTGCTATGAAAAATGAAGAGAAGTTGAAGTAAAATATATATACAAACCCTCTTATAATTATTTTTTCTATAACCAATCAAGCCCTTTAGAAAATGGCAACGCAATACATGCAGCACCACAAAAAAAATATATGGATGAAATAAGTAAGCAACGAATAATTTTCTTTTTTATATATAGATTTTGGATGAAGAGATGGTTTATGCAAGACATTTTAAAAGACATTTTTTTTTTTACAAAAACAAAACGATATTCATTCATTCATTTAAATAGAGAGTATATAGATACAATAACATTTTCAACATCACTAAAAACGTAAAAGGTGAATTTGCAAACAACCTCACATCACCCAATTTAATAGCATACAACGGTAAAAAACTTACAATTAATATGATAAATTTTAAGTCATCGAAATAACTATGCTTTCGGATCTGCAACTTCGACGCCCAAATTATTGATTGAAGTTGATCTTTCAATAGGAACCAAACGAGCACCGCAACAAGACACGATCAAATGTTGTCGCACAAGACGACGAAAAACACAACGTTGTACTAAGACAACAAAAAACACAAAATAAAAAACTCGATACCTGTGAAAATCACTTATTTAAATTGAATGAAAGGGAAAAAGATACAGATGGATGATTCTAGATCAAGAAAAGATCTAAAACCACTCCTCCTCGATAAATAAAGGAGACAAAAATCTTTAAAAAAATGTAGAGTTTCTCTCACTAAAAAAATTAGAGTCGACTAAAATACATTTTAAAATACTTTAAAACTCAAAATAAATTTAAATGTTTTTTATCAATATGCTATGTCAAACATCCGAAGTTAGCAACCAACAAATACGTCAATTTCAATGAATACAAACAGATGCACGGGATAGGACCTGCCACACGTGTACTTAATCATTATATAAACGACTTCATATTTTATTATGTTTCTTTCTATCTGTTAAATGATTGTACTCCTTCTACTGTTAGTCTATTAATCTAGTTCAACTATTAAAAAAAACTTTTAAAAAACTATTAAAAAAAATGAAATTTTTGACTCGAATATAATCAAACGTGAACTAATTAATTCATATTCAATATATTTAATGAAATTATTATATAATTAAAGTAATTGTTTAATATTTTAATGGGTTAAGGAGATTATAGTATTTTATAATTGAGAGTAGATTACTAAATATATTTTATTGTTACAGAAATAAAAAAATGCATTTAACTGTATTTATAAGAAGTGTAAAAATATATATTTATGAAGGTAATAAAAAATGAACCAATTTTATTTGTTTGAACGTTTAAAGCGGGAACATGACATGTGTTCACTTCTTTATCCGATTATGAAGGTAATCAAATGGACAAGACCTATGTCATAGCTCTCCGGTACCGGTATTCGAGTCTTAACAAAATTACGGTGTTGTCATTAATATTCTAAACAAACACTTAGAACCAAAAACACTTAGATTTGATAGGGGCATATGATTAATGATTTGATCAAAATGAATCTGTAATAGTGAAAAGTGAGATCAAGCAAAATGGGACTGGTTCAGAAAGTTTGATGGATTTTGTTTGATCAAAACTGAATGGGATGGTTCATGCATGAATGATCACATCAAAACACATAAATACAAACAATCGTGCGGATTTTAAAGCAAAAAGATAACAAAAGTTGAATATATAGTACATCTATTGAAGGAAAATGAAGAGCTGAAAATTTTGAAATTTATAGAAAGGCACTAATCGATAGAATCAGCCAAAAATAGAGCCGTGATCAAAATGGAATGCATTGGCTTTATTTAGATAAAATTATCGTACATTAGACTGCCTACCAACTAAGAGTGGGGAACATTTAAGGCATATCGACGAGTACTTACGATCTAGTCTACGTCAGAGCTACACTAAAAACTAAATAATTCATCCGACTAAGTAATAAAAAGAAACTATTAAACCATTGAGTAAAAAAATGTTTATTCTGTCGATCTAATTATGTAAATAGAAATGTTATTTATTTATTATGCCTTCAAATAGGTCCTAAATTAAAACTTATAACAAATAACGAGTCAGACCTAGATCTTGCATGATTATACCTAATCATTATAAAGTCTAGTTTGACACGGTTTATATTAAGTACTCCCTCTATTTTGGGTTAACGGATCATTTGTTCATTTTACATTTATTAAGAAAAATGGATAAACGAAGGAGAGAGAAAAATAGTTTTAAGTGTTTTTGTTATGTATTGGTGCATTCTCCACTATCATAAATACAAAGTGGGAATATAATGAATTGGAGTGATGAAAGTAATATTAATTAGAGTTATAATTAAAAAAGTAATTAATATTGTATTGAAAAGTGAAATGAGTCAGTTATTTTAGAACAATATCTTTTACGAAAGACTCAGTTATTATGGGACGGAATAACTTTTTTCACTTACAATATAAAAAAAAAACATTTGTCGCTTTATAAATCATTAGATAGATTAGATATATCATGTTTTTCCTCCCCAAATCTTCTACATAGTATTTAATAATCGGTAAATAAATTTATATGATCTTAAATAACTTTTTTTTTCCTTCAAATTATTATATATATATAGGATTTTGCTAGAAGCCATCCATGAAGGTGTCTTTTAGTAATCCACACCTCAAGGTGTGATTTTCACTTTTTAGTTATAACTTTACTAAAAGACACTTTCATAAAAATTAGTTGATGTCTTTTAACAAATGCTCATAGAATAACTTGCTAAAAGACACCTTTATAAAATGTGTCTTCTAACATAACTCATAACCTTCATGGATGTCTTTTAGCAAAACTCATATATATCATGTCACCTTAAAATTAATTTTTCATTGGTGTTTTATATTATGAGTGAATTAGAACAAGTTATGGTTCCACATATGATACGTGGATCACATAAAGAGATTCACATAACTGAATTATTGATAGGAAATATAGAAGCACGTTAGAATGGTAGCAAGATATCAATAATTGGTTTGGTAGGGGAGAGAGGGGCCCAAACAAAGGTTGAAGATGAGAGGAATGAATGTCTACCCACACACACACGAATGAAATTTATGCCCTTTCCTTTTAATCTGTTATTTATTTATTTGTTTGTGATTTATACCAAAGTTTGTGATGTACACTGTAACATTGAGGGATACAGTTTGCACGAGAGCCTCTATTTTGTTCTCTTGCGCTTTTTCTCTTGCCAGAAATTGTGTACTTTTTCATTCTTTACATCATCAATTACACCATTTTTTAAAATCAAATTAACAAGTGTCTTATAAAGATTGTTTAAGAAAGGCATAACAAAAAATTGTCTTAGAAGCACTGGTTCACATAGTCAGGTAATTTTTTATGCAAAAATTGTTTCTTTTATTTGAGATTGACAAACAGGCGATTAGGAAAATTTCACTCAATTGATGGTCGGTTAAACGATCTCTTATTTGTTATGCTTTAAATGTGGTTGAAGGGTCACAAGACTAAGAACCAAATGCCCTTATGGAGGCATTTTAGAGCAAAGAAAGAACGAAATGGTTGAAGGCGGTGAATGAGAAAATGCATTCATTGGATAAGAACCAAACATAGAAGCTCGTGAGACTACTTAAGAATCGGATGGTACTAGAAATTTAAGAAACAAGGCTCAAATCAAGACTCCGACAAAGGGTTGTACTCGGGTTAAGGGAATTTATTATAACGAGATTTTCTCACCTATGGTGAAACATTGTTCCATAAGGATACTTATAGCGATTGTGAATTGATATAATCCGAATTGGAACTAATGGACGTGAAGATCATGTTCTTACATGGAGAGGAGTACATTGCCATTATTGAATGGGTCAAGGAAGCCATATTGTTGAAATTTATTATTGGGGAGGTAGGAATTACTCAAGTATGTGTGAAGATATTATGATAGCCAAAATGTCATTCATTTGACAAACCATCAAGTGTATAATGAGGAAAAATCACATTGACATTATCTTACACATTATTAGAGACATTATTAATTTAAGGAGATTGTGGTTGAGAAAGATGCTTCGTAAGACAATCTGGAATGTGCATCCACCAAGTCATTACCTAGATCAAGGTTCAATCATTGCTTGGACTTGATCAATTTTGTCGAAGAATAATTTAAGGACGAAGGGAGTAACAAGGTGATCTATGGTTTTTTTGAAGAAGAACAAGGTGATTGATGGTTAAATGAGCATCATCACCGATTTGAAGTCGAGGTAGAGAATTATTGTGAAAGTGACTTAAAACAATTGTTTTTTAAGTTGTTGGCAGCAGGGACTCAAGTTAGGGTTTTGCATTATTCAAAATCATGCTAAAAAACCTATTTCATGGGAATTCCTCCATATTGGGGACTCGAACCATGGTAATAGATTGGTTCAAGTTAACACGATACAATTGCCTATAAATAACCATTTTTGATAGCATTACACATAACTCACAAAATAGAATCTTAAAGAGATGGAACACAAAAAGCTATTGTTTTGAGAGTTTATACATCTTGGGTGAGGTTCTATGGTTAGGAAATACTTTCTAAACACCTTGGAAAGAGAGAATTCATTTAAGGAAGGATTCAAGCTTTCTCTCATCATCTTCGTAGAGATCTTCTTGCGAGTCGAGAATGACTTGAAAAACTGATGGAAATTATGGTCTAATATGGTTGAAACTAATTTCTTATAACATATTTGAATTTAGCCTATTTGAGTTAACATTTGGTGTTGACTTAGGATCTTGAAGTATACTTATCCTCAAGATATCAGGTTCGATTCTCCTTCGTTCATTGCTAATTTGGTTGGACAAATTTAGCTTTATCAATAAACATAGGATAATGTTAGCCGGTGCCCCCGGAGCACTGGTTAAGAAAGCAAATGTAGTAAGTATTACATTGGAACTTGTGCTGCCAACTTCTCAAAAACATATAAAGTGTTATTTTCATTTTAAAATTTTATTTTTTAGGTTCCTTAACCAGTGCTCCGGGGGCACCGCTTAACATGACCGATAAACATATTTGAATCTCTTTATAACTACTCATTCAAAATGGATGATGTTCTCTTTCTCTCCAAACATATGTCAACTTGGTAATTTAAATTCATCCTTTTGTTGGGTAATATTATACTATTATGTTTTCTTTTTTAACCTTTTTTGCATGGACATGATTGAGACTTTTCTTGCAGTACTTGTTGGTGATTCACCCATTCCGAAAAACCACTAGACTGAACAGTCTAAAAAGTCAAGAGCACAGTTGAATCAATGGTTGTCTAATGTCTAGGAATTACAGTCTCACAAAGTTTGAAAACTTGCACTTGGAATTTTAAAATGAACCGAATTTTCCCATCTCTCTCAAACACATACATAGGATCCACATGGTAACCGAAGGAAACTACTGTCGGTTTGACCAAATCTTGTTGAAAGACATGTGAAGAACTGGGAGCTAAGCTATGACTATACATTTTCTTTTAGGTGTAATTGGAATGCTATGCATGTGCCCCTCTAGATTCAGGATAAATTATGTACTCCTTTTCTATACCTTTTTTTATGATAAAAATAATAATTTATTACAAATAAAAAAAAGAAACGTTAACTAATGTTCAGAACATCGATTAAAAAAACAAATATAGTAGCATTGCTCGTTCAAAATAAAAATACAAATATTTAATGAGGAGTTTTGGTGATTGACAATGTCTCCATAGCGGAGCTTCAACCGAGAGGAAGGAGAGTAAAATGAGGAGAAATAATATGCTTAGAATTTATCATATTAGTGTGTAGATAAATAAATCTAATAATTAAAAAATAACAATTAACATTACTTATGCACCATAAGCATAGGCGGTTCTAAGGCTGGGTGAGCCTGGGCAGTTGCCTTGGGCACCGGTTGATTTTTTTTGCAATTTCTTATGCAAATCTTTTTGAATTTCTTATATAAACTCTAATAAATTGGACAATTTCTTTAGATTTTTTGATTATTTGCTTGCAATTTCTTATGTAAACCCCCTATAAATGTGTTGCAAATTTTTCTTGTCAAGGCTTTATAATAATCCTAGATCCGCCACCGACCATAAGCATGTCTCACTTGTACAATGTACATGTTAGAATAGTTCAAGGATTAGTGAACATGAACCTTCAGGTTTCAAGAACTGCAGATCTGAAACCTTAAAATTATATTCTTACAGCATATGAAAGAGCACAATGTACATATCATTTAAGAGTTTTGCTAAATAAGTGTTCATGGAAATTTCTTGCTTGATATGATATAATTATGTTTTTAAAGTTTCATGTAAAATTAAAGTAGGTGATTATACCTTTGGTCTTCAAAGTTGGACCTAGTTATATTTTGATCTCTCAGGTTTTTTTTTTGTGTTGAACAAGTATTTGGAGGGACTTCCCTATAAAAAAAAAGTATTTGGAAGGACAAAAATTGTGAAGAGAAATCTAGCAACACTCACTTTTGAACACTCTATCTAGCATTCATTTTTCCATTGAATCAAATCAGTGTATGTTCCACCATTTTGTTTTGATTCTATTTTCAATGTGCAGACCTAGAATGATTTAAACTAATAAGGGATTGAGTATTAGAGAGAGTGTTCAAAAAAGAGTGATGCTAATACTCCTCAATTGTGAATGTATGTTTGGAACAGCATTATTATGGAATATTGAAATAGCATTATTATGAAATTGTGCAATAGTTTTCATAGATACCCCCAACACCTTGTACAAAAAGAACAGGAGCAGTAAATAGCTTGCCGTATCTACTTCATTGAGCAATCATCAATCAACATCCATACAACCAACCCTTCACCCCATTTCTCTCCCTTCTTTCTCTATATAACCAACCAATACTTTTCCTTCATAAATTCTTAAAGTTCTTATATATCTCTATAATTTGTTTTTATTAATACATCAATCAATATTTCTAATTCTAATTGATGAGTTGTGCACTCCCCTGAATTCCTTCCAAAAGCCAACTCCTTTTTCCCACTTTTTCTTCCAACAAACAATTTCTTTAATTCTTTTTTTTTTTGGTTTTTTTTTTTTTTTTTTTTTTTTTCTATTTTTTTATTTCTTTTTTTTTTTGGTTTTATTTATTTATTTTTTTCTTATTTAATTTTTTTTCATTCTCCAAGACAAAAAATAGGGGGGATGCTACTACCCTTATAGGGTGGCTCTTTTTGTCCACTCTCATATGCAAATGGTACCTCAAAGTGCTTATATATATAAGCACATGTGGTGATTACAACTCTATAAGCATCTTCTTCTTCTTCAAGTTTCTTTTAGTTTCAAGAGTTGAAGCAAGCATCAATGGCTATCTTCATTGCAATTCTTGGTTTTTTCTTTGTGTTCTGTTTTTGCTCTGCTCTTTTGAAGTGGAATGAGGTAAGATACAGAAGAAAAGGTTTGCCACAAGGAACAATGGGGTGGCCTGTTTTTGGAGAAACAACTGAGTTTCTTAAACAAGGTCCTAACTTCATGAAAGATCAAAGGTCAAGGTAAAAATCATAAACAACTTCACATGTTTTTTGTTTTTGTTTTTCATCATCATCATTTGATTGGTTGCTTTGGTGCATGTGTTCAATAAGTCTAATGTTCATGTTTCTTGTTAGTTGAGTTGTTTTCATGAACTTGGTTTTTATAGACTATTCCATTGGTTTCATTTTGTTCATATTTTCTTGAAAAAAAAAAAAAAAAAACTACTTTGATCAACTTCCCTTGCATGGCACTATGATTTATCACATTAATTAATAGCCCTTTTGAATGTATTACAAAAATCATGGGGTGTTTAACTAAATCACGACGGCACTGTGATTTTATTGAAGCTCTGAAGTAAAAAAAAAATCAGTTTTTTTCTTCAAAATTTCGATAATATGTGATTATGTCAAATTCACCGTTAGTCTAAAATGACATTTACATCATGAAAGTGTGAATATGAGAAACTAATGTTAATTAGACAACATTTTTTTAATAAGATTTTCTCAAAATGAGTTAAACTAAGTGTGAGGTAAAAAATATTCATTCATGTACCTTTTGGTAATTTACCCTATTGGTTATGATTGTAACTTTTTTTTTGGTATCACTTTTATGTATGGCAGGTATGGGAATTTTTTCAAATCTCACATATTAGGATGTCCTACAATTGTATCAATGGATCCAGAACTAAATAGATACATATTGATGAATGAAGCAAAAGGGTTTGTTCCAGGATACCCTCAATCCATGTTAGATATCTTAGGAAAATGTAACATTGCAGCTGTTCATGGCTCCACTCACAAGTACATGAGAGGGACATTGCTTTCAATCATTAGTCCCACCTTAATCAGAAATCAGCTTTTACCTAAAATTGATGAGTTCATGAGAACTCATGTAAGTGATTGGGATAACAAAGTTATCAACATTCAAGACAAAACTAAAGAGGTTTGTAACACTCTTCATGTTAATATTTATAGTGAGTTTCGCAAAATTACGGTGTAAAATTGTAAATATTTGCCAAATACTACGTTTTCAAGCTTCAACAAAATCACAGTGTCACTGTGATTTTGTCAAAAATCACAATGCCATTGTGATTTTGTCAAATTCACCGTGATTTTAGACATTCAGTTTGTATTTTATGTACCATAATCATAACTCTAGTTAAAGTTCTTGATTAACTAACTAAATATTCACAAATGTTTCTTTGAACAGATGGCATTTCTATCATCTTTGAAGCAAATTGCTGGTATGGAATCAAGCTCAATTTCTCAGCCTTTCATGACAGAGTTCTTTAAGCTTGTTTTAGGAACTCTCTCCCTCCCTATTAATCTTCCGGGCACAAACTATCGTCGTGGATTACAGGTATATATAGCTATAACGATAGCCCTTCGTCTTTTCTAATCAGTGTCTACGCGTGTGTTTAGATGAGCGGTGGACCAGTGCCACGGTAAATATAGAATTTTACCACCCTAATTTTTAGAAGCTCCAATATGTAACTTTTAGTGATCCATGTGGTTCTTTTTTTTTTTGAAAATTTGGACCATGTTTTGTTCTAATAAAGATGCATGAGACCAATTATTTGTTCACGTTGCTACTAATTTTGGTTAGTTAGAAAATGATAGAATATATTTGATTGATTCTTGTAGGCAAGGAAAAGTATTATTAACATTTTGAGTAAACTACTTGAAGAAAGGAGAGCATCAAAAGAAATCTATGAAGACATGCTTAGTTGTTTGATGAGAGGGAATGATAATAAAAGCAAATTAAATGATGAAGAACTTATTGATCTAATCATTACAATTATGTATTCTGGTTATGAAACTATTTCAACTACATCAATGATGGCTGTAAAGTACCTGCATGATCATCCTAAAGTTCTTGATGAAATGAGGGTATGTGGAAAAGTTATCATTATTGCCTTTTTTATTTGAGTTTCTTTTATTATAAAGAGTGTGATAATATTGAATATTGAAATCTTGCAGAAAGAGCATTTTGCTATTAGAGAAAGGAAAAAGCCAGAAGATCCTATTGATTGTAATGATCTCAAGTCAATGAGGTTTACTCGCGCGGTAAGTGACGTTGTAATATCTTTTCATGAACCGTCAAAAACATCAACGTCGTTCTCTAAAATTAGAAGTTTCAAGTCTTTCTCGTTTTCACGACTAAGACAGTGTCTTAGACGTTACTGTAAGAAAGACCGTGAACTTCTATTTTCGATAATCGACGACAATGATCATTAAAATTTTAAGTTCTATTAAGTTTCATTTTTCCATTAAAATTGTGTCTTTTGCAGGTGATTTTTGAGACCTCGAGATTAGCCACAATAGTTAATGGAGTTCTGAGAAAAACAACTCATGACATGGAATTAAATGGTGGGTTTTACTGAGTGTCCTATTAAATTTCTCTAGCTCTCATGTATTTATGTTGATGGGCTCAAGAAAAATGTTTTTGACTTTTATGGTTTCTTTCAGCCACTTTTTCAGTATCAATAAAGGTAGTTAAACAGTAGCCAGAAAAAGAAATTCATTCATCCCTAGGATTGTGTAATTGTTCACATGCATTGACCACTCTTTCAACACTCCAACTAGACCCTTTTCATTTCACTATGTTAAAAAGTTTCCCAGAAAAAGATGCATCTTTCCAAATTACTTAGATTACTTTAATATGATATGGTCATGGTCATAGGTTGAAAAATTAGGTAGTGGGCATCTCAAGGAGTTTACAAAATATTTATGTGTATCACCGACGCTTCTTATTGAAGATGTATGTGTATGACATTGACATTGAAGATATGTCTGGTGTTCAACATGTATTAGTGTCTAACACCGACATAATACTAACACACCTGGTTACATTAAATTATTCTATTTTCAATATTTTTTAGTGTCAATGTTAGTGTCCGGTATTCATGTTTGTGTTGATGTTTGTTCCTACTATTCATAATAGCATGTGTGAGCATCTTATTGATGCCATCAAGAGGGTTAATTGGATCTTTTTTCTTTAAATGATGTTTTCAGGCTATTTGGTTCCTAAAGGGTGGAGAATATATGTATATACTAGAGAGATAAATTATGACCCAATTCTTTATGATGATCCACTAACATTTAATCCATGGAGATGGCTGGTTAGTAACAATCTCTTCATGTTTTTATTTTGTCATAAAAAAATATCTTGAAATACTAAGAACCATAATTAACAACCAACTTGAAAATGCAGGGAAATAATCTAGAGTCACATAGTCACTTCTTGATATTTGGAGGAGGCACTAGACAATGTCCAGGAAAGGAGTTGGGAATAGCAGAAATTTCCACTTTCTTGCACTACTTTGTAACTAGATACAGGTGAGAGTAGTTACTTACCTATGAAGCACAAATACGTCAAAATAGCTACCGTATCCAATATGCCTCGATACTCCGTCGACACGTATCGACAGAGTATCTGATTTATCTATTTATTTTTTTAAAAATAAAATAATTCTGATACGTTGTCGATGTTGTATTACTTACCTATTTTATATGACTGCATTTTCATTTTTGTTTTTGAAAATAGAATATATTAATTGCATTTGAGGTTTTCTGACATGTGATCTTTAATGTTACATTGCAGATGGGAAGAAGTAGGAGGAGATAAACTAATGAAATTTCCTAGAGTTGTGGCACCAAATGGACTACACATAAGAGTCTCATCTTATTAACCAAGCTTTGTATAGATAATACAGCACATAGTAGTGATAGGGTTTTTGTTTTGTATGATAATTAATTCTCTAACAAATTAGAAAATCAAGGAAATCAGTAGATTCTTGTTCTTTTTTGCAACATTTAAGACAATTCAACTGTTTTTGAGCAGCATTTATTTATAATGCTAATTTATGGTTGGAATGTGGGTGTGAAGAATATTGTAAGTTTGGAAAATTGACAACTTAATTTTGTCACTAGTTAAGAGTAGCATGTCAGTGCTATCTAGCCTAGTCCATGTTTAATAACTACTCCTTGTCTATGGACCAGACTAATAAAACTTTGGTCAATGCTAGAGCCTAGAGTGTGGCACTTTCTATAAGTTTCCCTCCTTTCACTTTCAATTGAGAAAACTGCTCTTCTCACCGTCAATTTTGCTCCAAAATACTAGGAAAATACAAAAATATTCCCTAGTGAGAGTTAAATGATGTTGGTTAATGCTGTTGATCCCCGACAGCGGTTAACTGCCGTTGGAGTATTTTCATATTTTCGAGTGTATTTTGGAGCAAAACTAATGGTGAGAAGATTAATTTTCTTCAATTGATGCCTTCTGTGAGAACATGGGCCTTTTAGGTTGAAATTCATTGGGCTAAGATTTTCGAGCCCATGCCTTCTCTAAGCTTGCCTTTGAATTCAATTATTCTTCTCCCAGCAAGTTTCGCTCCCATCCAGTCAAACTGGCCAAAATACCCCTACGTTAGTTAACTAACACATGTGTAAATCAAACGTGACTTAATTTTACATATGCGTGAGTTAACTCACGCTAGTGCTTTTGTTTTTCCCCCTCAATTTTCCATTTTCTTTTTAGTGACGGCATTGCATCCATCATGCATGCATTGCATCCATCTTGCCTTAAACATAATTTATTCTTTCAGGCGACACTATGAACATGTTTATTTATGTCAGGTAACATTGTTTTTTAGTTACTTTTTCAATCTATGGTCCTTTTTTATGCTTGGCTTTTTCAACTTTTGAGCTGAAGATGCATTCTTTATCATGTGGTATGGTGTGCACCCATTGTTATAACAGGACACCTCATATTATTACCCAATAGGTTTGTAAGAAGATAGCAGCATAATCCATGCTCATATAACACTGAAACATTGAATATTTAGCAAAACAAAACCAGCTCGAGAGTTAACTCACGTGGGGTGTAACATCTGCGTGAGTTAACTCACGCATCGTGACTTAAGTCACACGTGTAAAAGATAAGTCATGTTGATTTTACACTTGCGTTAGTTAACTAACGCATGGGTATTTTGGTCAGTTTGGCTGGGTGGGAGCGAAACTTGATGGGAGAAGAGCGGATTCTTCAATTAGGGGAGTTGCTCTTCTCCCATCTATTTTTACTTGTTCCCGTCAAATAGCTGAGCATGAGTTAACTCACGCATGCATATTTTCAACGTGAGTTAACTCACGTAAGTGTATTTTTTCAGCGTGAGTTTATTCCCGTATGACGGGAATGAGGAAAAACAGACGGGAGAAGAGCAATTCTCTTCAATTAGATTATTGCTCCTCTCCAACAAAATTGCTCTCCTACACCTCAAAAGACCAAAATTCCCCCAACGACAACTAACCGGCTGGAGAGCAAATTCGTTGGTAAGAGGAGCAATTTTCACTCAATTATCTGGCCAGTTTTTCATGAAATATTATTATATTTGACGAAACAAATATTATTTCAAATAGACATCCTTAAAAAAAATTATTTCAAATAGACACATCAAGAGTAAAAAAACATGGACTTTGTGTCATTTAAAAAAAACATAGACTTTGTCTAATAGTATACTTTCGAATATTTATGTGATTTTTTAAAATTTTTTGAATGGTAGAAATTACTCATTATGCTACTATTTTAAACATGCATCTTTGGAGCATATGTTAGAATCTACCTTAAGTGTATATATATTCTCAATGTACTGACCATAAAAAATAAGAAAAAATATAATCAATGTACTTTTTTCTTCACTTTTTTGTTACATAATAATGATGGTTTCATTTAATTTTTGGATACCTCTAAACAACTGCTTCATGATAGAAACTTGGAGAGCGAAAGGAGAAGTTAAAAATGAGAGGTCATAAAATGGAGGAGAAAGATATGTAATGTTGTACTTATTCCGTTTCATTTTAATTGTCATTTTAACTTCTTTTTTTTCTTCTATGTCTCTAAATAATGTCATTTTAGAGTATCAATGTAATATTTATTATTATTTTTCACTAATATAGTCTTATTTATTGAATTTTACTTCTCTTAGTTACTCCACTAACTACAACTAATAAGAGTGTTTTAGTCAATTATATCACTTATATACTATTAAAATCAACTTTTCATGTTCTTAAGAACCACACACAACTCTAAAACGACTATTAAAATGAGACGGAGGAGGTAATTAAACACATGTAATAATAATATTAAAAAATAGATGAAAATTATGGTTGGTGTATCAAGTATGAGTTTTTTTTTTTTTGAAGGAGAGTTAAAAGTCTTACATCATGTAAAAATATTAATGTATTGAGCAATATATAAGTGAGTGTGGCATATACTCAATGCCTTATCATTTAGATGAATGTGTAGGTGCAAATCACTTATGTGGTTGCTCTTGCCAATGTCATGATCCATTTGGATCCCCTTGAATATCAAGAGTGGTATAAGAGTTAGGTTCGACGAATGTCAACGTCTCCTTGTATCGTAGGTCTTCATGAAAATATGGTGACTATGAGGCGTATCCCATTGTAAATATGTGCATGAAAAAACGTCTGCTTGTGAGGAGCATACACACTTGAAGGATGGATTGTTAGTGTGTCAAGTATGATTAGAAGTTCCAAATTTGATGAAAAAGTAAACGTTGAGCAATGTATAAGTGAAAAGATTCATATATTCAATGCCCTGAGGTGTTATGTGAAGATGTGGTATCCAAACCACTTGTGCGCTTACTCTAGCTCAATGTGATGATCTTACTGGCTCCGGTCATGTCCCAACATATACCATGTAAACATGTATTATTTATAACATACCCGTGAAATATTAAGGCCTAACGGTAAACTTTACTAATGCTCCATCTGCAATAGTGTAAGTCATATTTAAGGTCATGTGAAGAATATCTTTAAGACAAGTTTTTTCAACTATTGCATATGGTGATTCAAAGGAGGCTTATGCATGATTCAAATCATGCCGAAAGAATTTGTGTCCTGAAACTTCCTACAATGAGTGATTTGAATCACAATAAAGGATCTGGAAGGTTTATTCAAATCATGCCTATATTTTCCTATAAAAACAGAGTTGGAAAATAATATTTTACTTGAACCAAAAATAGGGAACACCGAGGGAAACCTATGATTTAAGTGTTGATAGATTTTTGTTTAAATTACTGAGTTGAGAAACATGTTTTAAACACCTTGAGGGGATATGAATCATTAGGGAAATGATGCGAACTTTCTCTATTGTATTCTTGAGTGAAAACCATTGACGCTTGAGAGAAATGGAAAAAAGTTAAAATTAAGATTTGCTCATCTTGAACTCTAGAAGCTAATTGTTTATATCAATTTTGTATATCTTGTAAAGACTTGTTTATAGTGAATAAAATAGTTTCTCTTTCCTGAAGACGTAGGTCAATTTGGGTCGAAATGCATAAGTAATCTCATTGCACTACTACATAAATGATTTTTCACATCAGTTGAAAAACACTTTTCGCATCAGGTGACAACTGATGTCCACATCTTTTCACACCAGGTACGAACTAATGTGAAAACGAACTTTCCATATCCTGCGTTTCTTCCACTGACGTAGTATACTCTTTAAAATTTGACAATAGGATTTTCACATCAGCTATATGATAGACACTGAAGTGAAATATGTATATTTCACTTCAGCCTGCTTATTTTAAAAATGGATATTAATGCTAAAAAGGAAGTTATATTATTCATTCTAATTAGATATTTTTACATCATCAATCCTCAAAACTAGCTACATCAAAATTCTATATATAAAAAAGTACATATGCATATATGAATACATAAGCAATAAATAATTTTATCAAACAATGGGAAGTACACACTACATTCATTTGTATGACAATCATAATTATAGTCAAATTACAATCTCCATATCCTAAATACTATAATAGAGTTCCTTAACTTTCTTATACTGAGGTCCCAATAAATACCTGGTAAGATAGTTCTAATCTCCAAAATTCATGGTTCTAACGTCTAATCTAAAGATCCCGAAAGTAAAATCTAACACGCGCTTAAATACATACCCCTCAAAACATCCTTCAGTACAACTTCATCACCATCGAAAGATAGATACAACTGCATACCACTTTCAATCAAGTGCTTCAAAAACACAGAACCGATGTACACTGCATGATACGAGTGCAAGTGCTAATAGTAAGAAGGACATGAATGTTGGGCCACTAAGGACTAAGAGAATGATCAAAAGCCCAATTTGGCTCAAGGATTATGTGACAAACAAAACCTCTAAGGAGTGACAACAGCAAAGTTATCACTAGAAGCTTCTATATGATTGTGATAGAATTAGTTATTTGATATTATCTCTTCAAAGAGAATATTTTTTGTTCCTAGTTTATCGGATCACTACGCCTGGCTATTAGGATTGTATGAGTAGCTTATATAAAGACTCATTGCTATAGCCAAGAGGCATTGTGTGAAAATTGGATTCCCCCCCCCCCTCCCCCCTTTTTTGTTTTCTTCTTCCCTTATTTTCTGGAGCCTCATCCAAGCTCGAATTGGATTTCTTCCCTTCTTACTGCATCATTGGTGCTTTCATTTCTTTACCATGCCTCCCAAAATCGAAAATCCCCCTGGCCTAGATGAACTCTTTGAACAAATCAGGGCCATGAAACTCAACCTTGACACCCTTACCCAACAACAAGAAACCTTCCAATCTTTCTTCACCGCACATTTAGTAAACACTCCGAATTCATCTTCTTCTACTTCACCCCCATTCAAACATCACCAACTCAGAGGATGCAGTATCTTCCCTTTTTCATGAAAGGCGACGCTCTGGGATGGTACAAGTGGATGGCAGCGAATCATCAGATCTCCACCTGGGAAACCTTCCAACGCGCCTTGGAACTGCGCTTCGGACCTTCCTCGTTTGACAACCACCAAGCAAGTCTGTTCAAACTAACCCAGAAAGGATCGGTAACTGAGTTCCAACAACAATTTGAGACACTCTCAAATCGTGTTGTGGGTATGCTGTCGGAAATGTTGTGGAATTGCTTCATCTCCGGTCTCAAACCAGAGATCCAACGCGAGCTCAACGTGCTGAAACCACATTCCCTCAGTCAAGCAATAGGTATGGCGAAGCTTTTCAAAACCAAATTCCAGGAGTCTCGTTCGAATATCCGATTTCAACGACCACAGCCTCCGCTTCTGAGCTCTCCACCACCGTCAACCGCCTCCAACAATTCAATTCCTATCAAACGCGTCACCACGCCGGAGATGCAAGAGCGTCATAACAAAGGGCTTTGTTACAATTGTGACGACAAATACCACCCCGGCCACCGCTGTGTCAAATGTCAGTTCTTGCTCCTATTGGCGGACGATGGCCCGCCGGAAGAACAAGAGGAATTTGATGTCGAACTTTCCGATCCAGGACCTGCTAGTCCGTCGACAACAAAAGAATCCTCACCGGTACCTGACGGTGAACACTTTCATCTGTCCACGGCGGCGTTACGTGGACCTCCGTCACCCAGGACTCTACGAGTGGAAGGAAGAATCCAAGAGTTACAGGTTACAATTCTCATCGATTCAGGAGGTTCGCACAACATAATGCAACCACCTATCGCGGAATTTCTCTAACTTCCGATTGTCTCCATTCTTCAGTTCATTGTTACCGTTGGCAACGGTCAGACAATTCAGTGCAATGGCCTTTACGATGCAGTTCCAGTCGCGCTGGCATCTCAGGTTTTCTCAGTTCCCCTTTTTGTGTTACCCATTCATGGTGCTGATTTAGTATTAGGTGTTCAATGGCTGAGTACCTTAGGTCCCTTTCTCTCTGACTATAGCATCCCCTCTATTCAATCTGTGTACCAGAACCAACCTGTCACAATTACAGGAACCCAAAACTCCATTCCCACACAAGCTTCCCTTTCCCAATTTCACTGTTTCATCTTTACCAATGCAGTCGAATCAGCCCACACTATTACCTTGTCTCACATTGAAACCTCATCCAAACAATATGATACTGCAACAACCCCTCACCCTGATATTTCACATATACTAGACACATACCCTCAAGTCTTTAGCATTCCCCAAGGACTACCCCCACACAGATCACAAGACCATCACATTCACCTTCAACCACAATCTCACCCTGTCAATACCAAGCCTTACCGTTACCCTCAATGTCAGAAAGACATTATGACCAAAATGATTCAAGAAATGTTAGATGAAGGAATCATACAACCTAGCACGAGCCCTTTTTCCTCTCCGGTACTGTTGGTACGAAAGAAGGATGGAACATGGAGATTTTGCGTAGATTATCGTGCTCTCAACACTATCACAATCAAAGACAGGTTCCCCATTCCAACTGTTGACGAGTTGCTCGATGAATTGCATGGGTCTAAGCATTTCTCTAAACTGGACCTTCGCTCCGGCTACCATCAGATCAGGGTAGCACCAGAGGATGCATTCAAATTTGCTTTCCGCACAATTGATGGGCATTTTGAATTCTTAGTAATGCCTTTTGGATTGTCCAATGCTCCTTCAACTTTCCAAGCAACTATGAACGATGTGTTGAAGAAGGTGTTACAAAAGTTTGTCCATGTGTTCTTTGATGATATACTGATTTACAACAAGGATTGGGAGTCCCATATGCACCATTTACACACAGTTCTGCAAATTTTGGCAGCACACCAACTGTTCGCCAAAATGTCAGAGTGTCAATTCGGTGTATCTACAGTGGCTTATTTAGGCCACATCATATCTCCTCAAGGGGTGGCAGCTGATCCGGAAAAGATTAGCGTCATACAAGCTTGGCCTATACCACACTCTGTGTCTACTTTAAGAGGTTTTTTAGGACTCACAAGATATTACCGCAAATTTGTCTATCAGTACGCATCTATTGCTAGCCCTCTCACTGATTTACTCAAGAAACAGGTTTTTGGATGGAATGATGAAGCACAAAAGGCATTTGACGCACTCAAGGCTAAAATGGTGTCACTACCGGTTTTGGCTATTCCCAATTTCAACCTACTTTTTGATGTTACAACTGATGCGTCTGGATATGCAGTAGGAGCAGTTTTGTCTCAAGAAACGCATCTGTTAGCTTTTTTCAGCAAGAAGTTGTGCCCCCGCATACAGGCAGCCTCAACCTATGAGAGAGAAATGTATGCCATCACCTCCACAGTTAAAAAGTGGCGCCACTACTTGTTGGGAAGACATTTTCGTATTTTCACCGATCAAAAGAGTCTCAAGGGACTTCTCAACCAACACATCCAGACACCAACACAGCAAAAGTGGTTAACTAAGTTGCTTGGCTATGATTATGAGATCATATACACACCAGGACGCATGAATTTAGTGGCTGATGCACTATCTAGGCAAGTGCCAGCACCTGAAGCGATATTCACAGCAGTCTCCACTTGTCAACCCCAATTGGTGAACCAACTCCACCAGTTCTATGTGTCGCATCCAGTGGGAATTAGTCTGCTCACCAAATTTTATCAGGATGATTCAGGTAGATCACAATTTGCAGTAAAGCAAGGTCTACTATATTACAAGGATCGTCTTTTTATTCCTCAGGAGACAGGATTACGATCAGCCATCCTTCAGGAACTGCACTCAACCCCAGTTGGAGGTCACTCAGGCAACAAAGGGACTCTCACTAGGATAGCCTCTTCCTTCGCATGGCCAAATCTCTCATTGGATGTCAAAGACTTTATCAGCAAATGTGTGGTATGTCAGCAGAACAAATACTCCACACAAAAACAAAATGGCCTTCTCCAGCCTCTCCCCATTCCTCACCAAGTTTGGGAAGATATAAGCATGGATTTCATCACCCACCTTCCTCCTTCACATGGGAAAACCACAATTTGGGTCGTTGTTGACAGATTAGAAAGTACTGCCATTTTTTTGCTCTTCCCTTGAAGTTTTCCGCAGTTGCTCTAGCTTCTCTATTCCTCACTGAAGTTTAAAAACTTCATGGAATGCCTCGTACTATTGTCAGTGATCGTGACAGGTTGTTTGTGAGTCAATTCTGGCGTGAACTTTTCAAGCTTCAAGGGACTACCTTGGCCTTCAGCAGTGCTTACCATCCCCAAACGGATGGCCAAGCAGAGGTAACCAATAGAATTCTGGAAACTTATTTGCGGTGTTTTGTAAGTGACAATCCGAAACTCTGGGTAAGTTTTCTTCCCTTAGCTGAGTATTGGTATGACACTAGTTATCAGTCTGCAATCTGCATGACTCCCTTTGAGGCCCTTTATGGACGTTGCCCACCTGCTATCAAATCCTATACTGTTTCGACCACTGCAGTAACATCTTTGGATGAATTACTGCAACAAAGGAAACAGACATTAGCTACGCTAAAGGACAACCTCGTTAAGGCGCAGATGCGCATGCGTTCCTTAGCAAATGCGCAGAGGCAGGATCGTAAATTTTATGTGGGAGATTGGGCATGGCTTAAGCTAGCGCCTTATAGACAAACTTCAATGCACCCCCACTGTTCTCCTAAGCTGACAAAGAAATTCTATGGTCCCTTTCAGGTGATGAAAGTCATTAATAGGGTAGCGTATGAACTAAAGTTATCGGTGACTACATGTATACATCCAGTTTTTCATGTGTCTAAGCTCAAGCCATTCAAAGGGACTCCTCCTACTACTATTCCAGAACTGGACCCTGCTGTGACTGGTACTTTGATAGAGTTACAACCTCTTGCTATTCTGGGGTACATATCCGTACAAACTGCATTAGGGGATAAGCTTCAGGTTCTCATTCACTGGGCAGGACTTACCACTCAGGAAGCCACATGGGAAGACAAAGAAGATATGCAAAAACGTTTTCCGTTGTTCAACCTTGAGGACAAGGTTTTATTTGAAGATCCGGGTATTGATACGAGTGCAAGTGCTAATAGTAAGAAGGATATTACTGTTGGGTCACTAAGGACTAAGAGAATGATCAAAAGCCCAATTTGGCTCAAGGATTATGTGACAAACAAAACCTCTAAGGAGTGACAACAACAAAGTTATCACTAGAAGCTTCTATATGATTGTGATAGAATTAGTTATTTGACATTATCTCTTCAAAGAGAATATTTTCTGTTCCTAGTTTATCGGATCACTACACCTGGCTATCAGGATTGTGTGAGTAGCTTATATAAAGACTCATTGCTGTAGCCAAGAGGCATTATGTGAAAATTGGATTTGTCCCCCATTTTTTTGTTGTTTTCTTCTTCCCTTATTTTCTGGAGCCTCATCCAAGCTCGAATTGGATTTCTTCCCTTCTTACTGCATCTGTGCATTAGCAGCCTTTTCATAAACCAAGGGTGGCACACCAGAAGTAGACATGGACTCCTGCAAGTAGCATGCTAGATGTAACAAAAGCTTTACAAAATGCCTGGTGTGACAATTGTTTTTCGCTGCAAAACAATTCAAAAAAAATAAATAATTCACATAAGAATTAGACACAAGAAGCAAATTTTCTCACCTTAAAATCATCATAAATCATAATGAGCACATGATAGCCCAAACAAATCAAAGAGATTAAAACTAAAAATCATCCAAAATCACTTCTCTTAAAATCCAAACTTTCTAAGAAAGCATAAATAGCATTCGAAACTCCTTTCTTTCAAAAAAAAAAAAGCATTTGAAACTCCTTGATGTTATAATCACATTTCAACAATCTACGATAAAAATTAAATTAATTAATTCTATCAGAATCCAAATATCTTGAACCAACACAAATAGCATACTAAACTCCTAGCCTCTGTAGCACCGACACACTTTTGATGGAAACGTGTCTGGTGTCTGATACGACACCGATACAAGTGATTACATTCAATTGATTCATCTTTTTAATTTTTTTACCAGTAAGTGTGTCAATGTCGTGTTCGATGTCTATGTTCTATCAGTGCTTCATAGCTCCTTGCTATTACCATCATTTTGAGATAAAACAAAATCATATCACAACATTCTAATCGTTCAATAAATCGGAAAACAAACCTTCTCGATTTAACTTGTCAATCACCGTAAGTGAACACTGAATTTTCTGTCGCCGGCAACCACACGTCTAGTCAAACACGGTTTTGGTTTGGATTTTTAGAATCCCAACAGAAGAAGTGTGGCTCGCTGAGTTTGATAACAATCTATCGTGGCTAGCTAGATCTGAGAAGAAAAGACAAAGCAAAAGGGTCACTGAATAACATAGAATGCTCCAATCAAAGATATGATATTTTCAATGGATGCCTATCTTTTTCTTGAAGAGAATAACATAGCAAAAGGGTGAATGTGACATGGCCCAAATGAGTTCTAGTCTATAATGGACTAACTTTTAATCAGCATTGATATATTATAAAAACATCAAGACTCATAATTCACGTGATGTTTTGGCTTTTCCTTTATTGTATAACTTAGCATCATGTATTATTTAGGTGGTTATAGTCCTTGCTTTGGTATTGATTTTTTCACCGCCTATACATAGTGCTTTTGTATTTATCCGCTTTTCTTACCGCGAGTGGTACTTTTTGTGTACAACTTGTCGTGAATTATATTAGCCGATTCAAAAAAAAAAATCAATACAAAGACAATTATAAAGAGTATAGTAATATCAATCTTCGTGGTTCAGCTCACCATGAGCTAAACCCTTCCCTGTGGTTTAGACATGGTGAGGTTATGATTTATTTATTTACTTGAGATATATAAAGTTGTAGCGCCGAGCTTTGATCTAACAAACAATTTTAACTCAAAATCTTTATAAGTAAGTTATGATCATTTTTATTTCTAGTGCTATAGCTCCCTGATCCTTAATGGGTATGGGAGTGGAAAATGTTTGTTAGATATAAATTTGCCCTTAAGCATTGACCGGTGAAAGGATCAAGAGAGATTGCTTGAACGTTAGCTTGAACTTAGAAGAGCCTGGAAGCTATAGGAACCTATTGCTAAGCACTAAGTTCTTGGTAGAATTCTTTTCATATGGCAATAGGGCTCGAAGACCCTACTACCCTCTGCGGAATAGGCGGGCACCTAAACCCAACAACTGTTGCGTGTTAAGACTCGTGATCGAGTCCCGATTGGTGTGCCATTACGCCTTTAACACGATGAATGAGGTAACATTCCTTAAGACCAATTGGTTTTCCAGGAAGCCGGTTATAAATAGATATATATAGCTCTATGAATCACAGAGGTTGCGAGAATCTAAGAAACAACTGAAGCTATGTGAGTCATAAAGAGCTGTATAGGGATATAACTCTGTGAATCTCAGTTAGCTTAAAAGGTTAATAAACGACCATAACGTTGAGTCAAAGTGGTTGTACCAAGTTATAGCTATATAAACCGCAATAATGTTTTATCATAACTGAGCCTTGTTAAAACAACACTTTCCATCTGGAGATTTTCTAAGACCTTTTACTGCTTTCCCAAACATAACCATTTATATTTACTGTTGTAACAAATGATTTATTTTATTTTTGTCAAATAAATTTTATGCTGGAAAGCAACACGAAGCTATAGCTCCACAATCCTTGTGGGATTGATATCTTTTTATACTATTACTTGGACAATGTATACTTGCACTCAGTCTTTCCACCTTAAAATACTCAAAGTGTCTTGGGAGACACCAAGTTTTTGGAACCGTTGTCGAGGACTGCAAGGTGTTATAGTTTTTAGTAGTTTTTCCTATAAGTAGTTAACTTATTTGTCTATTTTTGTTTTTCTTTACTTGTGAAGTTTGGTGAGTCTTTAGCAGGTATGTTCGTGAATTCTCAGAGCACAATCCTCTCCAAAGTTCCCCAGATACTGAAATAGAAAGGACTTTCAGGAAAAAAGGAGGCAGTTGTTCAAGTCAAAGACGAATCCAAATCTAGAGGAGCTAGATCCAAACTATATGTAGAGCTACAACTCCAACAAGTCCAGCTAAGGGGAAGATTCATCTGTCAACATGGCTGACAACAATAACACCTTAGACATGGCAAATAACAAAGGGAGGTCCATCAGGGAGTATGCATTGTTTGATCCAACACTTCACATTATCATAGTGAAGCCAGAAGTCGCTATTGCTCAGTTTGAGTTCAAGTCTATAATGTTCTAGATGTTGCAGACCATTGGTTAGTTTTCAGGAGCGGTCACTGATGATCCTCATATGTACCTGAAACAATTCACTGAAGTAGGAGAAAATTTCAAGATCCCAAGTATAGAAGATGATGGTTTCAAGATGAGGTTGTTCCCTTACTCTTTAACAGGAAGAGCCAAAGCAATATAGCCAATGGTCAACTATGACTGATTTTTTTGGTATTTTTGAAATTTTTAAAATAGAAAAATAAATGACAGAAAAATTAAAATGACAGAAAAATAAAATGCAGAAAAATAAATAACAAATACGAGTAAGTAATTTAAATTGCTCAATCGAAAATATCAACAATTTCCGGCAACAGCGCCAACAACCTGATGGTCAGATTTATGCAAGTGTACCAAATCGTTTACCAAGTAATAAAGTGTAAGTAAAGTATCGTATCCACAACGATTTTCGTTTCAACCAAACAATTTGTGTTACTTATTTAAGAACAATAAAATAAATATAAGATAAGGGTTTAGAGTTTTGCAATTTATTTTGTTTGCAACAGAGCAAAGTTTATCTGCTTTGATTGCAACGTATTAGCGGCGGTTATGATTCTTCGAATCCCTTCTACTTAATTATTGGGTTCACTTAGCAGTCAAGTCTTATTCATGTTATTCGCATTATCTATCTAAGTGATGACTTTGTGGGATTTTACTACCTATCAGTTGTCGAGTTGCACCTGTTGATCAAACGGGTAGTTACGCGAGAGGTCTTACTCTCTCGGAGATATAGGTTCGTTACCCTCCTTATGAGGCCTCTTGAATCTTCATTTTTTTATCTTCATATAGTCTTCACAAATTTTCAGACTTGCTTTATTGATTTAAATGATTTCTTCGTGAATTACATCAAAACACTCTAAGATTGCTATGTTTCGGAAAGAATAGAATTACATGACTCAAATATAGAAAACATTACAAATGTCCCAAAATCATAAGCAATTGTTCTAATATTCCTCTATTCTGGATGAAAAACCTGCTGAAAATGACTGAAAAACATGTTAAGAATAACTTAAGATGACCTGTCAACTTCGTGTATGAAAATTACTCTCCCCCTTTGAAAATTGCCCATTCACTTAACTCAGTTAGACTCAACTCCCGCTCGGCATTTTTCAGCTAGATTTGACTCCCACTAGCACTTTTAAGATTGGCTCAATCGCTTTTTAAGTCGGTTCAACCGATCTTAAAAGTGGCAGTGAGAGTTAACTCTAGCTTAAAAATGTATAGCAGAAGTTAATTGTAGCTTAGTTAAAGGAATTTGTAATTTTGAAAGGAAGATCAATTTTTAAAGGGAGAAGAACAATTTTCCTCATGTATAGTATGGTTCACTATATATTTTTGGGTTGCGGGATATGTGACACCCTAAACCCCAGAATAAATATTAATATTATTTATAAAAAAAGAGTTTGGGATACTTTTCTTGAAACTAAATATTATTTCACAAGGTTTAGGATACAACATTAACTTGTAACAAAATAATCCACAATTCACTTCCTTAAAAGATAAAATAATATTAACATCAAATACATTGATTTTGAGAATAATTTATTTTACATCATAGAAAATGATTTTTCTTGTATAAAACTAAATAAGTATATCTCTTTCCTGGTGTTACTAAGCGGAGCTTTTCCCACACTTGAACTTTAAGACTTGCTCTTTCGGACTGAGAGCAAGTCTTGCTTGAGCACAAACACAAATAAAAAGTGGTTAACACACTCACATGGATGGAAGAAAGGAATTGATAAAGAATTTAGTCACATCATTCAATTATTATTATTTTTTTATTTTTTTAAAGTATATGTGTGTGTCTAACCACTTTTTATTTGTGTTTCTGACTATATAAGTATTTCTCTTTTTATAGATGTACTTCTTTTTTATTTTTTAAAGCGAAAAACAGAAATAAAATAACATAAAAGAACAAAGGTACATAGCTGGAGGGGGCATTGGACCTGACTCAAAATTAAACCCAAACAGGGATACATCGCGATTAGACAGAAAAAAGAAACAACCCTAATCAATCCTAACAAAACGAACTCTCATCACGGGCGCAACCCAGCGAATCCACGTACGGACTCGAAACAAAGTTACAAAAAAGATGACCAGAGAGCGTCAGTAGGATAAAAGAGGGTTTTAAGATTGGCGTATGGATCGACCGCCAGCATGGTAACAAGATCCACGGTCCAGCAACCCCCTGAACAAAGCAGTAGGTATAAAGCTCTTTCGAGTAACACTCCGAGAACAGTCACAAGGACTGCAACAGATAAGAGGACGGTACTAGAGTGAAGAAGGCCATGATGCATCGAGACCTACAGATCTCAACAGACCTGAAAATATCAGAGAATCAAGTCAGGAACATCAACACAACCGATTTCAAAAAACACTTTTGAACCAATATCACGAGTCCAAATCGTTAACAACCAAACAACCCTTACGAGTTTCAAACCAAGGCCAAATCTGCAACCAACAATACAACTCTGAACAAACAAAACACATCAACATCAAACAAAAACAACAAACCAAAAACAAACCAGACAACGGCGAACAAGCAACCAGCACCGTCGAAACCCATCGGCGCGACGAGAACCGAGAAGGCTCACAAAAACACTCCACCCACCAACAAAAACCTGCGTTCCACTCCTGTAAAACCGAGAGATGGAACCAACAGAATCACCCTGAAGGAGGAGGCGAGGGCAAAACAGCTGACGAAAACAGATTGCTGGAGGAGGAAGGAGCAAAACCCTTCCGACAAGGGAACCAAAACCACCGCGGCAACCCAGCAAACCAACAAACCGCCATCAAAGAGGTTGTTTTACAAGAAATCCACAACCCAACAACAGCGGAAAGAGGAGACGAGAGCCTATGAAGGACGACCGCCGGAAGGGAGGAAAAGCGGTGGTGCGGAGGATGGAAGTCTCTTGTCGCACCACCGAAGGAAACAACTACATCTTAGCAATACAATTTGGATCTGTGAGGGAGAAAGGAAAAAAGGAAGGTCGGTTTGTGAAAGTTAGAGAGAAGTTAGATAGATTCAAATTTAGAGAGAGGATCGAGGAATCTAGCGGATATTAATCTATAGATGTACTTCAATTTTATCAGGGGTTAGAATATCACAAACTTTACACAAATAAATAGTTCAAATTTCTCCTAGATTAACTAGAGTTTTTAGATATGCTTCGGTCTTATGAATGAAACAATTTTAAAAAATTTAAAGTTAATTTTTTCGTTTATTATAGTCCAATAGCAGCTCAAGACATCAGTTGTGATCCATTGATGTTTTTTGTGGGCATCGTTATGAAAAGATTTCATACATCTTTATAGAATGTCATTAGTCAAAGCAAGTATGGTTTTCTTCCTCCATATGAGTGCATATAATGCGCATGGTTCTAAATATGTACCTTTTTGGGAGTAGTTAGAAAGAAATATTATTGATGCAATAAGGATATTATAGTCTATGTGTAGACATTGTGTTATAAAATACAGCGTGTTAAAAATTTAAAATAAAATAAAATTGAGGGGACTGATGTTGATGTGAAAGTCATTGTTCAAAAGACACAAAAATCTATTGTAATTTCAAAAGTGTTAGTGTGATGTTGGGTCCAATAGATGGGGTAAGTGGGATATTGATGCTTTGGTGTGAGATAATAAAGGTGTTGTCGCTGCTGCTAATTGCTAACTAGTCTTTTCTTTACCAAATTTAGACGCATAAAGTTTGCCGCGATTTCGGCTAAACATGAAAACGTGTATTGCAACCAAACGAGCACCGAATCAATAACTTGAAAATCAATGTTACAAATCTATACATGTATATTTTAATCACTTTCGTTTTGTCGGGTTTCAATATAGTATTTTGCTTTTATTTTATCAATGTTATTGTTGTAAGTTTGTTCAAGCGTAAATTATTTTCAATTTTAGGACGTTAAATTTGTGTTGTTTTTCATATATTCTATCCATTTGAATTATTGAATATTATTTAAGAAAAGAAAAGTAAAACAACCATAATTGGGAATAAATACTGTGTCAAAAAAATAAAATAAATGGGAATAAATAGTGTAAAAGTAACACAACCAAACACAGTACTACCAATTGCAATCGTTATTTGATAGTAGAATGAGATTCTTTACAGTTAAACTTGTTCATTTATTATAATGAAATGAAATTGAGAAAAGAAGAAAAGATAGAGGAAAAAGAGAGAAACAGAAACGTACTGGAATGGAAAGGTGAAGAGTGAGGGAAAGGAATGGGAAAAAAGTGTTTCAACTTTCAATCTATTTGACGGTGTTTAATTAATTTTCAGTAGATGAAGTTTTTATTTTGGGTGTTGCTGTTTTTGGGTTTCGACCTTTTTGTTGTTTTTCGTTCAAATACACTAGTGGGTCCTCTAAAATTGATTGTTTGCAAAAAAAAACATAATGAATGTTTCTGTCAAGAAAGTTATTATTCATTTCATAGACCTTTGTTGCATGATTCATCAACTCTTGAATGGTTTCTTTATGGGCAAAGTTGTGAAGCCACACCATATAATCACATATTTTGTAGTGACCACAATATTCACAGTTAATACTATTTTGTGCTTGTTACTTGGGATGATTTCAGATTTATGTATAATATAGCTTATTAGATTTATGGGCACTCTAGAATGGTTTCAGATTTATTGAAGGCTATATACCTACTGCAGTATGTATGCTTCAGTCATCATATAAAAAATGTGTATGTTTGTATACTTTTGATTGAAGTAATTTTATACATCGTGTGACAACTTAAATGTAATATGTATGTTACATTGTTCTGTTGAGCAGGAAACATATAAGGAGAAGATGAAGAAGGCATCTAATAATGGCACCAAGGAGGTTGATCCTGCAACTCAATTGAACTTATGGGCTGAATCAGCTGGGGGAAAGACCCGGGGACGTCTTTATGGTACTGGTGATATGGCAAAGCGGAGGTGAGAGCCTAGGAAGGACGACCACCGAAAGGGAGGAAAAGCGGAGGACAGAAGTCTCTCGTCACACCACCAAAGGAAACAACTACATCTCAGCAATACAATTTGGATCTGTGAGGGAGAAAGGAAAAAAAAGGGAAGGTCGGTTTGTGAAAGTTAGAGAGAAGTTAGAGAGAGGACTGAGGACTCTAGCGGATGTTAATCTATAGATGTACTTCAATTTTATCAGGGGTTAGAATATCACAAACTTTACACAAATAAATAGTTCACATTTATCCTAGATTAACTAGAGTTTTTAGATATGCTTCGATCTTGTGAATGAAACAATTTTAAAAAATTTAAAAGTTAATTTTTTTCGTTTATTAGAGTCCAATAGCAGCTCAAGACATCAGTTGTGATCCATTGATGTTTTTTGTGGGCATCGTTATGAAAAGATTTCACACATCTTTATAGAATGTCATTAGTCAAAGCAAGTATGGTTTTCTTCCTCCATATAAGTGCATATAATGCGCATGGTTTTAAATATGTACCTTTTTAGGAGTAGTTAGAAAGAAATATTATTGATGCAATAAGGATATTATAGTCTATGTGTAGACATTGTGTTATAAAATAAGGCATGTTAAAAATTAAAAAAAAAATATTGAGGAGACTGATGTTGATGTGAATGTCAATTTTCAAAAGACACAAAAATCTATTGTAATTTCAAAAGTGTTAGTGTGATGTTAGGTCCAATAGATGGGGTAAGCGGAATATTGATGCTTTGGTGAGAGATAATAAAGGTGTTGTCGCTGCTGCTAATTGTTGACTAGTCTTTTCTTTACCAGATTTGGACGCATAAAGTTTGCCGTGATTTCGGCTAAACATGAAAACGTGTATTGCAACCAAACGAGCACAGAATCTATAACTTGAAAATCAATGTTACAAATCTATAAATGTATATTTTAATCACTTTCCTTCTGTTGGGTTTGCATATAGTATTTTGTTTTTATGTTATTAACTTTATTGTTTTAAGTTTGTTCAAGCTTAAATAATTTTCAATTTTAAGACGATAAATTTATGTTGTTTTTCATGTATTCTATCCATTTGAATTATTGAATATTTTTTAAGAAAAGAAAAGTAAGTTGGAAGTTATTTAAATATGATACTACTACTAAATATGGTATTGAATTATTGAAACTGCAGCCCTGAGCATCTTGTACGTAGTGGTCTCATTATTGATAAGCAACAGTATCCTTCAGTCCTTGACATCTTCAACAGTATCTCTTTTCAAGCACGTTGCCCTATTCCACCAATACAGTGTCCTTTTCCTTGTCCTTTTCTCTTTAAAAAGAAGATCAATATCACCATCACGAAAGAAGTTAACCATGGAAGTTAACCCTGTGAAGATGAGTACTCGTAATTGTACTTTTGGTGGTGTTATCCTTCAAGACTTTCACACTCGACCCCTTACTTCAGACCCACCCAAAAGCATCGATTATTCTTCTAATAATTTATCTTCCTTCGTTGCTTCAGATCAAAATATCAGTAATGCTTCCTTTTATTGCCCTAGTTCAATGACCCCACCACCTCTTGTCACTGATTTTCACTTTGTTCACCTTCGGCAGCAGCAACAACAACAAAACATTTCTGCACCAAGGGTTTCTGCGAGCGTAAATCCTTCACTGTATGATCAGAATGAGGGTGTTGCTGCTGCATCTAATTCTTTCACTTGTTTTGGTAAGAGATCTTGTGAAGCAACTGATATTTGCCGTAGTGAAAGGAAAAATAAGAGGATGATCAAGAATCGGGAATCTGCTGCACGTTCACGAGCTAGAAAACAGGAAAAGATTCTTTCTTTCTCACCAATAACCTAAACATACACTTATGATTGTGGGTGGGAATAGAGATTCTTACGGACGGATATAGAGGGGGCTCCGGCGACCAGCCCCCCCACCCCTACCAATACTGTGTTGTATTATAGATAAATGATAATTGTATAACCATTTTCACTTTCTTTCTCGTACTCATATTATATTTTTATTTTCTCTCTTTATTGTTTTGAGTTGTCATTGAAATGGTTGTTTGAACAACACAACTCTATATTATACTATATGTACATATTATATCAATTGATGACATAAACTTTTTTTAAGCATGTATTCAATTAAATCATGTCAAATAGACATTTGCAGAGGTATTTTGTGAATTGATCTAGAAAATTGGTATCATAGAATGATTTGATAGGATGTTCTATGTGTTAAAAAAGTTTTACATCTTCAATTTATACAATTAAATTCTTAAATCTTTATATAATACTATTCGTCAAAACTATTTTTTAGCCCCCCGTTTAATATGTTTCTAAATAATAAACGTGATTGTATTGAAATTTAAAGTTGTATTTGTATATTGTGGTGAAAGGTGGTCAATTTTTTATTTATTTTTTAAATTTTAAAGAAAGGAGTATGCTTATAGCATAAAGGTGGTCATATGCATTTGTATCATTGTTCATTATTTTAGAATAACTGATTCATTTACTTTTTTGTGTGATTATTTCAGGCTTACACGATTGAATTAGAGCAGCAAGTTCAACTATTGGAGCAAGAGAATGCAAGACTTAGAAGACAGCAACAAGAGGTACATTATTGTCCTATTTCATTCTCTTTAATTTGTTCTTTTCAGTCAAAAATTGGTAAAAAAATTGATGTATTTGGATAAATTTTGGATCAAATACATCACATTTTTTTCTAGTTGCTAACATTGCTTCAAATTTTTTTAGTTATTACACATTATATTATGCTTAGTTGTATTGTTGTCACAACAACATAAAACATTTACGATGTGGTTTCAAAAAAAAAATAATATTGGTGATTTAGGTCGGCAATTATTGTATTTGCTGTGCATGCTAATAATAACACCCCAAAAAAAGTTTTTTTTTTTGGAGAGAAAACACCCCAAAAAAAGTTATTGTTCATTATTTTATAAAATTGATTCATTTACTTTGTGTGGTTATTTCAGGATTACACTATTGAACTAGAGCAGAAAGTTCAACTATTTCAGGAAGAGAATGCAAGACTTAGAAAACAGCAACAAGAGGTACATTATTGTCCCACTTCATTCACTTTAATTTGTTATTTTATGTCAAAAAAAGTTCAAAAAATTGATGTATTATAGATCTTGGACCAAATGCATCACGTTTTTTTTCTTCTAGTTATTAGCATTGCTTCATTTTTTATATTTTTAGTAACTACGCATTATATCATACTTTCAATTCCACATAGTACTAGTAGGATTGATTTT
>Ga0228710_1001603_pt1 | contig 34304 bp, 10 predicted proteins | sample MedpolnodulmetaG_FD_177995 | JGI IMG/M metagenome (GOLD analysis project Ga0228710, IMG submission 177995) | Root nodule microbial communities from Medicago polymorpha collected in Santa Monica, California, United States - pink nodules | ecosystem: Host-associated > Plants > Roots > Nodule... | reverse complement strand
AATTAAAAAAAAAAAAAATCAATAAAATGTGCATGTTATATTTTTTTTGAATAAAAAAAATTGTTCAATAAAATGTGCATGTTATATTATAAATATAAAGAATTTTTTAGGGAATAAAGTATGTAAAAATTATAAATACGAAATAAAACTATATAGTATATAATAGCATTTCTTAAAAAAAAGAGTATTAAAAGCATGTTTTTTTTAACTATTGATGGTTACAGCAAAGGGCAAATGCCTTGTGCAGTGTTCAATCAACGTGCCAAATCCAATAACTATAATTTACGTGTTCTTTTTTACGGACAATAAATATGATATAAGGGGTAATTGCGAAACTCATATTATTTGGTAACATTGAGTTTGTAAAATCGATTTTACCAATTGAAAAAGCTACTATTACTTGCTTCTACTGAATGTGAGTCTGGAGCATAAGAATCAATTTTATTGTTGAAACCCAAACAACATCACAACATTACCAAATCACGTTTGAGCTTGTTAACGTGAGTTTGCCCCTCTCCACCGCTCGACCAAACATTGACTAAATAAATTTAGGTTATTGCGGCGGTTTTAACATCTTAAGACGGTCCAAAAACTCACAAGTAATTTTTTTTAGGTACATGACACACAAATTACCTGTTGTCATGTTGTCATATACTACTAATTTAGTTTGTTATCATTGCACATAATCACATATATTGAATACTTTTCCTTTAAAAATTAAATACTCTAATTAAAAATGGTTCAAGTATACTGGCACAAATGGAATTACTCACATTTGTGTCAAGAGTGTTGTTGTAGCACTGGTTGCCGTCAGAAGATCTAATTGGCCCTGATGGTGCCATTATGTCCATACCATGACTCCCAGCATAATATAAATTATTTAACTTCACAAAATCTTTTACCTAAACCAAAAAGTTATATAATGAGATTTTTTTTTTTAATAGGAAAAAGAACAGATAAAAAATTAAGTAAGCTTTATAACTCACCTTCTCTCTACTTCTTCCACTAATTATTGCTGTTGGAAAATAAGTAGCAACGTCAGATACTGCTGCACGCATCTGCCATTTATTTATATTAATATCAAATTAAATTAAATCAAATACCACATGCTCTTTATTAAATTAAATTAAATGCATACATTTATATCAAAATTAATAGGAACTTTTTTCCTTTTCAATTTTTTTGACGCAATTAATAGGAAATTAAAAAAGAACAAACACGCATTTGTGGTTTTTTTTTGTAATGTACTATAGGAATGGTAAATTAATTAATTACCTCATCAGACATGAAAGCACGATCAGGGTCATTTACAATGGGTGATAAGGTACCATCATAATCTAAAAATACGACGATCCTTTTCCCAATGGCAGCTTTCATCAATCTATCAAACGAGCTCAATGCAGAAGGGTGCTTTACCTAGTAATAATGCAAGCCAACAAAGATTACATATAATCAGCATGATTAATTAATAATTACACTTAATCAATTAATTATTAATAATAATAATAATTATTATATCTTGTCAAAAAAAATAATTAATAATTACACACCTTCAATCCAGGCACACAATTCAAATTGGTAACTTGGATTGTTTTATTGTGTGATATCGTGCGTTTGATATATTAACCATCCGATCTCAAATCTACGGTAAAGATCTGTCTACCGTTGAGATCGGTTACAGAGTGAAACAATCACTTAATAATATGACAATGTAAAATATAATGTGCTTTATTATTTGATTGGTGCTTACCAGCCACGAATCATAGCCAGAGGGAGTGAAATTGGCATTGGTTAGATTACGATGAGTCAAGTTTAGTGGCCTTGGAATTAGACCATCGCACGAGTCTTCCTTTGCCTTCAAATCAGGTTGTGATATCCGCTTAGTGTTATGTGCTGTTTGAAACCCCATTCTCTCACGTAGCTTTGTCAGCTTCTTCTTTATAATCTACAGAGAAAAAAAACATCACGTGAGAATTGTATAAATAATACCTATACAAATGCATGAAAAACATACACTTTTTGATTTACCTTGAAAGTGACAAGCAGAAAAATCATATGTTTCATGTTTAATTGGATTTCGGATAGTGATTCCACTCACCTTTGTGCAGTAATTTCCTGAAAACAAAACCGTGAAGGGGTTGGATCAACACAACTAATTACACAAATTTCATCAATTGTATATTAGTCATGGAAGAATTGAATACTACGAAGTTATATCTCCGGTCCTATATATAAGAAAAAATTGCACCACCAAATAATATATGAAAAATTAAATTAACAAAAGTTAATGTATTTAGACTAAATTCTTGGCTAAATACGTCAAACTTTTTCCTTAGAGGGAGCAACAAAGGAGTTTTTCTCTCTTTTTTTTTTTGGTCAAGGAGTTTTTCTTCTTAGAGGAAGCAATAATCAAAGGAGAATATTGTAGCATTGATCGCATATTTCATTTTATTAATATCTCACACAATTATTAGTAATCATTATTTGGCACTATATGTAATCATTACCGCATAATTTGATATTATTTTGTAATTAGTAGCCAAATATTTCCATATATATATGGCAATTTCTGGTATGGAAAATCAGAAATCGGTCATTAGCAATGATATATTGATGTGATATTTTTTAAGGTAACATATTGATTTTTTTTTCCTGAAAAAAATATTAATTTATTTTTTAAGGAAATATTTTATTTCTTTGAATATAATATTTTTTTTGGTACAATCTTTGAATATAATATTGGTATAATATAATAATACTATTGACCATCGAATTTCTAGTGAATAGTGTTTTAGTAATTTTCCTTCCTTCAAAAAAAAGTGTTGCAGTAATTTAAAGTTCAATCAAAAGTTAAATAAAATATCAAGAAGAATTCACCGATTGGTAATATAATATGCAAAAATATTCAGAGGTGATGGGCCTAAAGCATAAACATGTGATCACAACCGGTTGTGGGCCGTGAGTCCATGACTACGAATACTAGCAAGTTGTCAACTTGGTCAATAGGTTGACTTTTGGTCACAAAAAACCCAATGTGGGTCCTACGGTGACAATAAAGGTTTTTTTTTTTTTTTTTGGAATTAGTCACTTTAGTTCCTGAATGAGAAATGAGTAGTCATTATAGTCCCTTATCACAAAGAAATTGCAAGACATTCTTTAACTGTTGACTTTGTTAGTCAATTTCGGGGACTAAAGTGACTAACGGAGTCTACATTCAGGGATTAAATTGACTAACAGGATCTACATTCAGAGACTGTTTTGCAATTTATTTGCATTCAGGGACTAAAATGACGACTCATTTCCTATTCTGTGACTAAAGTGACTAATCTTTCTTTTTTTTTCTTTTTCTTGAGAGGTTGTACCAAAGAGAAGTTTAAATTTGTAAAATGGAAATAAGTATCACTCTTTAATTGATAATATTTTCTCTATTTTTCGATTATGTATATATTTTTACTGTTAACTGAATTTTCCTAGCTGGCGCAATCATAAAACACGGTCTTTTGCGATTTTTACAAGTCATTGTCTAACTTCCAACTTGAATCAGTATTCACGGTATATATATATGTAATTGAAGCAAATAATAATATAAAAAGGTGTGGCCATATTTAATGGAGCCTTTTTAAAGAGATCTATATTTGTCAGGATTTTGGTGGACAATTACATTAGTGGATTGCATGAAGAAGCAAGTATATTGTTTTTCCTACGTATTTCTAGCTGAAAAAAAATAATATTGATATAATCTAAGTTAAAAAAGAGTCGGTTGTACTAGGAAGTCATTTTCAACCATATATCAAATAAACAAGTTCAAGAACATATTTAATATGCAGAAATGCTGTATGGCCACTCTCAATCAATTCGGAGAAACTAGGAGCTAACAAATGTTTTCAGTGGGCCAAGTAATTGAAGAAGAAAGTAGTTAAATAACATGACCAAGGTCATTTTCCATATGCAAAATTTTTATTTTGTTTGGTTTAAACAGAAAAGTACAGAAAGAAAAAAAATACAAAATAAAGGACTATGTATTATTAAAGCATTAGAGATGTTTGACAACTTTGTCATTTCCATATAGAAATGCAAAGTTTGAAAGACTTCCCTCAAAAGTTGGGTAGGATATTAGTCGATTCTGACTCAGATGAAAGTGAAATAAGCACAAAAATTGATTAAATTATGAGTTTAAGTCTACTTCAACAACTCTTATACACTCATTCACATCATTTTCTTTCTTTTTCATTTTTTCAATCTTCTCATATCCCAATGAAAAGTGAGACATTGATATTTTATTCCTTGGATCAATTTGGGTCCACTTAACTAACTCTCTACACAACACCAAGTATTCCCAACTTCTTCCTAACTAACCCGATTCAGTTTTTTTCTTCCCTTTCCTTGACTAATTCAATCATACTCTAGTATATAGAGCAATCCTATGACAAATGATTTGAGTTAATATTCTCTCAAGCACATAGGTTAAACAAAGTTTACAACAAACTAATACTTTTTCAAACAATCCCACATGACAATGGTTTGTTGATAGCAAGGGCCGATTTTAAGATTTTTTTATGTCCTACAAATCAATAAAGTTGTGCATTAATATTTATTTAAATGGTGCCTTTATATATAGTTTTAAATACTACATAAAAATAATAATTTACATACCCCTAAAATAAAGTGTCTTGGGTTACCGGTCCTTCCGTCCATGATCAAGGTCACCCGTGATTGATTCGCTAATATCTCTGGGTTAAGGTAAACTCTAGGAAAAGGACTTGCAACATCATATGCATTTTAAAAGGAATATTTAAACTTGAACCAAATTATTTGCATTTCTCCTAACAAAAAATGGTTTATAATCTAAAGTAATTTCTAAAATGATTTATTGATGAGTGAAACTACAGCATAGTAATATGCTATGTGCTTTGAGTGCCCATAACTTGGTGAAATTAAACAAAATCTTGAAGAAAATAATGTTCCTTTCGATCAACTCAGATTATAGTACTGTAAATTGGTTTCCAAACAAAGAATATAAAGGTTTTAACCTGCCACATTAAATAAAAAAATCTTTAGCCTTACTCAAATTTGACAAAAAGATTGGATATAATTAAATCGGAAATTCATCTTGGTAACATAAAATAAAAACAAAGAAATGTTACTACCATGTTAACCTGTATGTATAATTAAATATAATATAAAATTGAATCTTGTACGAAATAAGTGAGGGAGTGTACTAAACATTATGTGCCCATAGATTCTATCTTCTACCAGAAATTCAATCAACAAAACATGGTACGGTTAACAACAAAAACAGGCTTTTGATCCCAAAAAAGAATAAGGCCGAAGTATGTTTTCACCTTGAGAAAGTGACAGGTATACGTTGGTGGTGAAGAAGTTTAATTTAAAATGAAAAAGAAAAATCAAAAACAGAGTGAAGAGGAATATAAAACAAGAATACACGTGTAATCTATTATGCAACCAGAGAATTGTACTTTTTATCAGTTAAAAAAAGAAAAGCAAAAGAGAGTTGAAGATACGCCAAGTTAAAAAGGACACAATTGACTTTTGAAGCCGAAAGTATGGACACAAGAAAAAATGTTACTATCAATGAAAGTAAAATATTGTATGAAGTAATTAATAATTGAAGGGAAATGCTTAATCACTTGTTAGTATATACTTCCTCCGTTACTAATTATTAGTAAATTTGACCTTTTAAATTCATCTAATTAATGATGTATGTAATTCATATTATAAACCACATACATTATTAATTGAATAAATTTAAAAAGTCAAATTTACTTATAATTCATAACAAAGGGATTATATGATAAATAATCTAAACCCATGCCTAATTTTTAGATTCAATTCACATGTTGTGTTGTGACTCTCGTCATGTTAAATAAATTTGAATCTCATTAAAAAAACTAATTTAAAATATGAAAGTGTTCAAACATATAATTCCTAAAAATCGACACAATATGAGACTACAAGTTTAAAATAATTTGTAGAAAACAAGATTTGACGTGGCAGTAAACAAAAGCATTGATGAAAAAGAGTAGACTAAACTAAACATGGGTTGGTGGTGGTGTACCTAGTAGGAAACCAGACATCCTAGTACGACAAACTGGTCAATCTAATATGATTATTATAATTACGAGATTCGTGATTTCTTGCTTTAGACGTGTTAATTATGTCTTGTAAAAACAATTGGGGAGGTGTCGCTTAAAGAATCAAAGATCTCAGTCACCACCATTCCCGTGAAGAGATGCTCCGCATAATATACACCTCTAGTTCTTTCATGCAAGATACACCTACTGTAACATAATAATACTACTTTTATAACAAAAATTATTATATCTCATTGAGTATTTAATTTCTGTGTGCTCTATTGAATCAGCAGTTTTTCTAGCACTGCCATTTCAATTGCCATTAGTATAAACTATAAAAACAAATCAATCTAGTCAGGGGTGCTGAGCCTGAGCATAGGCAGTCGCATAGAACACATTTTTTTAGAGACTTTAAAATTATTATTTTTATTTAATACTTCCTCCGGTCCTATTTATAAGAAAAAGTTAAGTCAACAAAATTCAATGTATTTGGACTGAATTTTTAACTAAATACATCAACTTTTATTGACTTAAGTTTCTCTTATAAATAGGACCGGAGGGAGTAGTTAGTAATTTTTTTAAAAGATTTTAGTTCAAAACTAAACAAATTTTATCACTAGATTTTAAGATTTTGAATGCTCCAAACAAATCAATAAAGTTGCGCTCTTAAAAATTACTCCCTCCGTTCCATATTAGATGACCTAGTTGACTCCGACACACATACTAATGCATATGTTTTATATTTGATATCTTCAATTCTCTATTAAAAAAAATTATGAAAATTTAATGTTTTAAAAATATTGATCGAGGCGAATCCAACAACATCTTACATGATATTATTTATCTTTGTGAATTAGTAAAAAAATATGGTCAAAATATGTTAAGTCAATAATGTATATTGTCAACTAAGTCATGTATTGAGGGACATAGGGAGTAGAATACATTATTTCAAAAAAAAAAAAACTTAGAGCACATGTTACAAATGGTCCAAAACCCAAACTTTCACTTTTGAATAATGAGTATCTACGTTCGACAAACCGACAGCTGCAGCAGCAACACAGAGATAACGCATAGTATCTAAAGAGAAAACAGTCAACTGTTTTTTAATTCATGATCTATGCCAGAAAAACAAAAATAAATAGATGAATTCTTCGTGTACCTATAGAAAAAGTAGAGTATACAAGTAAAATCAGCTCTAATGAAAGAAATTAGAAGCCAATAAAATCATGTTTTATTGCACTGATTTTTTTAAACTATCGTATCTCTGTTGGAGTCGTAAAGTAAGTGGAAAAGTGAAATAAGAAAGGGTGACAAAAAAGTAAAGAAAATTGACATGAGATGAAAAGTGCAGAAGATAAGAGTGTGTCAGCAAATGGAACATGCTCCGATGCCATGCCAGTAGTATTCATTCATATCACCGAACCGACTTTAACCGTTTTATGTCCTTTCAATCAATCTTAGTACACCTAAAAGAATGTCTCGAATGACTCGTTTTAAGAAAAGAAAATATAAAATTAATGTTTTTTAGGGGTAATAAATTAATGTGTTACATATTGATATTTTTTTAAATTGACACCATTTTTATGTACCATTTATATTCACTCTCATGTGTAGAGATATTTTAGTTATTTTACATCATATTATCACCCTTTCTTAAATGAATTTTACTATTTTTATCATATTTCACAATTGTGTGTGGATGTCAAACTGTGTATGTCATCTAAATTGATCTATTTGTAAGTATTCATTTTTTTATTAGTCCTTGCTATCAAGTATGTTTAACGCCTTAGTTAAATATTAAAAACAGAACTGATGATTCAATAGTTTACACTTAAAAAAAAAACTAACAGTAACTTTTGTACATAGATCAAATATAAAAAGATTAAAAATAGAAAACTAAATTTTTTTTTATTTTAAAGGAAAACACAATCAATATTATTTTCTTCTTCATCGTCTCTTGTATTCCATGTTAGAATCCAGTTGGTGCCTTTTTTCCCAAAGTAAAAAAACATTTTTATATAATTTTCGCAATATTAACTTTTCGCTGAATTTGGATTGTCGTAATTGATTTTTTTCATACTAAAAAAATACTTTTTAAGTGAGTAAAATATACCTCTCAAAAAGTGAGTAAAATATATACCTCTCAAAAAAAAAAGTGAGTGAAATATAACACTCCCTCCGTCCCGAATTGAATTAACGGAGTTATTTACTCATTTCACACGTATTAAAAAAAATATATAACTAAAGGAGAGAGAAAAATGATTTTAAGTGTTCTTGTTCAGTATTTGTGCATTCTCCACTATCATAAATGCAAAGTGGAATATATTGAATTAAGAGTGCTGAAAGTATTATTAATTACCGTTATAAAAAAATGACTCAGTTAAAAGTAATATTAATTAATATTGTATTGAAAAATGAAATGACTTATTTATTTTGAGACACTTTTTCTTTGCAAATGACTCAGTTATTTAACTATTCCATTATATACTTTTAATTAGTTAATTCACTTACACATTTATTCACTTCAGAGGGTCTTTAAGAAAAATCACTTTAGAGGTGTGTTTGAGTTGATTAATCAATCTATCTCAAATTGGACCGAATCAACAAGTCCACGGGCCCATCTGAGTGACACGTGTACGGACCAAATCTCTGTGAGAAAAGCCCAAGAGTGAACTGCGCCATTATTTTAGGCCCGTGAAGTGGAAGTGAGTACCATACACGCTCTAAAATCGAGCGCGTTGGGAAAATGCGAAATTGCTTTAGAAAAATTGAGAAAGAGCGAAAACAAAACTAAAAAAACGAATTCCAACCGCTTTTCTCTTTTCTCGTGTGCACCACTTCTTTTCCCATAAATGAAACAAACAACTATGAGGTTATTTTTTAAAATAATATTCATAAAATCACCACAAAAGAGTGAAATAATGAAACGAGAGACGTGACTTAAAGGGAATCAAAATCAACCAAAAAAATTATTTTACACCGACGAGAAAGAAGGAAAAAGAAAATATGATATGATCTCACACCGACAATTATAAATATAAATATTTTTTAACTAATGTTATGTACTATACCGAAAAACAAATAATCAAATGTTATCTTAACTGTTAAGGATACCAAACATTAATGACATGCAAGGAAATGAAACGGCCAAATTCATAGAAATCGGACAGGTGTAATAGAATAATGACATTGTAATCTAAGAAAAACGAAAGGACGTATAAATACAATAAAAGAAACATATAAAACAAAAGACATATAAAAGAAGAGAAAAGGGAGCTTACAAAGATTATGGAGTGGTGCAGTTGGTTATGGCTTTGTTTCCACAATATGAGAGGCAGGATGAAAGAGGAAATGTAGGCAGAGTAGATATATAAGGAAGGGAAAGGGAGAAGGGGGAGAAGGAAGAGGTGAAATGAGGTGTTATTTATAGATGGAGGGGGAAGGGTTTAGAGAATTATGAGGTTTGGGTGATCGCCAAGTGCCAATTAGTGGGGCCCATGCATGGGAGACAAATTCCATTAATCCCTATAAAAAAATTGAATACAGATGGTAAAATATTAGTATTAATTATGCACATAAGACATGAGTTAATGAGTCAAATGTAAAAATATTTTGTTGGAATTCGTACATTGAATTTAATTTTTTAACTTTTAATTAATTGAATACACAAATTTTAAATGAATATTTTTATTTTTAGATATTAATATTTGATTTTATTGTTCAATCGTATGTCTTTGTTGATCGTTCTAATTTTATTTTTGTTCAAAACCTTAAAAAAAATTACAAATCTAAAACACGGTAAATGTAGTCTATTTTTTTTTTGGTCAGGAATGTAGTCTATTTTTACTCCATGCCAAAGTGTTGATGTTGAGACCAATATTTGCTAATTTTTTTTGGTTAAGTAGCATATGGTTAGAATTCACTTTCTTCAGGGTGAAATAAGTGGGGTGTCTGGAGTTTGAACTCCGGCTCCTCCATATAATAATGCATATCCTTATCAATTGAGATATGTATACGGGAACCAATATTCGATAATCTATTCTCACGTGTAATCTTATTTGAAAAATATTGGCTATTTTTTATTAAATAAACTTTAAAATAAAACCTTCTCTATTTGATTAAGAATTCCAAGCTATAATGGAAGAAAAAAATAGACGTGTCAAATCTGCATGTTTAAATAAATATGAATAACATTTTTATTCATATCGAATTTTGTAATTTGCTGACATTTTCATCAAGATGAACATATTATCCTGATTTAATTTATTTTTAAAAATGAAAAATCCTACATTAATATTTTCATATTTCAATGTAATTTTTTTGTCGGGTAATTTTTTTCACCATCAAAAAATTACATTAAAATATGATATATTATATAAAGTTGGATGCACTAACTCACGTGGATTGGATATAGACAAATAGAAGTTTAGAAGAGGTATTCATATAGTTTGTGACAATAGAAGAGGTATTCATATAGTTTGTGACAATAAAAGTTTAAATTATATTTTTAATGAATCTAATGAAAGAGAAATATTGAGTTGTTCAAAGGCTTAATGTATTTTTGATCTCTTAACTTTTAAAAATTAGCGATTTTGACTTTCTATTACAAAACCGTTAAGAAGACATCACATGTCTAACAATAGAGGACCAAGTTTTTTATTTTTTTTTAAAGATATAAGAGGCCAAAAGATTTTTTTTTTTAAAATAGAAGGCCAAATTTGGTTTTTTCAGCCAAAATTGAAATACATAAAAATTCGCTTAAAAACAGAAGCTCGATTTTCATTTTAAATTCTTTTATACTCTATGGATACACAATCCTTCACACAGCGGTGAAGCTAGCAACAAATTTACACAGGGGTAAACTATAAAGAAAAAATAAAATATTTTAAAACCAACATATTAAATTTTAGGATAAAATATGTCTTTAGTCCTACAGATTATAATTTTTTAAGTTTAGTTCTTAAAAAAAATTATTTAATTCTTGTCTCGATTTTAATTTTATTTTTTTTAAAAGAAAGTGTTTTTAGTCTATGATTTAATCCCTATAACGAAAAATTAAGGACTAAAATTAAGCAAAATCTCAAGAACTTAACTTCAAAATCGCAAACGGTATAGACGCTAAAAACAAAATAATCTAAAAATTAATCGATACATGAAAATTAACTTAGAGCAACATACAAATGATAAAAATTGAAAACCCACTTGGGTTGGCCTAGTGGTATTGGCTTGAGACTTGGACCATTTCATTTAGGTGGGCTAATTTAGTTTCTTAAAAAAAAATGATAAAAATTGACAATAACTATTTAGAAAAGTTGGACAAAATGTTTTTCAAGAAGCCAATTTTATCCATAATTGACCGTTTACAAATAGATTAATAATGTCTTTTCTGATTTAAACAAATATGTTATTAACAAGAAACTCATTGTCCATTTTATATGTTTATGACTATTGTGTTGATAATTTTATTTTTGAAAAAAATTTCTCTACAATTTTTATTGAGACCGGAAGTGCCAAACCAATACAAATAAATCTATCAATCATGTAGTAATTTTTTTACTTTCTTATTTATGCTAATTTCTGACGACTGAACTTGTTACGGACAACTCAATGTTTATTATTGAGAGTGCAAAAAATAGTTTAGCTTACCCACGATCTCTGGTATCAAAATAGTTTAGCTTACCCACCGATCTCTGGTATCTTTCCTCTGTCAACAATAACATTTTCTTCTCCCCAAAGTTTTGCATTAGGATCCATAAGGGGGTCGAAACCATTCATTCTTGTTTCTTACAAAAGATCGAGAATGTATTTCTACCATGAAACCACAATTATGTACTTCGATCAAGCAACCTACATACCAAGAAATAATCTCCAACTCAGACACACACTTTTATTAGATAAAGCTCGTGTGTATCTCTCATACTTTAAAATTTATAAATTAAAATACTGGTAAGAACCATATAAATTTCATCAAATAAAAGAATGAATATTAACATAGAGGTGGATTCTAGGGTGAGGGATCAATTAAGTCTCTCACCGGTGGACCACAAAGAAATTACAGTTGGATTTAATCAATCGATGATATTTGTTGGAAACAAAATTAAGAACATCTACATCTTTCCACACACAATTTTTTCTCATCTCTTCTCCTATCCCTGTTGTTAGTTCCATCACCGACCCTTCCTTTCTCTTGTATCAACGCTCTTCTCCTCCAAGTCCAACTTATTCTTCTCTCTCACCATTTATCCTCCATTAAATTTCTTATAGGTCTACTGCACAATGATTCTTCCTATAATTTTCATCTTTTTAAAAATCACAAATTAGAAGGCAAAGCAAGAAAACCCAAACATGTTTTATTCCATGAATTTACTTATGGTACGTCTTAGAGATTAAAAAGATGTTGGCCAAAGTGGACTTTATTCTCTTGAAGATTGAATCATACCTCAATCAATGAATGTGATTGTTATTTGATGAAGTCTGGTTATTTTCATAGTTATAAAACTAAGGGATGTTTCATAGATTGTAGATCTATAATGATAAATAGGTATACCAAGTGTGGTATGATTTTCGGAAGTTATTTAAAACATCAGATGTTGAGAATTGAGAGAAAAATTATGAAGATTAGGGTGATGGAACGTAGGAGAAAGAAGAAGAGAAGAGGTGGGAGAGATTGTGCGTGAAAACGAAAAATGCTCTCAATTTTATTCTAAATGAATCTGATCCATTGATTAAATCTAACTGTAATTTCTTCGTGGTTTGTCGGTGAGAGACTTAATTGATCCCTCACCCTAGAATCCACCTAAAATAGATGTTAAAAAAAAGAGTATTTCTAATATTTCTCATTACTCATTTATTCTTCTTTAATTAGCATTAAAAAAAATTCAATATAAAAAGAATTATTTAAAAAAACATCTACAATAGTAGTAACTTCGATATTAAAGAGTTATATTACTGCCTGAGTTATACATGGAGAAGTATTTTGCAAGCACGAGTGAATGTTATTCATAAAGCTGATCTTTGGAGAGTATGAGATGGTCGTCTATGTTGGTGTAAGCCCTAGAGACCAATAGTTTATGTTGAACTTATCTTATGTATCATGACTTTTATTATTGAATAAATATATGGCAATCTTTATTATATTTATAGTAATGTTAATAAAGTCCTTAGAATAGATAGTTCATGTAATAATATGTTAAGTGTGACTTAATCGTGAGATTACATTATCATAAATAACGTCATTCTTAAATATATCCGTAGTCAAGCTTTAATATGAATAAGGATAATAATAAAGCGTCGAGACTATTATGTATGTAGACTGATGACTGTATCTCATGGGTCATAGATATGAGATATTAAGTCTATACATAGGTATCAATACAAGGAGTAATATTTATACTGGATTGACCCACTGTGAGAATACTACATAGTATGTTATGAAATTGTCATAAGATATTCTCACAATGATAATAGTGTATATCACTCTTAGACCTGAAACCACTGTGATCCCTAGATGTGGACTCAAGTGCTTTGTTGTCATTCTAATGTTGTCTGTAAAAGGATAACCATAATGTTGGTTGATGGATACTTGATGAATCATGCTGAGGGACATGAGTGTCCTAGATGAGATTTGTCCCTCCTCATAAACAGGAGTTATATCTTTAGGCCTTTAGATGAAATATGACTGTAAAACTGCATGGTCATGCCGAACTAAGTCAATATAAGATATTGGACTTATTCGTTATTCAGTATATTTCGGAATCAAGAAATATAAATATTGATTTATACAAGGGTGACAAAATCTATGCCTTGAGATCAATATAGATATTAGGACAAAGGAGTAAGCGTACACATAAGTATTATCATGAAAAAGTTTCGTCAGATCACTTGACATTCTTGTCACTTGGGTAGCAATGATGTGTTGCTAGATACCTCTCATAGTTTATAGTATTAAATATTAGATTTAATATTATTGCCAACGTGACTAGAATTTATAGGGTCACACACAAGGAACGGTGAAAAGAGAAATATATAAGTATGACTTATATAAGGGGTGCGTTTAGTAAATAACGCTAATTAGTTAGTAGAATTACTAAACTCGTTATTGGGCTTACTGAAGCCCAATAGTGATTTTTGACTTGTAGAGCACACTAGGAGTTCTATATATAGAACCCTAGTGCTGAAGTTTTTGGTTACACTTTTTTGAAGAAACCCTAACTCTCTGAAACTTCTGATTCCTTGGCTAGCACCGAGTTTTGGAGGAGCACCGTTCGTGTGAACTTGCTAGAGGCTTTGCTGCTTGCTTTGATGTGATCGTGATTCCAGTTTCTAGTTTCCAGCTTTAAGATTTCACACTTCGAGGTAACAATCGAATCACTGATTCATGTGTAAATTCGTAATGATCCAAGGAAAGAAAATCAAAATTTTTTATCCGCTGCTTTATTCTGTAACATTCGATTTTCCTTCAGTCTAATTAATGTATGGGAGGATAATTGGCTTCCTTATCAAAATGGGCACAAGATTTGGTCCCATAAACCTCCTAATTGTGATATTATGTTTGTCTCAGATCTCATTCACCATGACATTCGATATTGGAATGCAAATTAATGAAATTTTTCTCCCTTTTGAGGCTCAACAAATTCTTCAATTGCCAATTTATTTCTCTCAATTGCAAGATGAATTTGTGTGGGGTGCTTCATGGTCAGCTATTTTTTCTGTGAAGAGTTCATACAATTTCTTAAAGGCAAGGCGTTAAACAGATGGCTCACATAACTCAACGCAGGACAATAATCACCAAGTGTGGAAAAAATTATGGAAAATAAAAAGTATTCCAAGACACATCCACTTTTCTTGGAGGATTCTACATGAAAAACTACCAGTAAAAAATGATCTTTTTAAAAAAGGAATTAGTAGCGATCCATTGTGTGTTCTTTGTGGGGAACATAATGAGACAATTTCACACCTTTTTATGGAGTGTCATTGGTCAAAGCGGATATGTTTGCTTCCTCTTTAGGTGTGGTATTTAATTCGCATGATTCCAGGTATGTTCCTTTTCATAAGTGGTTGGAAGAAAATATTATTGATGTCCATGAGATATGGTGTGACAGAAACAAGAAATGTTTTGAGGGGACTGATGTTGATGTGGCTGCCACTGTTCAAAAGGCACAAAGATCTACTGTAAATTTTAAGAATGCTAGTACGGTGTTGTGGAGACACTAAGTGGAGGTCCAATTTTGCCAATATCAGATGTGCATTGGACACCTCCTTTTAGTGGTTTCTATAAGCTCAATGTTGATGCAGCACGTCTGATAGAGGGTTATAAGTGGGTATTGGTGCTGTGGTGAGAGATAATGAAGGTGTTGTCGTTGATGCTAGTTGCTGGCAAGTCTTTTCATCACCAGATTCAGAGGTTGTAGGAGCTTTAGCTATGCGGAAGGGTTTGGAATTTGCAAAAGACATGTCTTTTCTGAATCTTATAGCAGAATCAGATGCTTCTAATGTGGTTTTAGCGTTGAATGCTCACCAACAATCTCCAAACTATGTTGGATCAAGTATTCAAGATTGTATTAGTTTTAAGGGTAGTTTTCGTAGTTAAATTTTTCGCATGTTAGGCGTGAAGCCAACCAATCTGCTCATTATTTAGCAAAATATGCTCTTAAAAATTTAGATTGCATATGGATTGAAGAAACTCCGCCTTATATTTCTGCAGCCTCGGCATTTAATTTATTGTCAGACTTTCATTAATAAAATTGTCTTTAACGTCAAAAAAAAAAAATCCACAACATGTAAATTCTAAAAAGATTCATAACATAACAAAAAATGGTAACAATGATATACCACTTTTGGTACATATATAGACAGTGGTTGCTTTAATATATGACTATGCATCATCTGCATTGGATCTGCGATGCTCATATTACCACTTTTCCAAAATTGAGAATATCTTGGAGGACTAAATGGAAGTGATGGTGGACTTGTTGATTTCATGACCACTGTCGAAGTAGGATTTGGATGAAGGCATTGCTTGTGGTGGTGTGTGGCCTGGTAATTAGTGGTGGTTTTACAACCAACTGCCATTGAATTACATTGATTGAATGGAAAAGAAAAGAATAAAACTGGGTACTTGATTGAAGTAGATATGATTTAATGATTTGTTTATGTCACATGAACTAAATTATCCAATTTTATCGAAGGAAACGATAAAGAGTGTCGTTGAGACATAAATTAAGAAAGTAATTTTTTTTTTGAACAAGAGTAAAAATATAAAAATATTGTGTGAATCGGTAAAATTCAACTTTCTAAAAGATATTGATTACAATGCAAAACTATTATTTTTTTTATTTCCTTAACAAATGTCTTAGTGCTCAAGAACTCTTGTTAGCATGATCTTTTACTTAACTATCGTGAGAGACGTTATGATAGATCCTTTTGAAAGAATATTACATGTAGGACATACATATTAGTGAATCATTCACTAGACGTTGAGAAGTTAGCATCGAAAACCTATTTTTCATTAGAGATTCGAGGACCAAATTATCTCGTATATTTTTTCAATGACAAAATATTCTTTTTATATATCTCGGTGACTAAATTGAGTTCCACCTTTTTTTACTTAGAAATCACAATGAATCTTCACTCAAAAATCGCCAAGTTAAAGGAATATCGCAACGGAAACCTCAAACGCTCAAAAAAAAAATTTCAAACGCTCAAATATGCATGTGTATATATGTTAATTTGAGAGCTGGATTTCCCCTTTTATATCTCATTTTGAATGGTAAACTGGATTTCCTCCTTCAAATGAGTAAAAATGAATAAAGAAACTAAAGGGAAGAAATAGTATAAAAATGTGCATGCATGACACAGAACATCGGTATGAAAATGCATTTTGTAGTTTCAGTATAATATTTGGGTTATTTGTTTGAATTAAACGTGAATATTCTTCGTATCTCATAAAAAGTGTTTTCTTTTATCTTTTTATTAATAATTTTAGTGTAGTTTTTCTTTTTCTTGTGGGGAGAAGTATTTTAGTGTAGTTGTACCGTTCAACCAATGTTACTTGCACTACTTGCAAATCACTGGTATTTAGTTTATAAAAATAGCTCACAACAATAATTAATAAAAATTATTCTGTATCTATTATTTTATTTTTAATGATAAAATTTATTAAAAATTAGATTCTGCTCAATATGAACATAGACCAGTAAATTAGAGACTACAAAATAAAGGTGGTATATAGGTGGAACATCCAAAAGAAACACCATGAATATACGATCAAAAACAATATCACCATCTAAATCAAACTCCATTGCGAACATCCACCGAAAAAGAAATCCATAACCATCCATTGCTCGCTACTCACCCCAAATAAACTCCTCTAAATCAAACAAGCTCTTTTCATCACCATAGTTGAGCCACATCTGAAAATGTCATATTCCAACACTCATTCGGCTTCCACCACCACTCTACCCCCAATTCACCGAAGAAAAACACCATAATTATCCTAAAGCAAACTTGAATCAAAGAATTAACTTCTAATCTCGAATCAAAAGCGGTCGGCCCATCAGTCTCCATAAACAAATCATAAAGGTACCCCTCACCCCCGATCTACCGGAGAAGACACCATAACTAGCCAAACAAACTTGCAACTAGACACTAACTCACGATCTCAAAGCAAAAACAACTGGCCCACCAGAATCCAGAACACAAATTTGTAAGGTATTCGACATGATGGTCGGTGATGTAAACAACAATCATGCCATAAAGGAAAAGGCTCAGCTTGAAGACCACCCATACTTGAAGCCCCCAAACACAAAAGTGACCCAAATGCAACAAAAGTTAAGGACAGTGAATATGAACTCAAAATAGAGGCGGCCTACAACAAAAACACCAAAAGCTTATATTATGTGTCTCATTTAGAATACTCTTGTGTCAAAGGTTATTTATCAATTTATAATAACAATACGACATTTATTAATTTTTAACAATGTTACATTTATTTATTATAACGTAGATGCAAGTATATTATGAACAAATAACAAATGAAGTTGGACAAGATTATTTATTAATGTAGATGCAAGTATAAGATGAACAAATAACAAATGAAGTTGTACAAGAATATTTTAGTCTTAACTTGTCATTTCGCATTGAAAACTTGTATAAATAATCATTTCCCCAAAAAGTATCACATTTCAAAAGAGAGACAAATAATTGGCGTAAGTATAATTGGGTCCAGCTCCTCTCCGGTCATTCGATTTTTCTACTTGAAGAAAGAATTACTAAAACGCAAATAATTGAGAGTATATGTGTCCAATATAATTGAGGAAATGCATTAGAAGAACCACATGCATGAACTCTAATGTCAGTCAAAAAAGAGAATAAGAGTGGTCTTTTGAATCATGCAAGAATTCAGAGTCGGTGAATGGAGTCAACACCTTCATTTAATTTAGCAGTGAATTTATTTACCCAAACATCCCTACAAGGCTAGGTCACACTCATAGACTTGGTTAAAATAATGAGCTAGTGCTAGTAAAATAAAGAGCTTGCTAACTTTTGTTGCTCATGTTTGGAAACAATGAACAATTTAGTAGTAGTACTCAATTGGAATATTTTGGATTTTCATGCAAATTAAACGAACCTTTCTTGCTTTTTTCTTCCAAGTCATTGAATTTGACCCATTCAAGATTTTCCATGAACCTTCCTCCACCAATTTTATTAGTAATAACTTGCATATGTTGTCAATGACTTCATATGCATGCAATTTCATATCATATAGCTAGTAATTATATAATCCACGATTCTCTGTCTTGTGCAGATGGTTTCTGCAAAAATGTCTTTGAACAAGAGACAGCTTTTAATAATATTTCAAAGGAATAGTCCAATTGACTACAATGCCAGGGTAATTTGTTTCTTAGCTTAGGGTGTGTCTAAGTACAATTTCGGGAATATATATGATAGAGAATATATATGTAATCTAATGGTTATTAAAATATTACGAAGTGTACAAGAAATAACTTCCACATTCACATAATAGTTTCATTTTCAATGGAGAGATTGAGAAAAAAGATTCTCATGAGTTGAGAATTAATGAAATTTGTGTGGAACTATTTCTATACCTCATTATTGAACAATTCATTCATGATAGTGTTATAAATGTTGATCAAACACTTGCCCTAAAAGAATATAGGGTAATTTCATAAGTTTATAAATATTAAATATAGAGAATCCAATTAATTAGTGCAGAAAAAATAAATTAAAATAGAGAATCAAGAACGATCAATTGTGTTGCCTTTGTATGTGTGTTTATTTAGTCTAAGGTTTGGGTAGCACGTAAAAAGAGAAACAATTTGTGAAGGAAAAGTGAGAGGCCAAAAGTTGTTTAGGTTGGAAGAATGTTTGAGGTGTTTTTTGTATAAACTAATTAATGTATCTATTAGTTTATCTTTATTTTTTCTTTTAAATTCATCTTTGTTACCTTAATTGAAAAAAGTTAAATATTAATCAAGCATATCCTTTATGTTATTTCATATTTATATTTACTTTAACGACTAATTATACAAAATATTGTAAATTCAATCAATTATCTTATCTACTATTCTTAAAAAAAAATACTATCTTATCTATTATAATCTCATCCAATGTAAGCTAACTTATTAACTATTTTTTGCTGAACAAAGCATTTGTGTACTTTGTCTGTTTAAGAAGCTTCTTTGCCCCCATAATTTTTAAAATCACTCATCCAAATTTACTCATTCAAACGGAGAAAAAATTGTTGTCCCGATAATCCATCTAGTCGTGAGATAAAACAAAGTTTTTTCCCTTCCAAATTGATAAATTTCTAGAGGTTTGATTTTTAAGGAATTAGTAAAAAGTAAAAGTAGCTTTCATATCTTTATTACTCATAAATTATGTTATCATTTCTATCTTTGATTTTTTGACTTGCATGATTGCTTATCTTCACTTTTATATGCTTAAAATTGTAAGACTACACTACCAAAAACAAGTTTTCGATAAGATCTTTCATTTTCATGGAATTGAATGAGCAATCACAGAAAAAAAAATGTTTTGTAAAATTCCACACTTTTTTTTTTGGATGTGTAGGTTGTAACATGTTTTATCTGCAAATATACTTTGCAAAGACACACATTTTTTGTCTTTTACATGTGTACATCCCAAAGACGTTTTACTATTTTACGGGTGGAGAAAGTTACTGCCGCCACAAAGCCTTGGACAGTAGAACTTGGTCTTGATAGTGCTTATGTTTTCAGGAAATTTAAGAGAAAATTATTTTGAGAACTTTAATGGTGAACAATAATTAAAAATAAAAATATTTTAATTTGTTAAAAATAAATATCTTGAGTGAAAGTTTGCAACTACGAGCACTCTCAATTTTTTATTACATTTTCTTTCAAAAAAAAATTTTATTACACTTATGAACAATACCATTGTACCAAAAACTGCAATGTTAATAGTTGCATCCAAATATATTTATTGAAAGTACAAGGATCTTAGCAAATAAACGACAATGTAGACTATGTATATCATGGAAAATGTTTCAATTTTTGTTTAGTATTTAGAAATTATCACTAGGATCACTTTTAAGACTAATTTAAATTTTTGATACTGCACCACCGAAAAAAAAAATTGATACCGTATATTTTTAATGGAAAATGCTCTATATCAATTCATTAGGTGGAGAAAAGATAGATTGTTATGTGTTTTATTTGCTAAAAAATAAGGGATCAAACATCACAATTTTAATCATATTGTGTTTAATTTTAAAACTATTCGCGAGATTAGACAAAATGTGGAAGAAGACAATAGACAATTAACATTTTAATCTCACTAAAATACGAGATAAATTTTTGTTCAAAGTATAAACTATCTAAAATATCATTTTATTTGTATTCAAAAAATTACTCTCTCTCTCGTCTTGTGTGATGTTTGGTGGATAATGGACAACACAAACAAATCTAATCAGCCAACAAGTTTGCAACAATTTGCTTCTCGAAACAATGAGAAAAAACATTGCAAATCAAGCATGTGAAGAAGAGTAAGAACCTCTTTTAAGGGAGGATAAATGTGTTATGTGGAGATAGATCTTCTAAAAATAGCAAAAATTGTCAAAGAAGAGTTTGTTTCAAATACAATGTGAGAGAGATCTATACTACGAGTCAACCTAATATCATAAAGGAGAGCACATACTTCAAATGATATCGTATTGTCGAATATTGCGATTCAACCATATGCTTTTATTGTTTTTGGAAAAGATCAAAATAACAGTATTAACACCGTCTAAACACAAGATATACAAAAGATAGAAAGAAAGAGAAAAAAAAGATACAAAGTCAAAGTGAAGTATATCATATACAAAAAAAAAAAATGACAAACCCCCCAAACTAACATGATAGTCCACCAACAGAACTTGAAATAAAAAATCCACAAAACCAAAGAAAGAAAAAATTCAGGAAAAAAATTAACCATACTCTAAAGAATTAGTCCACAACTGAATGAGTGCATAATCAACAAGTTCCACCAAGATAGATTCCTTGCTAAAAGAGTTTTCTATACTGATTTCAACTTCAAACAAACTCGTAGACACTAGTCAAAGTGAAGTATCTCATCTACAAAAATCAACAAAGCCCCCAAACTAACATAATTGTGCACCACCAAAACTTGTAACTCCGAAAATCCAGGAAGAAAAAAAATTGAAAAACAATCAACCTCATCATATAAGAATAGTTTACCATTGATAGAGTGAATAATATGCAATGTCCAACAAGATATATTCCATGCCATAAGAGTTTTTTTATACTCATTTCATCTTTAAATAAACTTGTAGACACTGGTCAAAGTGAAGTAGCTCATCTACGAAAGAACATCAAGCCCACAAACTACATAATTGTCTATCACCAAAACTCGTAACATCGAAAATCCACAAAAACAAAGAAAGAAAAAACAGTAAAATAATCAACCACTCTTCTAAAGGATTAGTCCACCATTGATTGAGTGCAAAATCAAACATGTCCACCAAGATAGATTCTTTGGCTTATACTTATTTCAAAGTGAAGTATCCCATCTATGAAAAAACAACAAAGCCCGCAAACTAAGATATCGCACACCACCAAAAAGTTGTAACATAAAAAATCCACAAATACAAAGAAAGAAAAAACTGAAAACAATCAATCAAACTCTAGAGAATCATTCCATCGTTGATCGAGTGCATAACCAACAATGTCAACCAAGATAGATTCTATGTCAAGCAACTTTTTTATTCTAAAGTCATTTTCAAACAAACTCGCAGACTTTAGTCAAAGCGAAGTATCTCATCCACAAAAAAAAACCTAAAAAATAACATAATTGTCCACCACCAAAACATGTAACGCCAAAGCCCACAAAACCCCCAAAATAACATAATAACCCACCACCAAAACTAGTAACGTCGAAAATCCACAAAAAAACAAAGAAAGAAACAACTGAAAAATAATCAATCACTATGAAGGATTAGTCCACCATTGATTGAGTACATAATCAACATTGTCCACCAAGATAGATTCCTTGTCATGCGTGTTTTTGTACTTAGTTCATCTTCAAACAAACCCGTAGACATAATATTCACAAAATACGACACTGTGTTGCAAAATATTGCAATTCAACCATGTGATTTTATTGTTTTTGGCAGAGATCAAAATAATAGTATTAACACTCTGTCTAAACACAAGATATACAAAGGATAGAAAGAGGGAAAAAAATACACAGTCAAAGTGAAGTATATCATCTACGAAAAAAACAACAATTCCCCCAAACTAACATAATAAACCACGAGCAAAACATGACATCCAAAATCCACAAACCAAAGAAAGAAAAAAGAAAAAAAAAATTAACCATGCTCTGAAGGATTAGTCCACAGTTGAATGAGTGCATAATCAACAAGGTCCACCAAGATAGATTCCTAACTAAACAAGTTTTTTATACTGATTTCAACTTCAAACAAACTCGTAGATACTAGTCAAAGTGAGGTATCTCATCTAAAAAAAACAACAAAGCCCCCAAACTAGCATGATTGCGCACCACCAAAACTTGTAACTTAGAAAATCCAGGAAAAAGGAAAGATAAAACCAAAAAACAATCAAACCGCATTCTATAGGATTAGTCCACCATTAATCGAGTGAATAATCAGCAATGTCCAACAAGATAGATTCCTTGCCAAGCGAGTTTTTTATACTCATTTCATCTTCAAATAAACTTGTAGACACTGGTCAAAGTGAAGTAGTTCATCCATGAAAGAACATCAAGCCCACAAACTAACATAATTGCCCATCACCAAAACTTGTAGATAATTCCTCTTCTCCCATTCAGAATTGCTCATTCCCATAAAAAAGTTGACCGTAAACTAACTCACGTAGGTGTATTTTCAACGTGAATTAACTCACTTAGTTGCATTTTTCAGCACGAATTAACTCATGTAGGACGGAAATAAGCAAAAACAAAAGGGGGAAGAGCAATTATCAAACTTGTAAGATCGAAAATCCGCAAAAAGAAAGAGAAAAATTGTAAAATAATCAACCACACTCGTGTAAAGGATTAGTCTACCATTAATTGAGTGCAAAATCAACAATGTCCACCAAGATAGATTCTTTGGCCTATACTTGTTTCAAAGTGAAGTATCCCATCTATGAAAAAACAACAAAGCCCCCAAACTAACATAATCGCGCACCACCAAAAAGTTGTAAGAAAAATACACAAAAAGAAAAAAGAAAAATTGAAAACAATCCATCAAACTCTAGAGAATTGGTTCAGCGTTGATTGAGTGCATAATCAACAATGTCAACCAAGATAGATTCGTTGTCAAACAAGTTTTTTATTCGTATTTCATTTTCAAACAAACTCGTAGACATTAGTCAAAGTGAAATATCTCATCTACAAAAAAACAACAAAGCCCACAAAGCCCCAAAAATAACATAACGGCCCACCACCAAAACCAAAAAGAAAAAACTGAAAAATAATCAACCGCTATGAAGGATTAGTCCACCAATGATTGAGCATAGTTCATCTTTAAACAAACTTGTAGACAATATACACATAATACGACCCAGCGTAGATCACACATGAATATGTACATTTGTTTAAAAACTTTTTTAAACTAATACTTGGATACTGATAATAGAGATGATTTTTAACTTTTTTTTTTTATAAAAAAAAAATGCTATTTTCGCTTCATATTATAAAAGAATTACTTCAAAAACTGGAAAAGCAAATTACCAAACAGAGAAGGCATGAAATCCAAGAAGAAAAGTATAATCAATCATCTTGCTTGCAGATTGATGAATAATAATAACTGTGTTCACCATGAGTATGGACATCCATATATAGTCTAGGAATAACATGTCTTGAAATTATACAACAAAAAACCAAAGGACACTAGAGATTATCTGGGTCAGGCTTACAAAATCAAAATGTGGAGTAAGAGGGTGTATTTCATCAAATTTTAATTTTAATTTCCCAGGCCTATTGCATAAACAGTCACGCGATGTTGTGCATTATCATCTAAAATCCCATTTTTTGTTTGCCATCCTCATTTGAACATTTCTGCTTTATAAGGTTTTGAAGCATCCTCTCTCCTATTCAAAATGCATGTTCTTCAGTAGAACTGAACTTTCGGTTATGTGTCTTACTCAGGTTTTCTAAACATTACCTGCTGCCTCATTAGCTTCTGTTGCTATCTGAAGGAGGTCTAAAGGAGTAGCTGCTGGATCCAACTCTCGGCAACCTATTGGAGCGTTATGAGCTTCCTGGCCACTGAGCAAGTGATTAGGAACCTGATGAGAGAATCGAAACATCTCCTCTTTAGGAATCCTCCTAACCTCATTCTGGTCCTGGTGCCTTCGAAATACTGTCCTAAAGCCAGGAAACTTAACAAGGGGAGTAACTAATATACCTTGCTCTTCACTGAAATCATCAAGCACTTCCACCATGTCATACTTGTGTATCACTTCATCTGGAGTATGTTCATTCCAATCAGGAGACCAGTTTCTATAAAGTGCCCAGACTTCCCCCTTACCTGGAAAGATGCGGACAACTCCTCTGGTGCCTTTTGCCCACCTAACCTTGTGTGAAAATGAATTTAATGATTCGGATACTTCATGCTTGCCAGTCCTGAAATCCCCACAAGTTTTATAAAAACCAGAACCTACCCAATCTATTGGGCCCAATTCACTGTTGCTTCGAGAGTTAAGCCAACTAATCCGCATTCTAAATGGCTTTGTGGAGATCACCTTGTGAATTCTAGCATAATATCTAGGCATTCCATCATCATCGTCATAAGCAGCCCAGACCTGGTCCTCTGCAAAGGAACTTTCAGCTCTATCCAGGTCAAAATTGTGAAAATCAGGATCCGGAACATTGATTGTAACATAGGCTTGGCTCTTCTTAACTGTACCATCAGACGTGACAGGTAAAGAATCAATAGAAAAATGCTTGTTACCATTAACATTGGACTCTCCATACTTCTCTGAACCAGTTGTTTTGTCATTGAATATGTTCTTCTGTCTCTTATTCTTGTTGACAATCTTAGCTTCAGCCGTTAACCTCCATTCTTCAAGTTTTTTACTAACTTCATTCCGTGCCTTATCCATCAACATGTTTCGTAACTCAAACAATGACAACTCTCGTGTGCTGTAATGTTTGCCTCCAAAACCTGAAAAACCATAAGTCCTTTCTTTTTCCAAGTTAGCCTTTCCTGATCCAGAGAAACTGCCCAAACCTGCTGCTCCAGATCCCGTAGCAAAATGATTTGCCATATATCCTGGAAAGCCATTAACGCGAATATCATCTGCCTTCCTTTTCTTCATAGAACCATCAGCCTTCTTAGACATTTGAATCCTCTCCCACTCAGCAATTGATGGTGCTCCTTCTCTCTTCACTTTCTCACTTGCCTTTTGCACGACACTTGCAGCTTGAGCGGCAACAGACGACGATCCATCAGTGCTACCAAAACCAGCCATTCTGGAGTGGGAACCCCACTGAAGGTTTGAATTATTACTTCCAGGATGACGTCGTGAATTCTGGTGCTGTTGATGGGAGGGCAAACTTGATGGCTTAAAAACATTGGGAGGAGGACTCCTCTCTATGGCTACAAAAGCTTCATTACAGTTGGGACATAGAAGAGTGTGATTCAAATAAACTCTGAGATATTCATAATGTGTCCTGCACTTATTACAGATAGTCCAAAAGGTTTCAGCCTTTTTCTGTGGAGGGGCAGAAGTGGCAGGAGCCCGAGCATTATGATTCCCAGTCCTCACATTTGAAGTTGCATTCTTCTTAAAATGATAATAACCATTTGAACTAGGTACATTTGATGGATGCCCAGCACGGTTTGGAGTAGTATGTTGGAAGCCTTTCAAACTCCTCTTCTGGTTATATTCTAGTCTCTTGGTCTTATCTGATAACAAACTCCATGCCTCTGAAACCAGCTGAAATGCACCCTCTGCACCTAAAGACTTGTTTTTGTCAGGGTGAAGGGTGAGAGCCAGTTTCCTGTACTGCTTTCTAACAGTCTCTTCATCAGCAAAGGGACTCACTCCAAGTATACCATACCAATCCATTTCTCCACTTACTTTGTTCTCAGCAGATATATAAATATCAATAGTAGTCAAAAACTGGGAAATATCCTCCAAATCAGCATACAAATTTTTAGCCTTGAGAGCAAACTTCTTTGCACCAATATATTCCCTTTCAGAAAATTTCCTCTCCGCTATTTCTTTAGCCCTGACTGCCTCATCTTTGTTGCACTCCATCATTTCCAGCTTTTAATATATTTGCCTCCACACTTAGCTAAAAGACAAATTATTTAAACACGAAGACTGGACTTTATAGCAAGCCACCTTTGCTTGAGGAAACCCCTTGTACCTGAACCAACAGAGAAACAAACTGAGATTTACCACTAAAATTCTAGAGATTTAGGTGTGATGGGCAACAATTATAAGCAAATCAGCTTTTCAAAGTATGCATCACATCAATATTCAAAGCTATTACAGAAAAAGACTATAAATTCTGAAATTATGTGAGCTATTTACTCCTTGTAATTATGTAAGAATATTCAGTTTTTATATTTTAATGATTAAACATGGGGTCTCTTGCATTGAGTATCATAAAGAATTTCTATGGGCACCTGTATGAAACAACATATGTTATGTGTGTCAAAGAGTGACGTGTTATTAATTAAAGTGTAAATGTTGCCCAATTACAAGATAAGGACATGATCTCTAGCAAAGGCCTGATTCTGATGTGATTTCATGGAAACAAGATATACAGGAATAACAATGCTAATGTCACCACTTGTTTTCTATAGTTCAAGTGGAACTTATGTAGAAACAGATTTTGCAATTAAGTCAGCCTATCAATGCATAGAACTGATGTAGCACTAACATATATAGTTACAACTTACAACGCCTAATCAAATAATCAAGTACACTTTTAAAGAGCAGAAAGTAAACATGAGTTTTTTTATAGGCAAATCATAGGGTCAGTGTTGTCGATGGCCGACCATGGCAGAGAGCTAAAAACCCGCCATACCGGCTGACATAGAGCGCCACCATGTCCGATGTATGATGTCGTGGCGTCACCATCCTTCACAAAATTGGCCACATGGCAGAAAGCCAAAAACCCGCCACCGTTATCCACCATGTCTGAGATTTGACAACACTGTATAGGGTATGCTTGGGAATTGGATTTTGAAGAGTTTGGAGAGGAGGGCTTTGGACGGCGAAGTCCATATTTTGAAATATATTTGATAATCAAAGAAAAATAAGTCCTCCCATCCAAAACCCTTCATCCAAACATACCTTAAGGTATAGCAATAAGACAAAACACATATACTCATACAAAACCCATACACATAACCAAAACATATTTCCAATACTTCAATTTTCCTCATACCAAGTTTTTACCAACACTGAAAAATAAGACGAGTTTAACATGCTCAGAAACACGAGTTTTTTAAGATTATAAGTTTATTTACTTTTCCTTTCACAAGGTCGACATAAAAATGAACTGCAAACTACCACAAATCATATAGTTATAACTTGTTTACCAAACCAAAATGCAACTAACAGCACCGTCTCCAGTTTCATAATCATAATAACATCATAAATAAACAACATTCAGTAATCAACTATTCGTTTCCAAACTACATACACTAACACAACATAATTTAAAAAATAGCGTATTCCATGATCAATTAGCTCGAATGAACTAATCACAAATCAAAATCACAAAATTTGAATCATCAAAAATAAAAACAAATAAAAAAAATCTAAACTACTACACAAACCAAAAAAATATAAAAAAAAAATGATCCAATTGATACATGAAATTCACACAACGCAAAAATATTCGAAATTCTTACAAAAATCTTAAAATAAGAAAAAAAAAAGTTAACGGAATGCGAAGTGTTAGGAAATCAACCTGTGATTTTATGACACGAATTTCGAAGTTAACAGAATCCCGCCATAGATCTACAGTAGCTGAAGAATTCGAAACAAGCAACAGAAAGCACAATTGAGCTTGAAAATCTTCAAAAAATGAAAACCCTAAAATCTGCGCGCGTTTGAAATCAAACGAGAAGTGTTAGCAAAGAAAAAATTAACACGAAAATTTTCGTAGAGTGGAAATTATGAGCAAAATGGAATTACCTAATTGGAGAGAAAGAGTTTGGAATTTGAATCTGAGAAGACGGTCACGATATACAGTGACCCATCTGTCAAAGTGGTGAAGAATCTATTTTCCCCCAATTTTACTACTTTGCTTTGCTGTTGGTAATGATTTTATTTTTTTTGTCTTAAGTTTTTTTTTTTAATCTTAAGCCAAATGCACCTTTTTTATAATGGATTGGGACCCATTAACTTAACTAGGGTTAAATTTTAACCATGGTCTTACATTTCTTTTTTCCCTGGAAGGTAAGTTGTTTCGGTTTGGTTTGATTCGGTTATTATATATTTTTTTGTATAAAATACTAATGTTTAGATAAACATTTTCGTCTGTTTTCTTTATTGCATTAACATATGTAGACTATGACTATTTTTTATTTATGAAATTATAATTTTGATGGAAGGTTATCGGGTATGCTAGCGAGTAATTTGTTTTCAGGTTATTGGATGGGGGTGACCAAGTATATTGTTGTTTCTCATCTTTAATTCATCGTTGATACTCTGTTTTGGGGTGAGAAGTCTTGGGCCAATGTGCGAGCAATGCACGTCGTTCTTCTCCTTTTTGAAGCTCTGTCAGGTCAAAAGGTCAATTTTTATAAAAGTGAGTTGGTTGGGGTGAATGTCAGTGATTTTTGGTTGAGTGAAGCATCTAAGGTAATGAACTGTCGAGTTGGAAGGTTACCCTTTGTATATTTAGGGCTGCCTATAGGCAGTGATGCACGCTGGCTGAAGGATTCACTGATGCATAGAACCAAGTCTAGACTATCCAGTTGGAAATTCATGAATTTGTTGTTGGGGACCGTCTTGTTCTCCCGAAGTCTGTCATGTCATCTCTCTCTTTTATGCCTTTTCCTTCTTCAAGGCTCCCTCATGTATCATTTCCTCTATTGAATATCTTTTTGGGAGGAGGGGGAATATGAAAGTTTCTTGGGTGGCTTAGGGGTTAAGAGGATTCGAGAGCTGGATGTTGCTATGTTGGGTAACTGGTGTTGAGGGATGTTGGTGGATAAAACACGGTTGTGGTTTAGAGTGTTGGAGGCGAGGTATGGAAAGGAGGAGGGTATGTTGAAGGACAGAGGTAGGGATAGGTCTGCTTGGTGGAGGGAGATGGTTTGAGTTTGAAATGGTGTCAGACTCGCTGTGGGAGGATGGTCTGAGGACAATATTAGTTGGGAGATTGGGATAGGGGAAAGTACTTTTTTTATATAGATTGTTGGTGGGGTGAGTTGTCGTTACGAGATAAACTTCATAGGTTTTTTGATTTGTCTGAGCACAAGTGCTTGTCGGTTGCCAATATGTTTTCGTTAGGTTGGGGTGAGAGTGGCGAGGCGTGGAAGTCGAGACGTCGGTTGTTTGCGTGGGAGGATGAGTTGGTAGAGGAGTGTAGGATTTTACTTTAAAATGTGACTTTGCAGGTTGAACATGAGGATCAACGGCTTTGGAAGTTGGATTTAGCTGGTGGTTACACAGTTGGTGGTGTGTATCGGTTTCTTACTAGCTACACTGCAGGTCATGTTTCATCAATTTCAAATATCTTTTACCTTAAACATGTTCCCTTGAAGGTGTTGGTGTTTGAGTGATGGCTCTTCAGTAATAGTCTGGCAACTAAAGATAATTTAATTCGTTGTTGTATTTTACATAATGACTTTCGGCTTTGTGTGAGTGGTTGCGGTGAACCGGAAACGACTACTCATTTGGTTTTAGGTTGTCGTTGTTTTGGGTCCCATTGGAATCTTATTCGAAATTGGTTAGGAATATATGGGGTTGATCCAATCGATATCACATATCACTTTGCACAGTTTGGTAGCAGGTGGTTCTAAAGTGCGGCGCAACATTAAGCATTTGATTTGGTTGTCTTACGTGTGAAAAATTTGGAAAGAACAAAATTACAAGATTTACTCAACTGTTCAACTCTTGGAGAAGACTAAGTCTCATTTTTTTGGTGGTTGAAAGCAAATAACACTACTTTTGCTTTTAGTTAAAATAATTGATGGTTTAATTCCTTATTTTATCTAGGCATTGGATAATTCTTGTATTTTTTATGTTTAGTTTTTTGCTCTTTTTTGGTTCTGTATTTTTTATGTAAAATGTTGCACTTCGATCCGCATTTGGTACACCTTGTGTTGGAGGGAATTATTTTTGGAAAAATATATTTCATTTTTCCTTCTTAAAAATAAAAAATTAAAATCATAAGTATACATGTTGTGACTTTTAAATTGTAACAAATCATGTTCATTTTTTTCAACGACACAAACAATACATCAATTTTATAGGTATATTTTAACCGAACTTCAGATTATCAACCAAAACTCCCTCCTCTTAGAATATTGTTTTTCTTATGCTACCCGTCTCTATCTCTAGACTCTTTTTTGGTGGTGGTCGGGGTTTAAACCCCGAACCTTGCATATATTATGTATTGTTCCTACCAACTGAGCTAAGCTCACAAGGATTCTATCTCTATACTCTAAGTGGGTGTCAAACATTCCTTTTTGTTCATAAAACCTTTCAACTTCTATGCATTGTCGTATTTTTATATGCTACATGGATTGTCATTGAATACTCAGTTGTGTGAATAAATCTGACCGTAGTATATAATTTTTTATATACTTGCTTAGTTGCTTACCACTTAACTCGAAAGAGCTTGACTGCGCCATTTCTAGCAAGTGTTACAGTTGATTTTTTGTGTTGTCTTAAATATGTAAAAGGTCCCTGCAATTTAGCGCATTTTTTGTTTTTGCCCCTTTAAGTTTTTTTGTTCTAAAACAACCGTTGTATTTTCGATTCCTTTTGGAAATCGTCCCTGCCGTCACGTTCCGTCAACAAAAACACTTTGTGGATAACAGAGGCACACGTGACAGGTTATGAGTTGGCTAAAGTTGTTGAGATGACATGAGAGATGATAAGTAGTGTTAGTACGGGGACTAAAACCAAAAACGCAAATTTACATAGGGATGAAATTAAAAAAACGTAAACATCAAATTTTGAATTTTAAAAACTAAATTTTCTATCTTCTTCCTCTCAGTGTTCTTTGTTTCTTCTTCCTCTCATACTTTCCCTAGTCTCCCATAACAACGATAACAAATATTCAATATGCTACCATTTTACATTTAACCTGAATGTTATGGTATTATTATCTATGTGATCTTGATCCATGATATTCAATGTTCCATCTAATACCTTGAACAACTTTTTGCATATAAGCTCCCTTATTGATTTAAATTAAGAACAAAGCTTATATAGTGGGTTGAAAACGCTTCAGAAGGGTGTTCTTTATGGTAATTCGATCATGATTCAAAGCACAAGTCTCCCACCATTGATGTGAAGGGAAACACATTCCCTTCAAGAGACAAATAACTCACTCTTATCATGAGCTTAAATTCATCCATAAATATACAGTAACAACGTGATCAATCTCAACAAAATGTATATAGCTGAGGTAATGGTTGAGCCTAATTCTGAATCAATAACAATATACCATAACAAAATCCAGATCATTTAATTAGTACATGTTAGATGATATAAATTCCATAAATGAAACAATGATTATGCATAACACAAATTTTACTTTTTGTTGGGAGAATGGGGAAAGTTTGAGAGGAAGAAGAAACAAAGATCGGTGAGAGGAATAAGATGAAAAGTTTGGTTTTTGAAATTCAAAATTTGATGTTTACGTTGTTTAATTTCATCCCTATGTAAATTTGTGCCTTTTGGTTTTAGTCCCTATACTAACACTAGTTATCATCTCTTATGTCATCTCAACAGCTTTTGCCAACTGATAACCTGCCACGCGCTCACGCGTGCCTCCGTTACCCACCAAAGCGTTTTTGTTGACAAAACCTGACAACAAGTACAATTTCTAAAAGAAATCGAAAATACAAGGATAGTTTAAAAAAAAAAACCCTTACAGGAACGAAAACAAAAAATGCACTAAATTACAGGGACCTTTTACATATTCAAGCCTTTTGTGTAATTTGCTGGCCTTGGAAAAAGTTAATTCCGATGTTTGTGGTTTCAACCAAATCTTCAAGGCAGGGGAAGTCGCACAAAGTATGGATCTAGAATTTACTAATTAAAAGAATATTCTTTTTTAAAGTTCTTTGAATAATTTTTTATGTATCTGGTCTATAATATAAGCCAGATACATTAGTTATTCAATTAATTAAAAAAAATTATATATTTAGAACCAGATGGAGTGCATTCTTTATGCATTAATTATCCTACAATTGTAACTCATCACTTTTCCACTTAAATAGATTTTTCATTTTCAAAGAAGTAAATCTATAATGAGAGAATACAATCCATTTATAGATTTACGTTATTTAAGCGGAGAGATTTAGAACAAAATATGGTTAGGTGTAAACAATTTGTGCACGAAAATTTTGTAAGACAATCCATAACTAGGCAAGATAGACGATTTTAATTTTCTTAAGGGTCATGCCAACAAAGGTACTTGTTAAGAAGACAAAAATAAAAATAATTGACGAGTTTAATAAGTTTCCTCACTAAACTTCATATCAAATGCCCTGTGAAGACTTATTAGCATTTCCCTTTTCTTAATACCAAAAAGGAATTTCCAACTTTAATACGAATGGTAAAATAAATTTTCGAATGGTACGAGTGATAAAGTATAAATATTTTTATTTATTTTTTATTTCATATTTTCTGTTCTTTCTTTCTTTTCTCGTACATGTACAATTCGTTATGTGATTTTGCTGAATTCAATTGCGTAAATAAGAACAAAAGATGAATAACGCAAAAAAGATGCACGTTGAATTTATTAGATACAAAACAAAAATACCAAACTGGAGCCTCTACAAGCCATAAACTTATTTATAGCAAACACCATAATAAGTTTTAGAAAGAGCATGAATCCATAAATGATCACAATACAAGAGTGACTTACATTACAAAACGGATGAATAAACAAATTATCAGTTGTTTGACATGCACAAGTCAGCCATCATGCATGTGCAGACTCTTCCCTCAATAAATCAAGCACATGTTCGTGTGCTTTTCATTGTCTCTGCTCATGCTGACTGCTAGCTGTACTAGCTTTATCAGGATTAGCTGCGTGTCTTTTTTCATGATTGAATCGTACCACAATACAAGTAATGTTATCTGCACTACCACGATTAAAAGCGGCTTCCGTTAACTTACGAGCAGCTGCCTCAGCTCCCTCTTCCGCGCGTGCAAGAGAAACAGCATCCTGATCAAAGGATGGCAAAGTGAAAGAAATAAATACCCGAGCACCAAAGAGAAAAATAAACACAACATAGCAATTTAAACAAAATATTCCACTCTGGAACAGAAGTCAGAAAGAAAAAAAACACATTTTATTTGGTTTAAAAATAAATCATGCCAGTTTGCCAACACAATAAATTGAGGTTAATGGTCCAAGAATGTTGAGTACTTATCTTCATCTTCATTTAAAGTATTGATAACTTCCAACCAATGTCCCATATCAGTAAAAACAAACAAGTTTGGTTGCAAAAAAAAAAAAAAAAATATAAAGGAA
>Ga0228710_1001601_pt1 | contig 34331 bp, 20 predicted proteins | sample MedpolnodulmetaG_FD_177995 | JGI IMG/M metagenome (GOLD analysis project Ga0228710, IMG submission 177995) | Root nodule microbial communities from Medicago polymorpha collected in Santa Monica, California, United States - pink nodules | ecosystem: Host-associated > Plants > Roots > Nodule... | reverse complement strand
CTTTTTTCGTGCAGCCATGCTTCTAATGATGGTCACAATGGATATTGTGTTATCTGCTCTTTCCGCTACCAGATGCAACTTTCCTTGCGTTATACTGGAAGAGTTATCTCCCCTATGATCATTGTGGAAAATTTGAAACATTTTTCTTCAATGTTTCGAAGATATCGGCAAGAGGATGCACATGAGTTTATGCAATGCGTGTTGGATAAACTTGATTCATGTTTTTTAGATTTGAAGAAGAATGATCCAAAATTTGAGGGCGATAATATGGTAAAGAAAGTTTTTGGAGGCAGTTTGGTTAGCAGGCTTCGGTGTTGCAACTGTGGTCGCTCTTCTGACACTAATGAGCCATTGATTGATTTGAGTCTAGAAATAGAAAATGTAGATACTCTTTCAAGTGCTTTAGATTCTTTCACTACGGTGGAAGATATTGATGCGAAGTTTAAATGTGAGGGCTGCAACGAAGAAGTTTCTATGGAGAAACAGCTTATGTTGGATCAGACACCTTCGATTGCTGCGTTCCACTTAAAGAGGTTTAAGACAGATAGGGTTTTTGTTGAAAAGATTGACAAGCATATCGATTTCCCATTGGAATTGGACATGCAGCCTTACACCATTTCGAATGATGCATCGTCTAAATATGATCTATATGCAGTTGTTGTGCATACTGGATTTTCATCTACTTCAGGGCATTATTTCTGCTTCGTTCGCACTGCTCCGGATACATGGCATATGTTAGATGATTCAATGGTTACTATGGTATCTGAAGAGACTGTGCTGTCTCAGGAAGCATACATATTGTTTTATGCTCGACAAGGTACACCTTGGTTTTCAAATTTTGTGGAATCTACAATTCTGAGTCGGATGAATACGTCTCCCAAGTCTGTTTTAGACATCACTTATAGCCATGATAAATCATTTTCTACTGTAAATGAAAATATTGAAAGGAGCAGGGTTAGTGAATCCAGAGAATTTTCTAAGAAGTTTGAGTACTTTTGTCCACAAAGCCGCAAGTTTCCAGATACTTTTCCTCGTCGTGAACAATTTCCTGTCGGGTCATCAAATCAGAAAATCCGAGTGCGGCATTGGGAGTCTACCAGCTTGGCCTATATTGCAAAGCTTGGTGGAAGTTCACATGCTAAGAATGTTGCTCCTGTTAGCAACAAAAACAGTTTGGAAGTTTATGATTTCACAGAGAAGGATGATTTCAATCCTGTAACTCCTTCCAACTCTCCTTCTCAGGCTCCGGATAAGAGTTTCCAGATTTCACGCGATCATTTGAAGACCGAGAAGCAAGGGAGTAGCAGTAAAAGATCTTCATCATATCAGTCAAATGGCAATACTGAAAATAAAGCTGCCATTGCGTCAATTAAGAATATGCATGGTTCAAGGAGAGATGCATTTTTGAACATAATTGGTGATTCCCAGAAAAACAAGAGAAAAATGATTGATTCATCGCAGTCTGACAAAGGCCGCAACAGTGCTCGCAAGAAATCAAGACGGAATTTTACTTTTTAGTCTTTGAGTTTAGGTATTTGGCTATGTACACTGAATAGTCTTTGTCTTTGCTTAACCATTTTGATTCTGTTTCTAATTCTTTGCATCATTGCTGAAATGTGTTGGATTTCCAAAACTTTGTACTAACACTGTTTCTTTGTTCAATGAAATTAATGATTTTAGTCTGAATTTGTTGTCATCTATATCTACTCCCTTTCTTCAATTATGAATTGAAAAAAGTGACAAACATATCGTTTTAGGTGAGTTTTTTTGGCGGACCAATTTTATAAGTGGTCTACTATGTACCAATACGTAAAGTTATATGAAATTTCAATGACAGTCAACGGTACTATTGATAAATAAAACTCATGACATTTGTTATATTAATGGCTAAGACGGTAATTTGATTGGATGTTGGTTTAATACGAGCTACATATTTGTTTGGATGTATGGCTAGAATTCACCTTATAAGGTGAATAAGTGGGGTGTTCGGAGTTCGAACCCCGGCCCTTGCATATAATAATGCATTGTTCTACCAACCGAGCTATGCTTACGGGACTGTTTTCTGTTGTTTTAATCAAATTGATATCAATTATGTCATTATTTCAATAGTAAAAATGAAGAGGACCATACTATCAAGAGAGTATGTCTTTCGTTGTTGGAGTTTTATATATTTTTAAAGTACTATTTTACTGTGGATCACTTATGAAAGTGGTCTATAGTATAATTTCCAATCATTTTATACCATTGGGAAAAAATCCTTTTAAGCAGATTGTGGAGTTCATTAGAATACTTTTTTTATGTATAATTTTTTTTTTTTTGTATAGTTAATTTTATAAATAAGAGTATATATGAATTAGTTTTATTGATGACTAATACCTATTGGAGAACGTGATTGACAACTTTTAGTAGGTATCCCGTCTTAACCATATATTTCTCATTCGAAAGGCTCCAATCTAAAACTCTACTTAAGGGATCTGAGTTCTTTCGATTCAAAATAATGAAATGTTGGTTTTCTATGCATAATTTATTTCAGGGGAATAATAATATTTGTTTACATCTTTTTAGTTTTCATGTAGAAGAATTTTTTAGTGAATATAGGTAAAGTTGTGCTTGAAAAAAGTGAGTTTTTAAATCATTTTAGCACTAAGAAACTCACTTATATTATGTGTACACAAGATAATATTTCAAAACCATCTTAGCTCAAATTTACCTATATTCACATAATAAGGCCAATATTGATTACATCTTGGTTGAATCATTTTAGCACTAAAAAATCACTTTTCCTTTTTAGTTTCACTTTTTAAAAAAATACAGTTATGTGAATTTGATTAAAGTTGGCCATACTGAACTTCAAAATTCACATAACTGAATTTTGTTATAAAAAAAATTGAGTTTTTAAATCAAGTGTTCAGAGGGATATGATCCTTACAAATGTTACATGAATACCATAATATATCAGCACTAAGAAAATGCCTTTTGTTGTCACAAGCCAAAAAGGAAAAGTGTACAGCATTTTTAAAGAAAAGGAGAAAGAGAGAAATTATTATTAAAGTAATACTAATGATCATTTTACAACCGTCTCTGATGAGATTCAAACTCCTTCTCTTCAGGTCGGGTCAAACTCTTATCACCGAGTTGACACCTGATGAAAGTATACAAGATTTAATTGTCATGGGAAAATCCAATTTGAGTTTGCAGGGGTAGGTTTCAATTTCTTGTTCTACACTGCTAAGACCTTATGATTTTTAGATACAAAATAATACAAGCAATCTCAAATTAAACAAAATGAAGATCCCTTTACAAATTTCTCAGTAATATCCAACCTCAGAACTCTCAGACTGGCTTGCTTTGTAGAATGATTTCCACGCATACTCACTCAAACATGCTCTCTAAGTTCTAACCTTGTGTGATCCCTGTATGTCGGTATTAAAATTCAGATGAACTCACCTTTACGCCGGGAGAATGAAAAGGAGCATCACATTGTTTACAAATCAACATCACGTCCGTGCCGGTCACGTCCATTGCTTTCCATGAATCCTGAATGCATGCTTCTTCTCCTTCTACTATGATGTTTCATCCTTGTTCCTCGTCTTCTATGACCCGAACACACGAGAAAAATGACGACCAAAAAACCGAATCCAGAAAATGCCCATAAAAATACCACCCAAAACCTGAAAGAACTCGGTATCTCATCTTTCTGAACACTAGGCAATTCCTCTTTCTGAACACTTGCCAATTCCTCTGAATGGTTTGTCGCGACACGATTGGTTACTGAATCAATACTTGCATCGGTGTTGCCGATTTCCCTTGAAGTTCCACTTTCTTCTGTTTTCTCATCCCCTTTTGATATCAATATAGAATCAGCACTAGGACACTTTTTCTTGTGGTGAAGTTTAAGTGCTTCATTTAGGGTTTTTCCACATTCTATGCTGAGCATGTCTCGCCGTAAATTCTCCTTATTAGCTTGATCAAGAGTTGAGGGATCCGGTGGGTCTGGGAACTTAGCCCAGCATTTGTTGACCACATCAACCTCCCGCCAGTCTGCTTTGTCGAAGCTCCAATTCCCAACACTGAATCGCAATCCATAATGAAAAACTCTATATTTGACGTTCGGTTCAGGAACATATCCCGGGTATATCAGTATCTCATTGCTTATTGTATGCTTCAGTTTCAACTGCATCAAATCAATAACATCACTGGTTATAGAATGAAAAAATTTCATGTAGCATACCACTGCAGATCAGTGAATTGAGCACATGTTAAACAAACAAATGAACCGAAATCATGGCTTAATTTTCTATGTAGCTAAATATCTAGCCGGAATTTTTTTTATATAGAGAGCTTCCAGTTGGTAAGACTGACTTCCAGTTGGTATGTTTTGATGGAGGACTTTGAAAGGAGAGGGAGGAGAGGGTTTATTTTTCTTTTCTATGTTAAGGAAGTTATAAAATGTTCCTAAATCTTAAGGAGCAAGGTCTTAAACTGAAAAGGCTATATCTCTAACATTACGACATCGGCAATCATATGAACAAGTGCGTCGAGTATGCATGAAGATATGAATGTAAAAACAAAATACCTCGGCTGCACCAAATGAGTAACCATACATCTCACTGATCCACCCTGATTCATATATGTCTCCTGTTATATTTCTTGCATAATGAGCTCTATCAGCTCGAACCTCCTCCGTTTTATGCAACCATAGCATAGCGAATTTCCGGAGATCATCTATATGCATAATGATTACACCACCAACTTTGTCGCAAGCCTCAGGATGGCTAGTGTGTAATTTTGCAAGTTCATTGTCACAACCAATAAGGTAGCTGGCATGCAAAAATGATTAAAATACAAATCAGTTATCCAGTTTAAAATGAACGATAAAACAACATCAAAATAGAGACCTGTATGTTTGCAATCATGAAAATTGCAGTCATCAAACACTGCATTAAAAATCAGTGTTGCCGATCGCAGATAGCGTAATATAGTAATTTGTTCAAATTATGCTACGCAACAATGCTATAGAGTCGCTATAAACGATATTTGACAACATTTTATACTAAGTAGTGATTTGTTCAAATTCCGCCACATTATAAGGTTACAGCGCCACTATAGCCATGATTTATTAACACTGGTTTAAATTAACATTAACAGGCCTCATAAACATCAACCCAAGTCAGTGGGCTTACTCATAAGGAGTTGAAACAGGATGTCCACGAGAAGCTTTGAATTCCCACGGTGTGATTGGTCCTCTCATGATCATATCAGCATCAAGAATCACTATGTATTCAGCATCAACATTTACATGATTAAGCCAATGAAGAACTGAAGCTGGTTTATTAATTGCTGGATACCTAAAATGAAAACAGAAGAACTATCAACTTGTTTAGCATATAGTCTAAATGGCTAAATTATTCAGCCACATAAACAGAAGAACTTATCATCCGAAATTATTATAAAATTTTCCACCCTGGGAAGCACAAAATTTATCATGTTATTATAATCATGAGAATTAACTTATCATCCGAAATTATTCTAATCATGAGAATTAACATATCATGTTAGATTTTTTCCAAAATTAGCTTTAGATATCTATAAAAGAATGGTGCTACAAAATTTAAGGTCTGTTTGCGACAGGTTAAAAAAAATGATTTGGAGGTTTTAAAGAAAACCAGAAACTGTTATGTGTTTGCTTACCATAATGAAAATCATTTTCTTGAGAAAAAGTCATCTAACAAAAATGATTTTTGAGAGAAGCTATTAAAAAAAGCTTCAAATTTTAAGCAGTGTTTAGATTTTTTTTCTTTCAGATTTCTATTCTATGAAAAGTGGTAACAAACGAACGATAAACTCAAAAAGTGATTTTTTTTTTTTTTTTAAGAAAAATTGTAGACAGGCCCTTAGTCCTTTGCTTTCATGATTGATTTCGTGAGTGCACATCGACAACTTTGTCCCAATCACAGTAAACATTCATGCAGAAATGACGAGCAACAAAAATGAAAAACTTAAATCACGCTAATGAAAATTGAAATACTCCAACTTAGAAAAATAATTACCAATCTCCTGTTAATGGATGTCGACTCATCGAGGGAACATAATGTGTAGGAGCCAGATCTTGGCCTTTATACTTCCTTAAATCCTCGTCATTGCAGCTCAGTAACCTTGTAATATTTCCAGGCTGTCCACTCAAATGAAAACTGTGCATAAGTCCTACAGTTTGCCAATCAAAGTATGGCGTGCATTCCGTGGAGAAAACTGTATGGATTTTGGGATGTGGCTTTCCATCATCACGATCAACGTGTGTTTCAACAACTTCTTCATCCATCATTTTTAAAGTAGCAGGATTCACATATTTTGGCTTAGTTAGTTCGGCAAACGATTTGCTTTTTAAAAAGCTCAAGTATTTTGACCATGCTGGCTTAGGGCAACCATTCACACCGTGCTGTAATAGAAGACCTTCATTTATAATGTTTATGCACTCTATGCTAATAAATAGTCCTCGCCTTCGGTTAGCATCAAGTTCCAACTGTAATACCTGCAATAAAATGATTTCCAACATCAGCGAAACTTAGAAAATCCTGATGCCATATTTCTGTGCATATATTCAGTATATATAGACCAAGAAATGGAGAAATTTTTCTAAAACAACACACGAGTTTCGTGCTACAAGTATACTTGGCATACAAACCTCTTTGGGATAAGGAGGCTCTGGAAAGAGCCGGTTACATTCATAAACAATTCCATCATCATGGTGAGCGAGTTTATTAAATGACCAGTTCCCTACACTAAATGGCAGGCCGTAGTGAAGAAGAACCGGTTCAATTCCTTCACGAGGGATATATCCTGGGTAGAGCATCAAGTTATCATTGATCTTGTGCCGAAGTCCTATCTGTGAACAAGAGAGAAAACAAAAGGGGAGGGCAGAAAGAAGAAGAAAACAAACAATTAGCAAAAGCTAAATAGTCGATCACAATAATGAACGTGCTAATTGAAGGTATTTTACTCACTTCTGCAGCGCCAAAAGAGTATCCATACATCTCACTGATCCATCCTTTCCCATAGATGTCTCCGGTTATGTTTGTCGCCCAGTGTTCCTTATCTTCCCGTACTTCTTCTGTTTTAGAAAGCCACAAGGGCGCGAATCGTCGTAGGTCACTGATATGAAAGGCCAACAGCCCGCCAACTTTGTCACACAGATCTGGATTTTTTGTGTGCAGCTTAGCCAAAATATTGTCACAACCTTTTAAATACCTGGACAAAAAAATTCGGTACATAACTTGTTTCAATCATGAACCAGAAAATGAAAAATCGAACATTAAATACACAACAAATATATGTACTCCATGAGATTTAATCCAGTTTCATAACTTCAAAGCAAAGATCTTCCAGTTTCTCTGATTCATAAAGGCTTAAGCATCCAACTTTTTTCTATCCTGCTAAAATTTGTTTATTGCTAGTGTAAGTTGTACAAGTCCATAAGCATCCTTCCAAATTGGAGGAGCTTATGGAAACAGCTTCTGACATGTCCATAAGTTGTTTTCAGCTTATTTCCATAAGCTCTCTACGATAGCTTATGAAAACAACTTATACCTTACATTAAAAGAGTTTGACTTTATTTTATCTTTTGCTATAGAAATAACTTATACATAATCACTTATATGATAACCGTTTATGCTATTAGTGCTTACTTAAGTTGTTTATAACATGACTTATTTTACTGAATATCACTATTTGGAGTTCGTAGGAAACGAGTAAGAAAATAATGAATACCCATAATATGCTGCAACAGGCCTTCCTTTCTCTGCACCAAGTTCCCAAGGTAAAATTGGACCACGGATAATCATGTCTGCGTCCAGAATGAGAACCCAATCAACATTTTTTGCATCCTTGCTATGTTTAAGCCAGTGTACTACCCCAGCAGGTTTGTTTATTGCAGGGTACCTGCATAGAGGACAAAAATTTATTTCTCATTCTGCTATCTCGGGAAAATGATTCTGCTATGTTTACGCCAGTGTGCTACCCCGGCAGGTTTCTTATAAACAATTTTTTTTGGTAATGAAGCATCATATTTGCTAAAGGGACATGTTAAGCGGGGATATGGGAGAGTACAGCGACTTAAATGATTCCAAAATACTAACAGAAATATTTTCAATATGAAGCAAGAACAGCAAAATTGGTGACAACTGCAATCTTCTTGTCAACGTCAAAATTCAAAAGTACTTGGAGAAGTAGAAGATACAGCAACCAGCATGCAGAGATTTCAGCAATCAATCATATTGTTGTTAAGAAGAAAAAGAGATGAGACCTATGAATTACTACACAAACAAAAACACCAGATACGACATGGACGCTGACATGTAGACACGTTTACCAAAGTCAACCACATTAACATCGCTTTGCATTTAATCATACAAACCAATTTACCAAATTCACATTACCATCACTTCACATTTAACCACTGACACGTGCATGGACACTAGATACAACACTAACACCTGAACGCCGATATAATAACAAACAAAAAAGATACAATTGATTGAGCATATGTCGGACACTGACACACCTTCAATCTGAAGTGTTTATACTAAAGTCAACCACATTGACACCAGATACAACATTGAAACGTGGACAGGACACAGATAATAACAAACAAAAAAAAGTATAATTGGTTGCGCAGATGTCAGACACTGACACACCTTCAATCTGAAGTGACTTTGCATTTGAATAAGATTTTTACCAGTTACCAGTTCTAGGGTGTCCACTCATAGAAGGAACTTCAAAAGTAGGTGCCAAATAATCAAATATCACATTAACACAAACCAATCTACCAAAGTCAACCACATTAAAATTAACATCACTTCACATTTAACCACCCAAACCAATCTACCAAAGTCAACCACACTAACATCACTTCAATATAACCACACAAACCAATCTACATTTCACAATCCAAATTCAAAAACATACCTAAAAAATCAAAACTAAAAAAAAAACTCACTTTCAACACTAATAACAATAATAACTATTAGTATTAGCATCAGCATCTATGAAGCACCGACAGACATAGACACCAGACACAACACTGACACCTAGACACAAATAATAATTCAATAAAACAAAAGTGATTGTGTAACTACACTTGTCGAACACACTTTCAATCTAAATTATCAGTAGTACACAAATCATCATAAGCATTAATAATATCTTACTAATCACCAGTTTTGGGATGTCTACTCATAGAAGGAACTTCAAAAGTAGGTGCCAAATATCACATTAACACAAACCAATCTACCAAAGTCAACCACATTAAAATTAACATCACTTCACATTTAACCACCCAAACCAATCTACCAAAGTCAACCACATTAACATCTCTTTACATATAACCACATAAACCAATCTACATTTCACAATCCAAATTCAAAACCATTCCTAAAGCATCAAAACTAAAAAAACTCACTTTCAACACTAATAACAATAATAACTATTAGTATTAGATTCAGCATCTATGAAACACTGACACATACATAGACACCAGACACAACACTGACACCTAGACACATATAATAAATGAACAAAACAAAAGTGATTGAGTGTAACTACACTTATCAGACACCGATCACGCTTTCAATCTAATTATCAGTACTACACAAATCATAATAAGTATGAAGCACTGACACAAACATAAACACCAGACACAACAACCCTGACACCTAGACACATAATAAATGAACAAAACAAAAGTGAATAAGTGTAACTACACTTGTCAGACACCGAACACGTTTTCAATCTAAATTATCATAAGTAATAATATCTTACCAATCACCAGTTTTGGGATGTCTACTCATAGAGGGAACTTGAAAAGTAGGAGCCAAATGCATCCCTTTATAATTCTTCTTCTCTTCATCAGTACAACTAAGAAGTCTTGTAATAGGACCAGGTTGTTTAGCTTTCCTATAACTATTCATCAAACCAACAGTTTGCCAATCAAAGTAATTCTGACATTCAACAGAAAACAGTGTGTGTACCTTCCATGTTACCTTCTTTGCCCCTTTTGTAATATCAATATGACCCATCATTATTATCATCATCAAAATCCAAACTTTTTTCATTGTAGCTTGATTTCAAGGGTAGATATGAAATGGGTTGGATTCAAATGTGAGAATTTTGGTTCTGATCTACATCGACATGCATATGAAGTTTTTGTGTTGTTAAGTCAAAATTTTGGGGTTTTTATGAAATTAATAATTAATGATGATATATAGTTATATTAAATGAAATAATAATGATGAATATAAAGTTTAATAATTTAATGATTGAAATTACTATGATCTGAATCTGGAAAGTGGAAGTGTAGTTGGTAATGGTAGTGTCGTGTATTTGTATTATTCGTGTTTCATCTTCAACGCTTTGAAATATTTTAATTTAATTTTTATGTGTATTAATCCACGATTTTCTTACCTGATAATTTGGAATTTGGCTAAAAATAAATAAAGTTTGATTATGAATTGTTTCATTAAATAATATTTGGGTTCTTTAAAACAATTTATCATGATGATCCATCATTGATTAGTTCATTAACTAAGCTTAATTATAACAATTTAATCTTTTATTAAAGAAAAAAACCAAGTTTTAATCTTCAATGTAGATTATGTTCGATACAAAATAGTGAATACTCCCTCCGTTACTAATTATAAGCAAAATTTAGTTTTTAAGTTTATTCAATTAATGATGTATGTGGTTCATAATATGAACTACATACATCATTAATTGAATAAACCTAAAAAATAAAATTTACTTATATTTAGAAAAAAGAGATATACGATTTTATTTTTTTTAAGCAAGTGAAGCAAAGCACCACCAAAAGGGTATATTAAATAAAAAGAAACTACAAAAAAGATTGGAGGACTATACCAAAGCCAATCTCAGAAATTTACAAACATATAGTTGGGAAGACCTAACTTGTTCTTAATAACTTCACCTCTAATGTTACTAGGACTCTCATCCCACCACAAAGGTTCTGGAGCAGTTAAACCAAAATTAGCCAATATGTCAGAACAAGTATTCTCGTCCCTATATATATGACTAACAATAAAATCCATTTGCCTAGTTTTAAACAAGCAATTAGCCCATCTGTTTCTTATGCACCACAGAACCAGAAAAGAAGAAGAAAAAGTCAGCATAACAATCCTAGAATCAGTCTCTAACCAGAGCTTCCTCCAACCTTTTTCAAAAGCAACTTCTATAGCAATCATAGCAGCGCAAAATTCAGCTATTATAGCTGAACTAGGACCTAAGTTAACAGCAAAACAACCCAAAGCCATCTGCATTAGCATCTCTAAAAATTCCCCCACAAGAGGACTGCCGATTGTTGGTTATGGAGGCGCCATCAGTGTTACATTTAACCCAACAATTATGAGGAGGAGTCCAAATAACCTCTTTGATCAAAGGAGCATTAGGTGTATGAATTTTAATATTAAAGTACTTCAAGATAGAAAACTCCTGTATAGAACAATGTCCAGAAGCATTGGAAAAATTACCTGATAAAGCTACATTAGAGGAAATAATGTTGATTATAAATCTCCAAGGGATGATTTTATCCTCAAATCTAGATTGGTTTCTTACAAACCATATAGTGCTGATAATATTGATGAGGCAAGCCTTGATAACAGTGTTGCATTGCTTTTACCAGCTTCTATCACATATCTTCCAAACCACGCCCATAACTTGGATGCCAAAGAGCATTCAATGAACAAATGCACAAAATTTTCAGGATATTTATAACAGCAGTTGCACATTGATGGGAAGGAACACCCTCTAGTAATTAGATTATCATCAGTAGGCAATTTATTGTTCAAAAGTCACCAAACAGTTAGAGATTTAAAGGGAGGGATATCGGGGGACCAGATGATTTTGGCCCAATGGTTATTTTGACCAATAGGAGATTTATGAAGATAAGCATCCTTGAGAGTAAGGTCACCCTTACTAGAGTTAATCCACACCAACTTGTCTTTCTTTCTTTCTACGGGAATAATAACTTGATTCACAAGGGAACTAATATTAGGAAAAACAATAGAGACTGCCTAAGGAATTTTCCATTGAAAATTGTGGATAAAGTCAGAAACTCTTGCTGCAAGATGCATTGAGATTGAGTTAGGAATATTCAAAACATTGTTAAGAGAATTTCCACACCATTGATCTTTCCAAAAACTGATACTTTCTCCATTACCCAAAAGCCATTTGGTGTTTTCCAAAAGATTGTTGTATTCAGATTTAATGCTGCTCCAAATAGAGGAAAAAATATGATAATTAATGACCTTATCTTTTTTTATTACTCTACTATGAAGAATTTTGGCCCAAGAATTATCTGAAGTTAACATTTCCCAGCATAATTTAAGATTAGAAGCTTGATTAGTGCAGGATATTGATCTGATACCCAAGCCTCGTTCTGAAACAGGCCTACAAACCTTCTTCCAGGAAACTGTTACCAACTTCCTTTTGGATGTGTCACCACTCCAAATGAAATTTCTAATGCTCTGTTCTATCTCTTTTATCAAACTAACAGGCCAATCATAAAATGAGATAATATGAACTAACATGCCTTGGATGACAGATTTGATTAATTGAACTATGCTAGATATAGAGAGGAGTGAAGCTTTCCAAGCTGCTAACTTGCTTTTAATTCTATCTGCTATAGGCTGAAGGTACTGAAGCTTTGGTTTGCCTTTGAAAATAGGAACACCCAAGTAATTGAAAGGAAAAACACCATGTTGGAAACCAAGAAGCTGAATAAATAATTTGAGTTTTGGTTGAGGGATGGAACCTGAGTAAAGAGTTGATTTGTGGGCACTTATGATTTGGCCAGAGCACATGGCATAATTAGTGAATAATTTCTGCAAATGATTAATACAAGAATTCTTCCCTTTACAAAAAAAAACATGATGTCATCATCATATAAAACATGAGAGGGGATACTACTTTGATTTGAAGCTTTGATGAGCTCAACTTTCTTTTCCTGAATTAATTTCAAAATTCCTCTACTCAAAACATCTTCAGCAATGCAAAACAATAAAGGGGAGAGGGGGTCCCCCTACCTTACTCCTCTCTTGCAATCAAAATAACCTTTTTAGGCACCATTAATAGACACTGAAAGTTTAGCAGACTCCAAGATGTTATTTATCCAAAGACAACTTTTGATCAAAACCAAAACTTTGTAACACTTTAATCAGAAAATTCCAATCTAAAGTATCAAAAGCTTTAGAGATGTCAATTTTCATGGCCAAGTTACCTCCAAAGGCTTTCTTGTGCAACAAGTTAGCAGCTTCTGAAGTTAAAAGAATGCAGTCTTTGATCTCTCTTCCTTTGATAAAGCCTCTTTGCTCTTCAGAAATTATGAAAGGCATGATAGTAGCAAGTCTATCTGCAAGGATCTTAGTAATTACCTTGAATTTGAAGTTAGCTAATGTTATTGGTCTATACTGTTCCACAAATTCAGCATTATCAAATTTTGGAATTAAAACAATAGTATTAGCATTATAATTTGGGATCATCCAACCACTAGTAAACAATTGAATAACTGCATTGAAGAGATCATTATGTATTGTATTCTAGAAATGTTGAAAGAAAAATGCTCCAAACCCATCAGGGCCAGGAGCTCCATCCTTGTTTAGAGAAAACACAACATTTTTCACGTCATCTCTAGATGGCCGCATAGTCAACATGTTGTTTGTATCTTCTGTAATCAAATTAGGAATCACATCTTCCACCAATTAATTGACCTGCAAAAAAGAGTTAGCAGAAAAAAGATTTTAAAATAATTAGTGATGTGCTCAGCTATATCATTTGGCTCATGTAAAGTGATTTCTCCAACTTTGATTGAGGTAATCAGTTTATTTGTGTTTTTGATTTTGGCCAATATATGGAAATATTTAGTATTCCTATCACCATCATTGTGCCAATTAACTCTAGTTTTCTCCTTCCAATAAACTTCTTGCATACCAAGAGCTTTATTCAATTTCATTTGTGCTTGTTTCTGAAGGTTAAAAAGATTATCGGATGGACCAATGGAATCAATTTGGAGCTGAATAGATTGAAGAGTATCTTCTACTTCATTAACCTTAGCATGAATGTCACCAAAGATATTTTTATTCCAGTCTTTCAAAACAACTTTCAATCTTTTGAGTTTTTATGCTAGAATATACATTGGGCAGCCAACAATAGGGATATTCCAAGAATCTTCTACTACCTTTTTGCAATCCTCATTCATGGTCCACATTCGCATAAATTTAAACTGAAAAACAAATTTGTTTGTGGTGTTATGGAATTCAAATAGGAGAGGGAAGTGATCAGAGCTGGTTTTGTTAAGTATGGAGACTGAAATATTGGAACACATATCTATCCAAGATTGATTGCAAAGGACCCTATGAAGTCTTTTTTCAGTGTAAGCAGCACCTCCTCTATTATTAGCCCAAGTAAAGAAAGCACCTTTAGTAGGGAGGTGGACTAAATTAAGATTATCGGACCATTCAGCAAATTCTGTCATGAGAATTCTAGCAAGAGAATGTGAACCTCTACATTCATGAGTTCTTAAGACTGTGTTGAAGTCTCCAATAATGGACCAGGGTAAAGGGTGGGTAGTTTGGATTATGTTTAGTCTATCCCAGAGGAGTCTTCTTTTGAGGTAACATGTGGATGCATAAACTACATCAAAAGCAGAAGTTATGTTGTTTTTTGTTATGGTGAAGGTTATTTCTTGCTCATGTTCAGTCAGGATAGTAGGGTTAAGGTATGTAGAACAAAAGCAACAAAGATTTGGTAACAAGTATTCTTTATTATTATTAGAAAAAAAATTCTAGCCCAATCTTTGAAGCCATCTAGATGAGAATCTATCTATAGATATCCAAGGCTCAACTATAAATATAAAGTCAGGTTTATTTGTATTCACCCTTTGATCTGGTAGCATATTTCTTCTTTGGAGACGTAATTTTCTTTTGGTTCTTTTCTTTCTGGTCACCTGTTGAAAGCCTTCATCTGGTAAGACCTGCAACCTATTATCTTCCTGTTCCACCATATTTGCCCATGAGTCATTGAGGAACTTCATATCATGCTCAATTCTTGCTGGAAAATCCTCATCAACATTATTGTCTTCATTTTCAATCTCTGCATGAACTGAAACATTCTCATCTACCACGTGCTGAGGAGTATTCTCCACAAAGTCAGAGTCATCTGAACTGACATCCTCGACCAGTCCATCAAACATGTTGTTCACAGTAGTAGCATGATAAGCTGTGTTATACGGGATTAACTGCAGATTGTTAATCTCATTTCTGACACCTTGAGAGGCAGGGTTGTTATTTGCTTCCTCATTGTTTCGTACATCTTCATTATTCCCAACTGCTGATTGTATTTCCCTGATTCCATTTCTATTTTTTTTATTTTTTGTTGATGATTCTGCAATATCAATAACAATATTGCTTCTCATGAACTCTATCTTGCCTTCTATTCTTGATTGGGTTATTCTCTATTTTTTCATGATCAATTGGATATATTCTTTTGCAAATATCAACATGGTGCCCAATCATCTTACAGTGAGTACAAAAGTCTGGGATGTTTTCATAATCTAAATCTACAAAGAATGCATATCCTTGCCTCTCTACCAACACCTTATGCATTATCAAGAACCCTTGCGTACTGACCAAATGTTCTTTTAAAGATTGGCTTACTAGTAGTAGAGTCAGTACATATAGGTGTTCCAACACTATTAGCAATAGCAAAAATTATTTTTGGTCTCCAATTAATGGTTGGGTTTCTCCTTTCCAAATTTACTCTTTTATTTAAACTATTTTATCAATTTTATTTAAATTATCAATTAAAAATTGGTTAAATCCTATTAAAATAGTAACAATTTACAACAATAAGATAGAACCAATATTTAACACTTTGAAAATTTTATTTTGACTTTATATAAAAAAATATATATTATGTTTTGGTGTAAAATATATTGTACAACATTCTTTCTATCGTTGTAGATTGTTTTTTCTATTGTTGTGGATTAATTCTATTTTAATGAGATTTGACTATTTTTTAATTGATAATTTAAATAAAAATAATAAAAATAATAAAATAATTTATATGAAGGAGTTTCTATTGTTGTTGATTGTTATTCCTTTTGTTGTGAATTGTTTATATTTTAATAGATTTTACTTCAATATTGTCTTTATTTTTGTTGGTAGAACATCTATCGAATTTCTACACAATGATTTGGTATCCTCGTATTTGTAAAAGGGTCACATTGTGGACCACTTAAGAATTTGGATGGTTGCTCTTTTGATATTGTGGAGTCATCCAATGTGTGAGTGTGTTATGATATTGTTTACATGTTATGTAATTTAATCAAGAGACAATATGATCCCTAACAATAACCGAAAAGAGATAAGTTTATATATGATCTAAATCCATAGGTTGTATCTTCTTACTCAGTTACGTGAACCTCTCCATTTAAGCATTTTATAATTTGTAATTTTGTCAAAATTTAAAAAAAAGGTTTTATTTCTTTTAAAGTAAAATAATTTCATTCATTCAAAAGAAAAAATAATACAATCGATATCAAGAGTCGAGACATTGCCCACACCCATAATTTGAGATCTGGACTAACGATGAAGATAGCCAGATACATCCTAATGATAAATATATAAAGTTTGGAAAGCAAATAGGTGATAATACTCCAAAAACAAAATCCTAACAACCAAACTAATTTCTTTCGCCTATGGTTGAAGATCACAAACTTATGAGATCCACAGTCTTTGATGTTATCCAACTTCGGAAAAAAAAATGTGTTGTTGTTCGCTCATATTGACTATAATTGGTCTGTGGGATGACCAATATAACCATATGTTGAAAAGTCATATGTGAGGCTGAGAGGATGTTGAAATTCATGATAGTCGCCATGAATTCCTTACTCACGATAAAGTAACGATAAGATGAATCCTTCACTGGCGTATCAACAAACACATGATATGCTGACTTGAAATAAACCAACAATAACAAAAAGCAAACAAATAATAAATAAAACAACAAAGAACCAAAAACATGAAGCCAACATTGACTCTAAAAATAATGACGAGGAATCCCAAATAAAACTTTTCCATGGTGGCTTTCGAGGAGAGCGTTTAGGGATTAATTCAATAGTTAATTCGTGACCCCGAGGTGGTTTAGGGTGTGGGCGCACAACCGATGAAGAAATTCATACCAATCATGTCATAGAACTTATAGTGGGACAAAAGGAGCAGAGGCTTCCAGGTAGAAAGTAGACATCACTTGGCAATGCAACAAGACCGTGGGTTTGATGTTATTAATTTGAGATTTTGATATGTGCTTGTTGGTGTGGCTTTATGGGGATGGATCCAACAAAGGCGAAGAACTTCAATGACAGAAGAGTAAAGGGTCGTGGTGGGTGTATGTGGAAAATTAAAGAAGTGCTTTGGCCATGGGAGTGGACGACAGTTAATGAGGGGTGAAGCGAAAACGTAGGTGACTACACATTCAGAAGGATCAGTTAACGAGATTTGGGCTTCACACTTCCTTTGAAACAAGCACAAATTGACATAGGGGAGGAAACAACACAACCATGGTGGCACAAAATTCATGTCGATTGAGGAAATTTGACACCAATTATAAGAGAACGAAAGCTATGGAAAAAGAACACCTTAAGGAAGAAGATCCAAGCAAATCAACCACACACGCGAACATGAGAACACCAACAAGCAAAAATTGAAGGCATATACACTGATTTTGCTCTACAAGAGCTAAACCCTAGAAGAGCAGCACAATGATGTTTCCGCATCAAAAGTAGTATACTTTATTAGGATAAAATTATTTTACACATATATCTAATGATATATTATCTCGTTAATAAATAATATGAAAACATATTAGTTGTCTTATTTTTTAGTTGACCTGACAACACATATGCATGTGTAGTTTTTTTTTTTTAAACAAGCAATGATATATATTAACATTGACAAACAATCTCTTCAGCACAAGGTGTATCAAAGGGACAACAAAGAATTTACAAAGTCAGCACCTGAATGCAGATACAAATCAACCGATGCCCAAACATACACCCACGTGTAAAATAATTGTATTAATCTTATAATAATTATTATAAAATCTTATACAATGAAAATCTTATTGGACAATAGTCATTTTGGTCTCCGAATGTGTAACATGTAGTCACAAAATTATCAAAATTCGAAAATAATTTTTGAAAGTGTACTATGTTAGTCAAAATAGTCTCTGATACTAATAATCCATAAATACTTACAATAACTCTTTTCATATAGAGACTGAAATAACAATAATCAAATATCGATAAGGACTGATATGATAATAAGTGAGTATATTGAAAAACTAATATGAGAATATTAATAAAATATTTTAGTTATAGAGACTATTCTGATTAACGAAATACAAAATCAATGACTATATTTAAATTTCGATACATTGAAGATTACCGTGGATATTCGGGATTAAAATATTATCCCAAATCTTATATTTACCCATTTCTACCCACGTGACACATGCGCATATCTTAGAGTAAATCCTAAAAAAGAGTGAGAAATGTGATAGATATTGTTTTATTTTTGGGTCAATACAGTTGAACACTTAAAAAGAGTGACTATGCTGTTTTTGTTGAAATATGCATGTTATACGAAAGCTGTTTTGCTTCAGCTGTTTTTGTTGAAATGTCATTTACGCTGTTTTTGAACAAGCACTTTTGAATCTTGCCCTTTAAGTGGTTTTACGTTTTTTTAATGCTGTTTTTGTAGAAATAGCAATGTAATACGAATTTAAGCTGTTTTTCGTTTTGTACTTAGTTGTTTAAGCCCTTTTTTTTTCTTTCCTTTTTGTACAAACTCTGTTAAGGACACTGATATGTTTAGTATATGATGGTTTTAGTATTGACGAATTCTAGCATGGACTACCATTGTGACTCGATAACGATTATGTGAGAATTGTTCTAAGTTCTATTTGTTGTCCGAGTTGTTTGATTGCGTTTGTTACTGGAATATGTTGGCATTATTAAGCAGCTTGTGATATTCCAATTGTGATCATATACATGGTGCCCCCATTATTATCAATTCTTTATCATATACATGAGTTTCTGCTTTTTTTGTGGTTTTGCTCACCCTTCTGTTTTTTCGAACATAAGTGCTTTTGTATTAACACCTTTTGACTTATACTTTTGTAACAAACACTTTCCACATTATGTTTTGGCTAGTTGAAACAAAAATTAATAATGTTTTGGCTTCATTGAGCTGTTTGGTTGATGTCCTTCCCTGAAGTGAAATATCTTTAATGGCCTCTTTGATGCTTCCTGATCCGTGCCTTGGTTTTGTGCGCTTGTGCTAGTTTCGCTGATTTCTATTGGTTTAACCTTCTTTCTCACTGAAATTTATGGTTTGTAGGTTCATTAATGCTTACTTTCTTTCTCACAATTATGCTTTTTTCCAACTTTTTTGAAGCCAAGCTTTCTTTCTAGTAGTTCATTATTGTTATGGTTATTTAATATTATGCTTGTTTTCATATCACTGTAGAATTAGGCCAAGAAAAGCATGGAGTCTGGTTCCAGTAGCACAGGAAAGAAAAAACATGATACTGAAGAAGACTTACTCCACAACAAGCTATCTGAAGTTGAACCACAGCTTATAAGTCACATTTTATCTTTTCTGCCAACAACAGATGCATTTAGGACCTCCGTTTTGTCAAAGAAATGGTTAAATAACTGGACATTCATCACCAAGCTAGACTTTGATGATGGTCTCTACGACGGCGAATATTCTTGTCGAACCTGCACTCACTGCGAAGATGATTGTCCCTCTGTTTCCTATGTCTGTGATAAGGTCATTTTTCTATTCTTCCTCTTGTTATGACGCTAAACCTTTTTTAATATTATTATCAACAAACTTGTTAGTTTTTTTTGGTTTTCAAAATGTTAAGTATTAGTAAATTAATAAATGATTATGTTAATTTTTGTACAGTAAATGAGCATTTAAATCCTGTGGAGATTTTTAATTATTCGAATTTACAGACTAGCTGATTAGTCTCTTAAATTAAAAAATGTATATGAACTTGGCTTCTTCTACTAGAATATTTTCTTTAGTAAATATACATTTCAAAACTGCCGCAAAATAAAAGATCTACATATTGACTTCAATAATGTCTTGCTGCATCAAGAGATACCTAGAACCTTTAATATTGTGGAGACAATTGATTTTTTTTTACTGAACTTGTTCAATATAAGGGATTAAACTATTATTTCATAAAATTGAGATACTAAATTGCAAACCCTTACAACAATATGGACTACTTTGCTCATTTCATATTTTTGTCTGTCTGCATGAGCCTTATTTGATAGTAAACGAACACACTCTGGTTTTAGGTGGGCTATGCTGGTTTGGCTTTGTGTCAGAGTTGTTCTGTTTCACAGGATGCACTCTACAATGGTGGAAACAGTTTGAGCTTTTCAGATTTGAGGGAAGAGAGGTTTGATCACCAGAAATTTCAGAAGTACTTTGTAAACTTTGTCTACAAGGCACTTCTTTTTACTAATAATAGTTCAAATTCAAGAATGTTGGACAAGTTTTCTTTGGTGATATATAACAGGCATGATGTTGCTGATCTCAATATATGGATCTCTTCCGTCTTAAACAGGGGAGTGAAAAATTTAATGATCTATTCATCTGTTTATGAACTACCATTTTCTGCTAGCACATCCAATTATCTTTTAAATTCCACACTGCTGGAAGAATTGAAATTGGAGCTTAAGATGTTCACTACCATCAAAGTTCCTACCAATTCTGTTCATTTTGGACATCTCAAACATCTGAAGTTGTCTGGTATCTATTTTGACATCGACCCCTCTTCTAATTGTCTTACACTTAGCTTACCAGTTCTCAAAATGTTTGAGATCAGGGATTGCAATTTGTCAAGTGGAAAGGATGTTATTGTAGAAGCTTCTCTGCTCGAAAGTATTTTGATACACGACTACCTTGAAGACCTACAATGCCAATCAATCAAATTTAATGTTTTGTATCTCAAAGAATTCAGTTACCGTGGTTATGTTGTATCACAACAAATTGACTTGTCAGGTTGTGGTTTTCTGTCTTCTGCTTCTGTCAAAATCTATTTATACCAGTGTCGGAACATTCATCCAGAGACAACATGCTATGCTTTTGAACTTTTCCAGCATTTCCATCAAGTGAAGTGTATCAAACTTAAAGGGTCAGAGGTAAGCATATTGTCTAACCTTTTCTAACACTAAATTTGTAATGTCAAATATTGAATTCTTTGTAACTTATTATTGATTTTAGTTGATAGAAAACACATACATATGTTGATTTCTTTTCTTTTTTATTCATTAATTGTAACAAAATTTGTGGCATGTTTATTCATAAGTTTGTTATCTATGATCGAATTTGTATTTCTTTTATCGCAATAAAAAATCAGTTTCTTTATGTCATCTAGGTCCTAACACAATCAGAAGTTGTGCATTCTATATCTGCTCTACCTGAACTGGCAAATTTGAGCCATTTGGAGTTTGACTTAGTTACCATTGAAGTTATTTTAGGCCTACTTCAAAGATCACCAGTTCTCAAAACACTAATTCTCAAGGTTAGTATTTAATAAATGGAAGTATTAACTTAACTATGACGGCTCTATATTCTTAGAAGTTGCATATTTGTCGAGTCTTATTTTTCTTTTATTGTAACTACTTATAGGCTTTCGCTAATTTATTTGCTCTTTTTATACGAGCATCTTTTTTAACTTTGTTTTATGATTAATGAACAGAAACTACCGAAGTTTGCCAAAGAGGTTCTGAATTTAGCTGTTGTCCCTGAGTGTTTGACATCTACTCTCCAGATTGTTAACTTTGAAAAAGTTGATGGCGACGAGCAGGAGCTATTATTTTTAGCTGAATTTTTTTTGGAAAAGGGCAAGATGTTGGAGAGGATGAGTTTCTTCTTCGATAATCCAAGGCTGGCAAAATCTAAGGCTGTGAAAGAATTTAAGGAGAAGGTTTACTCATTTAAGCAAGGTCCATCTTTTGGTTATTTGGAATTTTCATTTGATTAGGATACAAAGGAAGTGCTATAATGATTATGTCTACAAAGTTTTTTTTTGTATTTTTCATAGAAATGCTGACAATGGATTTTTAGCATATTAATTAGGATATCTTTGAACATATGGCATAGTATAATGCTAAACTGGAAGTCACAAATATTTTGACTACTGTCTTGAGGTGTAAGAGTGTGAGACACTGAATGCTTGTTTGTAATAGCAGAATGTATGTGCATGCTTGTTTGTTAAGTAAACCATAACAAGTACTGTAGTATCTTTGACATTTTTCCTTCGTGTTTGCTATGAATTCTTAGCATATTAATTGATGTTAACCTTGAATATTTAGTTTTGTGATTATTCCAAGTCCAATCTAAACAGGAAAGGATTATTAGTTCTTATAACGTAGCATCTACTTAAGAATGGATGCTTACAATCTTCAGAATATTGAAGCAGAATGTTTAGAACTTGTGCAGGAAGGGTGAAGTCAAATGGATGGATTACACTTTCCCTTAACCGTAGACATAAGAATACCCTTAAAATGGTCAAATTAACATAATTTTGAGAACCTATTGCTATAGAAGTATCATAATTTAGGATGCTAATCTTCTGTCATTTGAAATCAATAGAAACATTTTCAACAGGTATTTTCAAGTTACATCATTTGAATTCAATAGATTTTCTCTGTGGATGGAAACTCTCTCACACACACACACAAAACATCATAAAATAAGCTAAAGCCTAAAGTCACCATACATTTTCCTCCACATAGTCTCCCAATCGAGTCTGAGATCCAAGTTCCTCCCTGACTCCCTTGGGCTCTGATTGGAATGGAACATAATAGAATGGGGTGGAACGGAGCGGAATGGAACAGATGTTTCGTTCCATTGTTTGAATATTTTATGACGGAATGAAACATAATTTTTATTGCATCATTTGGAAAATGGACGGAATGGTATGTGTTACATTTTTTTTCTTCCATTTTTACCCTCATTAAGCAATATTATTATGTAAAATTAAAACACATACTAATCTTTTATTAAAATGTTAGTTTTTAATCTCTTATTAAAATGATTGATTAAGAAGGCGAAGTATCCATGTTTAAAGGCTACAAGTTTTACTATCACAAATGTACAACAATCAACTCTTACAAATTTATCAACTTTGGTGATACGGGTCTCTGTCTCGATCTGAGTTCTTTTGATAATAATATTAATAATGATGCTAATAATTAAACAAGAAAGATGATTAAAGCTAACATGAAGAAGAAAATGAGAGAAGAGAATTATCATAGGCAAGGTTCAAATCTTGCAGGAAGAACAAAATGAAAACGAAAGGTTGAGAGCTATATATACACCGTTGGATAATATAGTAATTAATAAACTAAGAGGTTGCATTCCATCCTATACCTCCCAAATTGGAGGGGAAGAAAAATGAGAGAAGTGAATGGAATGGGATGGAATGGATCCCATCATATACCACTCCATTCCACTCATTTTTAAAATATCCAAACAGTGGAATCACATTCCATACTATTCCATTCCATCCAATTCCATCAATCCAAACAAAGCCTTGAGAAATGCAATTGATGGTACAAAACCTTGTTCCGCAGAAGGCCACAAAGATCTTTCTTAATTCTTACCGGTGTGGTCACTCCATTCCACGCCTTGTTCCATTCCACTCCATTCCATGCTATTATTTCCTCCGTTGACCAAGTGTGGTCACATTACTTAGAAATGTCAAAAGTTCAAGGCAAGTTTGGGACATTCTCATGAAAACCTTTGCAAGCAAAACCAGATCCAGGATCATTCACCTTAAAGAAATGTTGTCTCGATTCAACAAAGGCTCAAAATATGTGTCAGAACACGTCCATGGCATCAAGGCAATGGCAAATGAGCTTGCTATCATCATTTCCGATCTTGATGATGATGATTTGGTCATTCACACAATTAATGGCTTAGGTGATGAATACAAAGAAGTTGTAACATCAATTTGCACTAGAGAAAAGTCAATGTCTTTTCAGGAGTTGTATGATTTCCTCACTGACTTTGAAAGCTATCTACATAGGGATGAAATCAAAAGTCAGCCTTTCATAGCTCACTCAAAAGAGTGTATGTCAATTTTTTGAAAAAACAAGAAACACAACAAATGTGTACAAAATACATTGATATCCTCCAAAAACTAAGCATGCACCATTTGCACATGATGTTAGAAGCACCTCGTGAGCTATTCATCACCAATTTAGTCCGTTATGTTATAAAATTGTCAATATTTTGCATTTTTTATGAGAATTTTTCAATGAAATCAGAATTTTTAGGTTTGTATAACAAAGATTTGGATTTGTTAATAAGTTTGACGAGTTTTCGATGATTTTGTTTGGAGTTTTAAATTTTTTTTGATAAAAAAGGATAATTATATTGACATTTTATAACATAAAAGACTAAATCGGAACAAAAAGAAAGATAAAGTACATAAGTGTTACTTGAAATTGAAAGACAAATCGTATAATTTTACCTATATTTTTTGGTGTATGCAATGATTATGAGTTGATGATCAAAATCATTGAAGCTTTATCTTCTTAGAGGATGCAGACTTTTTCTATTGATGACACATCATCACAATGTTTAACTAAGCGTATCTCATATATACCTTTAACCTTGATGAACCTCGATAACATATCAAACAATTTTTTATTCATGTAAAATTTTACATGAATGATATATGTGATATAATCTTACAATCCAACAATCAATTTTAAAAAATATGTTTCGAATAAAATGATATTAAACTGTGTAATATTGATGTAATATCATATCGGTGTAATTTGATTCCTCTTCATATATGCTAATAAATAAATGGAAAGTTAATAGAATCCTTAATATAATCATTTGCGTATATTTACTACATCATCCAAACAAAAGTAAACATTATTCTAAATGCTTCTTTAGAATTATATAAGCCGAAAGCTAATCCAAAATTTAGAAGTTCAACGTCAAACTAATACAGTTGCAAAATTTTAAAGTTGTAACATAAAGTGTGACAACTGACAACCAATTTTATTTTACCTTTTTTTTATGATATTGACTTAATAGCAGTTTTAACCCCATAACTTTCCTAAAGTTGCGATTTTGACCCCCTAGAAAAAAACTACAAAACGACCCCTTAAGTTTTGCTCTGTGGTAGTTTTGGCCCCCAAGACTAATTTTGACTCGGTCTACGCTGACGTGGCACCCTAAGTGAGGTGCCACGTGTTATTCTTTTTTTATTTTTTTTTCTTTGGGGGGCCAAAACTGCTACAGTTGCAAAACTTAGGGGGCGGTTTTGTAGTTTTTTCTTAGGGGGTCAAAATCGCAACTTCGTGAAAGTTAGGAGGCGAAAACTGCTATTAAGCCTATGATATTCCTTTACACATTGCCTTTATATATTTATCCCTTAGACAAAGTTACAACATAGGTTTTTATAATTTGTGCACGGGCTGAGATTCGAACCCAGATTCCCCATTTTTCTACACTTATAATATGTGTGAATCTAGCCACTAGGCTACTTGACAAAAAAATAGGTCGCGCTACCCTCATATTGTTTTTGTGATTATGGGCCAGTTTGAAACAACAATTTGTAAAGGTATTAGAGAATATTTGTAACTTGTTGGGACAATCGAGTTTAAAGTTACTCAGATTTTTCATTGTTTGTCCCTTTTTCATTCTATTTTCTTTCTCATTTTTTTTTTGATGCACCATTTTTGTGTGTATTTTTCATGATAATTTTCTTTGTTCTCTAGTACCCCCACCCCAAACTTAGTTGGTTGCAAATTTCAATAGCTACCCCAAACTTATTGTTTAGTAACACTCTACATTACCTAACTCAAATATAACATTTTGGGTTAAATTCTAAAAGTCTTCAGGCTTAATATGTAGTTTGTCACCAAACAAAAAAAATCTAAACCTACCGGCTCAATTTGGCTTTCAAAAAGGATATATCAATTAAAATCGAGGTAGGCTTCAAAAGGCTCACATGACCAAGCACTTTTGACTCGGTGTGTATATGACAAAGATCAATCAACGGTAAAGAAACAATGCAAGTTCTAGAAATGTAGATGCATGGAACACTCTATATAAGTAAATTGGAAAAATAAAATTTGGCCATGAACCTTACAGTGTTAGATTTCTGGGAGTTGTGACTACCTATCACACATAGCGTACACTATGCCTTTGAATGTCAAGTCACTCCTCCTTATGAACTTTTGGAATACCACTTGAACAAGCAATTGTTACTAAACTGGAAAAATTCAACAAACAAGTAAATTCATTAATAATAAACAAGTTCAGCTTCAATTACATAACAGGGGGATACAACTGAGTTAATCCAAAATGAAAATTAAAGATAAAAAAGGTCCTAATTATTGTCATCAATCTTTCAACTCCCACATGATTCAAAATTTAAAGGTCCATTTACGACAATGACAAAATCAAATAAGGAAGAAGTTTACTAACCTAATTGAACAAAATCTTCAAGAATCGAACATAAATAGGCTGTTCATCTAAAACTGAAGTGCATATTGCAGGTAAAGACCATAAGAAGGAATAGGCAAAATCATTTGCAAAAGTCTAAAGAAACAACAAAGAAGAAGGTTTGTCTTTTCCCAATTCAAGAAACCCATTAAAAGTTAACAGAAAATTTCCTAAAAAAATAAAAATTGACGGAAAACTAACAGTGTTAATAGTGAAGGGAGATGTTTGTCTATTTAATAAAAACTTAAGGGAGGTTAGTGTAAGTTTTAAAACTAGAGAGAATGTTAGTATAATTTTAATAAACCTCAAGGTAAGTTAATGTAATTTTCCCTTCATTCTATTAATGTTTTAGTAGTATGTAATATTATGATATGCATTAGTCTTTTGTTTTATTTCGATAGACAAGTTAATTAATTAACTTCTTATGCATAAGGTATTTCTATAATAACAATCTAAAGAATTGTTATGAGAATGAGCTGAAAACAGCTTATGGGCGTGTCGTAATCTCTTCGGGACAATCTCACAAAGGCTAATGACAATAAACAAGTTCACATATGTCAATCCAAGTATGCCTTTAAATAACTTATATGTCACACAGCTACTCTATGAAGAATTGGAGAGGTGGTAGAGCTGCTTGAAGGGGATTATTGGTTACACAAAATGATTTTTTTTTTACTGATTTTTTTGGTGAGAGTAGGTAATGATACTAAGTGTTAACCCACTTGGGTTGGCCTAGTGTGGTTTGGGATATGGGAGTGTGTTCCTTCTTGAGATCTCAGTTCGATTCTCTCCGATGTTAATTTAGGTGGGCTAAATTTAGTTTCTTAAAAAAAAATAAAAATGATACTAAATGTTACAAAATTTGTATGCCACAATCATGATTATCTAGATTGAGACCTGCGCATTGCACGGACGAAAGATTTTTGCAATTATTTTATATAAAATTGATGTATCCTATATTGTAAATATAAGGCTTAATTGCATTTTTGGTTGGACATTTATTTGGAACTTGCTACTCATTCCGTTCCATATCAAGTGACACAGTTGATTCTGTCACAAATATCAATGCATATTTATTATAATTAATATCTTTAATTATCTATTAGAAAAATTATGAAAATTCATATTATGAAAGTATTTATTGAGACGAATCCAACATCTTATACAATATTACTTATATTTGTATATTAGTATAAAAATACTGTCAAATTATATCAAGTCAACAATACACATTGTCAACTAGATCATCTATTATAAGACGGGGCGAGTATAAGTTTTATTTTCTTTGGTAACTACTAGTACCTTAAAATTTTGTAGGTTACATACACACCAATTTTTTTTTGAGTAAAGGTTACGTACACATCATTTAACATTGTATTTTTGTTTTTATATTTAATTAATTTAATGTAAATTTGAATTTTAAAGTATCGATTTCTGTTATGAAAGAATTCTCCTAATTCATAATGGTTGAATTTGATATATAAGTTTTTTTTAAGGATATTTTTTTTTAAGCAAACATAAAATTTAATAAAAAAGAAAAAGATACAAAGACTGGGGGACGTAGGACGTGACCCAGGAAAACCCAAACGGAGATGCAACGAGATAAAACAATCTAAGTGGATTTACTCTAAACTATCCTAACAAAAGTTCACTAATCACAGACGCAACTCAGCGAACCCGCGTACGGGCGCGAAACCAATATGATGTGGAATTTCAAAAGAATTTATGAAATTATTAGAAAGGTGAAAATTCTGTAGGCCAGAGAAACATGTACTAAATGATACTCTGTCTCTATCATTTTAATTCACTTTAGTATTTTTTATATATAAAATTACACAATTCGTCCCTTAACTTGATTTTAGATAATATTTTCGTCATTTATCTTTTTTTTTTCCAACTTAAACCTTTATGTTATAAAATGATAATATTTTATCATTTTTATGAGATTTTTTCAATGAAATACAATTTTCTAGATATATAAACCTTTTTCTTGTGTGATTGAGCATAGAAGTATCTTGGAGTTGTCCTTAAGCATTGAGAAGTCTCTTACTTGTGTGTTTGAGCAACTTGTAATCCGATATTACATTTTAGTGGAACTCTCCTTGGAAGTGCAAGGGGGATAGGACTACTCCCGGTTTGTGGAAGGAACCTGTATAATTGCTTGTGTTCTTTCTTTCTCTGTTCTCTTACCTTTATCCGCTGCACTAAGACTCTGAACTCTAGTCAGACTCTGAACTATTTCAGACTCTGAATCTGGGAACAGTTTTACTGAACGTTAGAAAGAAAAGTTTTTCAAAACACAATTCAACCCCCCTTCTTGTGGTTTTTCTCACCTTCATGTTTGATTTACACGGGTGTTTTTTTGAAGTGAGTAGTGACGATGGGTGCTCTTGGAATTTGTTTTTAGCAGTTGTTCGTGACGAAGTTTGTTTTAGATGGTGAAATAGGATTTGGTGGTTATGGGGTGCATGGATGTTGAAAGTAGGTGATGTGTGTACTGGTGTCTTTAGATGTGTTTATTTTGGGTGTTCTGCCTATATACGACGCCTTTGTAGTATGTAGTTCACCGTTCTCTGTTCGTTTTGAGTAGAGATCGAGTTTTTAATAAAATTTGCTGTTAAAAAAAAATGATACTCCATCTGTATCATTTTAATTCACTTTAGTATTTTTTATATGTAAAATTACACAGTTCGTCCCTTAACTTGATTTTAGGAAACATTTCCGCCTTTATTTTTTCTGTCCCAATTTAATGCTTTATGTTATAAAATGATAATATTTTATCATTTTATAAGATTTTTTTCAATGAAATATAATTTTCTAGATTTGTATAATCTTTATGAGTTTTTATTTTTTGAGTTTTTGATTATTGTTTTTTCTCCCAATTTAATCCTTGCGCTATGGTTGATGATTGGAAACTGAATTTGTTCAAATAATTAAGGAAAGGTTTGCTGTGCTTGTTTCTCTCTCTTCATTAACATGTAGAAATTGAAATTATTAAAATTAAATTTTCCAGATTTATCATTAACATAATACTTTCTATGCCACGATTTTTGCCATGTTTCTTGGGTTTACATCGCTGGTTGTTATGTTAGGGTTTCGTGTGTTGTTATGGTACATATTCACCAAATTGCAGTTTCTCTCCAAAACTCGTTTATATAGTAAGGGTAACAACTATTTAACCTCCTTCAAAAACAAAAAAAAAATTTAACCGTAAATAAAATAATAAAGTGCAAAAATTATTTTAGATCAAAATCATTATTTTTAGATACAATATCAAAATATTGGTTTGGGCCTGCTTGTTGTGTGAGCCTTTTAGTATAAATAGCAACCAAGTTATACAATTGGAGAATTTATTCATTACTTTAGCGATGAAGAAAAGAAGGGAACGAGAATCGAAGAAAAAATTAGAAGAGAGGGTTGGTTCAACTTCTTCTTCTTCTATGGTTCAGGTTAACTGTAACTGCTTTGGGTATCTGTTTGAAAAATTTATTATAGTAGTTTTATGAAATAATAGTAGTTTTTTCCCATGGTCAACTAATAAATATTTTTGTACAGGAGGCGCTCTACAATTGTGAAAACAATTTGGTCGATAGAATTAGCGATTTACCAGATGAGTTACTGCTTTACATTTTCTCTTTTCTCCAAACCAAACTGGCTTTTACTGCGTCCATTCTTTCCAAGCGGTGGACCGCACTCTGCTATTCACTCCCTGTTGTTGAGAGCTTCCGGAGTTTTGTCAATAATGTCACCCTCTCTCCTCTTTCAACCAACCAACCCTCAAAAGGCACCCTCACCAAACTGCTACCTCAGCCACGCAAGCAAATACGGGGATTCCAACACCACTCGTAATACAAATATGTCGCAATTTTGAGTCTATTTAAGCTCCATTGCAACGAAATCACCTTAATGTGATCCACCATCTCATCCACCTCTTGAATCTTATTATTAAAGATTCGCTCGTTACGCGTTTTCCACACAACCTAAAACTCCGCGTTCCAAATCAACCAAGCACCTTGTCGAAAACTTTTCTACCAAACCTCTCTAGTCCAACACAAAACGTGCAGGAACAAATTATGAGGAATGATAAAATTGAAATTCAACCAATGCATCACCTCCCTCTAAATCTTAGAGATAATCTCACGATGCATGAATAAATGAACCACTGTTTCGTCGGCACTACCACAAAACACATCTCTTAGAGTCATTTACCCCTAATAACCTTCTCTTTGCAAGATTGATTTTAGCTGGTACCCAGTCAAGAAAAAACAATCCACGAGAATGTCCATACTTTTGACAGCGCCTTACTTTTCCAAACTTCCTGAAACACCATCTCCTCCCCCCTATTCAAAGCCTTGTCAACATACCATAGGTTATGAAGTAAAGTATAACAAGACTTTACGGTAAAAAAAATCCCCTCCCTCTCCGGCTTCCAAGTCCAACAATCCGCACCCTCCCCTACCACTACCCCTTCCAACCGGGCACCAAGAGAAACTAGAAGGTCTCTTTCCCACACAAACAACTCTCTACACCAAGTAAAGCTCCACTCTCTCCTTCAAGGTTCATTCCCCACATATCCCCCACCTTCGCTTCTTGACAACTTGATATTGAAAAAAGGCGGGAAAAGATTTCCATAAGCGGCAAATTAGACCCAAGCATCCTTCCAAAAAAAGGTTCCCATACCATTGCCCACTTTCCTAACCAATTCCTATTAAACCACCCAACTCCTCCTTCCTCCTCCAACAACATTATATATTTCCACCAACGTGAAACATTGCTAGGCCAAACATACCCCACCGCATGACCACTATGAATCTACATTGACTCATATTTATCAACCAAAACCTCCTTCCACAAAGTCGGTTCAACATCTAGAAGACTCAATCTCCATTTTGCTAAAAGACTAACATTCGCCAATTTAATGTCTCTCACACCTAGCCCCCCTTGACTTCTACATTGAAACACTTTCCTCCACTTTACCCAACAAATCTTCTTTGCACCCCCTTGAATAAAATTCTATAACAAGATTGTCTATTGTCACGCTGGATTACGGTAGATATTTCTTTTGCTTCACTTTACTTGTAACAAAACCTCCTGAATAAAAGACTCATATCATCAAGTGCTGAATCCTTGCCATACTGTTAGGATCGGTGACAGCTCGTAATGGGCAGCTGCATATAATTTTACGAGGTTTTCATCATGCTATGTTACATACCGATGAATATAAAAGCTTCACTGTATTTCTTATTTTGCTTAGTTTTCTAAGCATGTCGCCCCCATTCTACGATTATTGGTCTCATAATTAGACTGATATAGTCATTATTATAGCAAATATATATTAGGTTGCCTAACAAATAAGAATATTGTATCGAAACACAAATGATATTTATGATCTTTGGTTGCGAGTAAGTAAGAAATATGATAATGAGCGAGTTAGTTCCAATTTCTTAATATGAGAGAAAAGAGAACAACAAATAAGAAAAATAGGTAGAAGAAATAGGATGGATATTTGCACCTTTTGATTTGAAGAAAAGTTTTTTGCTCAATATATTTTGTGACAATATATTTCTAGTTTTTAATTTGGAGAAATTTTTTCTTCAATATATTTCCACATTTTGATTTGAAGAAATTTTTTTTGTTCAATATATTTTGGCCTTTTTATTTGAAGAAAATTATTTTGTTCAATATATAAATCAATGAAAATTCAATAGAAAAAGAAAGATAAGTAGAACACAAGAGAGAATATCAAGTAGATAGAAGAAAGACTACTCTAGGTACCCGTGGTAGAAGTAAAGTGTAGTGTAGTATTGTTAAAAGGTCACATATGAGGGATTCTGGTGAGGAAGGTCTTGATGTTTAAGAGGTTCAAGTAACCCACCTCTCTTTCCTGGGAGCCCCTTTCATGTACCATTTACTTTGCGAACTGAACTAACTGTTTAGTAAAAACATAAATAATGGATTAAAAGCGCCAGACCCATGTAGACGAATAATATTGAGCAGAAGACTTAATTCCAACTTCATAGGAAGAAGTAAAGACATAGAAAATGAAAAGCCAAACAAGTTAAAATTCAAGTCAGTAGGAGAAAAAGAAAGAGTATAAAATAAAAAGAAAGAAGTGGGTGAGTTAGTTTGAATCTAATAAGGAAATAGAGAATATCAATTTAAGAAAAAAGACTTAGTTCCAATCTAATATAATAAAGAAACAGAATGAAATTTAGAAGCAACGGTCCCACCATTAAGAGCTTGAAGATAAACACGAAGTTATTCTAACCTTTCTCGACTTTTAAGATTTGTTTTTACAGGTTTTTAAACGATGCACCCTACTTTCTCAAACATCTTCATCTCCTACTGTTTATTATTCAGATACTATCACAACAAAGTCTACAAAGGGAACAAAGGAACCTACAAAAAAAATCAATGAAAAGGTTGTCAATCACTTCGTGTGGCTCTGACAATGAACGCCCTCCGTCAACCACTTCGTGTGGCTCTGACGTGGCCAAAAAAAAAGAAAAGGATGTCAACCACTTCGTGTGGCTCTGACTATGAACGCCCCCGTTAACCACTTCATGTGGCTATGACGTGGCCAAAAACAATGAAAAGACCATCAACCACTTCGTGTGGCTATGACGATGAACACCCTCCGTCAACCACTTCGTGTGGCTCTGACGTGGCCAAAAACAATGAAAAGGCCGTCAACTACTTTGTGTGGCTCTAAGTATGAACGCCCTCCGTCAACCACTATGTGTAGCTTTAACGTGGCCAAAAACAATGAAAAGGCCGTCAACCACTTCGTGTGGCTCTGACGATGAACGTCCTCCGTCAACCTCTTCGTGAGGCTCTGACATGGCCAAAAAACTTAAAGGCCGTCAACCCTCTACATGAGGCTCTGACGAAGATCGCCCTACTTGAACCTTTCGTGAGGCTCTGATTCGGCTAAATCAAAATGAAGCCTCAACCTCTTCATGAGGCTCTGACGCCGCCAAAATCACTTATAAAGGGCTCTGACTTGGAGAATTCTACATTCAGGCAAGCCTAAAAACCAACGCCGAAATAAAATATGATACAATCTACATGGAACTCAGCTCAATCTACACCTAAAAAAGAATGTTCAGACGCCATGAAACGCTTAACAAGGCTACTAAAAAAGCTATAAGAGTCAAAAGCAACACAAGAAAAGAAGCATCAGAAGACTTAGAACATAAATATCCAAAAGTCATTGTTCACCTTAGAATTATGCAAGACAAACGGTGATAACTCCTCGATAGTTAGTATTTTTATAGTCATTTTTAAATAATTTTAAATTAAGTTGAATCAATTCATAATGTTTTGTAGTTAAATTGATAAAAAAGAGGATTTTAAAAAATATCAAGTGGTGTTGGTTACTCTTGTTGCTAATCATCTCTAACTAGACAAATTCTCGGAGTTTTTGCTCTCTTTTCATTTTTAGTTTGACAGGTTGAACACATTGAAGTGAAATACTACCATCGAAGTTGTGAAGATTCTGTACATTACCTAATGATGGAGGATTACAAATAATATTTCTTTATTATTATTTATATATATTTATCATTGTTAGTGTTCTTTGGAGGAAAATAAAAGTGTGGCCTAATAAACAAGGAAAATTCTATGGTGAAGTTGTTAAAATGACTTTTTTGGTGAAGTCATTAGAATGACCAATCATAATGCATTTGTGTATTTAATGAATGCCACATCAAA
>Ga0228710_1001596_pt1 | contig 34365 bp, 27 predicted proteins | sample MedpolnodulmetaG_FD_177995 | JGI IMG/M metagenome (GOLD analysis project Ga0228710, IMG submission 177995) | Root nodule microbial communities from Medicago polymorpha collected in Santa Monica, California, United States - pink nodules | ecosystem: Host-associated > Plants > Roots > Nodule... | reverse complement strand
TTTCCTTTTCTTTTTCCTTTTTTTTTTTGATACCTATGATATTTTATTATTCCAATGTTACTATCAACTGTGTTTTTAAAAACCGACCTAACTAGACGGTTCATTATTTACGGAAAGTTTTAAATCATTACCAACAATTAGTTGAGATTGAGTAGATGTCAAATTTAAAACTCATAAAAGTGAGTTAAATAATCATAGCTGGACTTAGGGGCGGAGCCACCTTGCATCCAGAGAGTGCAGGTGAATCCCTCAACTTTGTTATTTTAAGCCATTAATCATGCTATTATCTATTTTGAACCACCTGGTATCTTAGTTTTGCACCGATAGACTCCATAAAGTATTGGTGGAGAACCCATGTCATGGGCTCACATCCACAAGGAATTTTTTACCACTACATCAACGTGATAACTATGTAAATTTTGTGCAAATGTAATCTATATTATGTTACAAATTTCGTAATTTAAATTTTCCTTATTATATTTATATATTCAAATTTCATAATTTAAATATTTATGTATATTTATGTTTTCAACATTAAAGTAGTGTGTGCGCGCGCATGTGTGTCTGGGTGTGTGTGTTTGTGTGGGTGGGTGCGTGCGTGCGTGTATTACATTCACTACTCAAGACTTTTTGTTCCGTCCATGTTTAAAATGAACTTTCTAAAATTTTAAAAAAGAAATACAAAAAATTCAGGCATTGAAAAAATGCACAATACAAAAACAAAAACAAACAAAAAACTATTCTATTCCCTCACTCTAAGAAATCAAAACTTAAATTGAAAGTTGAAGACACGCATATTTGATGTCAAATTTACGCTGCCACCTTCGAGCATCTAAGAAATCCTTCCCCATTTCTCCACATATATCCAGTGCGCTCATGGGTTACTTCCACTACTAGAATTCTGCGCATTTCCAGCCGAATTTTTTGCTAGCGAATATCTGCAGGAATACCTGAGGATTTTGATATCATTATATAATGATGACGATCTCCATCATATGATGACCGAATACGACTATTTGTGTCGCTCTTCATCAAAGGCTAGACTGAGGCTCTTCCTCTTCCCAGTCAACAATGAATTTGTTCTTTTCAATCTCGTCGAGCTGCTCAATTCTACACATGTTTCGAAGTTTAAGGATTCATCTCTGCCACCGGAAAATGCAACTCTGCCTCCTCCTCCTCCTCCTCCACCGGAAAATTCAACTCTGCCTCCTCCTCCTCTTCCACTACTCGACGTTTCAACTCCGCCTCCTTTGTCGTTGATTATGACGACAACGATAACTTTTCCGGATTTCACGGCGAAGGATAAAGGCATGTAACCTGCACATAACTAATATTGTTCATTAATGCATACCACAATTCTAATATATATTAGATCATAAAATAAACTATTTTTGCGCTTGCAAAAACATTTATCTTTAAGTCAGAGATTGTGAGAAGTTTAATCTTACATTTAGTTTTAATTGATAGAAGTTATTCAACGCACAAAACTGTCAGTTCTTAGTAAATAATGGATCTTTGAAATGTGCCTATCTTAGATTATGCATATTATTTATGGTCATTCTTAGGCAAACTTAAGTAACTATTTTACTCATTGTCTATTGTATTGACCGTTTGATTGTCTCTTATAGGTATTGTTGCAATCATTTGCTAAACAATTTTATACTAAAATTTAAGTCGTTGCTTCTAAGTAATCAATTTTGGGTTGTTGCAATGGCATACAATGATTTTTTATGTTTGAAAGTTCTATGGAAAAACTTAGAAAGTTGAGCAATGATGCTACAAATTGTTGTTAGATAATGAAAAGCCTAAAACCATGTGGGCTAGACATACTATTGAGTTCCTCATATTTCACATCCTGCGCCCACCACCTCCGATGTCACCGCCCCTACTGTTTGCTGCTTTGAGTTTATGTTGTTTTACTTCTTCTTTGTGTACTGTGGATTTAGTTATAGTAGTTTAATTAATTATTCCTTTGTAGTAGGAAGGAAGGAAACATATGTGAACAAGAATTGTTGAATAGAAATATAAAATTAGTTTTTTTTTTGTCTGTATTGTGCATTTTTTCAATGTCTGAATTTTTTTATACTTTTTTGTTTTTGAATTTTAGAAAGTTCATTTTTGTGAAAAGGAAAAGTAGGTGATTTTTTGAATTTTAGAAAGTTCATTTTAGACAGGGACGAAACCAGAAGTCTTGAGTAGTACGAGGGTAATACACGCACGCACGCACGCACGCATCCACCCACACAAACACGCACGCACATACAGTGAAGTACACATTCACATATCAAAATTGTGGTTTCATTGTCTCTTAAGTATTATAGATATGACTAATTGCTTAGTTGATAATAATTCATCTTTGAATTTTTAAGTGATAAAACTAAAACTTACAATTAAAAAATATAATGTTATTTTTGTATATATATATATATATATATATATATATATATATATATATATTATTTTAATTATTAATTAAAGTTCAAATGTCCAAACCCCTGATCTAGGGCCCTCTCAATGCAAAGACTCACGCATTTAAGTGTAGACAAGCGAAGAATTGTTGGGTCACTTCATATTATTGTCCTTGGCGACTACCGACTTAGCAAAACAAAAGCATGGCAATGAAATATTGTTAATATTCTAGAAAGTCAAACAAATATTCATTTTCTAGAAAAGGAGCATTTTGTTGCTAAAATTAGATGTTGCATGTAAGCAAGCATGCATTAATATCGAATCTCTATTTCATCACACCAAACTCTTGTCAATTTTTTCTTTCTTTCTTTTCTACGTAAAGAGCGTTACGTACCCTTCTAAACCTAAATCATTAGCCATGGAACAAAAACCAGAGGCAAAGGATGAAGAAAATAAACCAAAAGTTGAAGAAAAAGTTACTTTCTACAAACTATTCAATTTTGCTGACAAACTTGACGTGATTTTGATGATCATTGGTTTCATATGTGCCGTAGCTAATGGATTATCTCAGCCTCTTATGACACTTATTTTTGGAAAACTCATCAACACCTTTGGCTCCACCGATCCATCACACATTGTCAAAGAAGTTTCTAAGGTATTCATAATTATTATATACTTATATAACTTCAAATACACACATAAATACCCTTGTTCTTGTTTCTTTTTCTAGATTTGCATGCCACGTCATATCATGTTTGCATGCAAACCAACTAACTTATATATACTTTGCATTTCAGGTTGCGTTATTATTTATTTACCTTGGTGTTGGATCTGGAATAGCATCATTTCTACGTAAGATAACATTTTTTTCTCAGAGAAATTGATATTAATTAGAGTGATACTAACGACTATTTTACAACTTTTAAGACGAGATTTGAACTTTGTTATTTAAGTTACATGGTCAAATTTTTACTGTTGAGCTAATACTTTATGATTTTTTGTCTCCTTAATTATTTGTTAGAAAGCAATGTAATTGTAGAATCCTAATACGAGGGTAATTTTTTGTTTGATGCTGCAGAGGTAGCATGTTGGATGGTGACAGGAGAAAGACAAGCTGCAAGGATTCGTGGCTTGTACTTGAAAACTATATTAAAGCAAGATATTTCCTACTTTGACACTGAAGCAACCAGTGGAGAGGTTATTGGAAGAATGTCTGGTGATACCATTCTCATTCAAGATGCCATGGGAGAAAAGGCAAGTTTCTTTCTTGTATGACAAGTTAACACCATGCATGCATGTATCATGTTCGTCTAAGGATTATATCTATGATATTTTATTATTCCAATGGCACTATCAACCAATGTTTTTAAAAACCGAACCTAACTAGACATTATCTACAGTTGAGTTATTTGAGCAGTTCAATTACAATTTGATCCTTGTTCAAACGGTTTAAAGTAGTTGAACTTAAAACATCTCAGTTTCAATTTTTTGAAACAATGGTATCAAGTGTCAACTACTAAAAAGATGAATCGCAATATTAAAGAGATGACAAAATGTCACTTATTTTAATTTGTCGCCAAGTATTAGAAATATACCTAAATTAGAAAACAATGTAATTTTTTTCATATATAATTTAACATTTTCTATGTGGCTCTCTGATTCAAACAAGAAGAAAAGAAAAGGGACTGACATGAAGTTAATTGATGACAGGTTGGGAAGTTTATACAACTTATTTCATCTTTTCTTGGTGGATTTATAATCGCCTTTACAAAAGGATGGGAACTCACTCTTGTTTTGCTTGCATGCATTCCATGTATTGTCATTGTTGGTGGATTTATGTCAATGATGATGGCAAAAATGTCAAGTCGTGGACAAATTGCTTATTCAGAAGCTGGAATTGTTGCGGAACAAACAGTTGGAGCCATTAGAACAGTAAGATTTTTTTTATTAACTTGGAGAAAACTTAATTAGCATAGTCCTTGATATAAATCCTTTTCTTAATCAGGTTGCCTCTTTTACTGGTGAGGAAAAAGCAACTGAAAAGTACAATAATAAGTTAAGAATTGCTTATAAAAGTACAGTTCAACAAGGGTTGGCCTCAGGGACAGGAATGGGATTACTTTTGCTTATTATCTTTGGCACATATGCACTTGCTATGTGGTATGGTTCCAAACTCATCATTGAGAAAGGATATGATGGTGGAAGTGTCTTCAATATAATCATAGCAATTAATACTGGTGGAATGTAAGTAGTACTCCGTGGTTTTTGTTTTCCTTTCTAATATGCAGAGATTATTTACTACCAAGTAATCACTATTTCATGACTGATTTAGTGTCAAACTTATTTTAGTGTCTCGGGCAACTGATTTGTCGCTAAATAATTATCTAAATCAGTTGCTAAATGAGTTTATGATCCATTTAATTAGATACCGATTTGAAGAATGTCGCAAAACCACTAGTTGTTAATGTTAGTGAACTATTTTTAGTAACATAAATATTTCAGTGTCTTTAGCAACAAGTTTTTAAATCCATCGCTAAACCAGTCTCTAAATTGGATACTTAATGATTAAAAGACCGATTTGAAAAATGTCGCTAAACTACTAGTTGCTAATACTAGCGACTGGTTTGACATTTTCGGTCTTTAAATCGGTCTATATCATACTTTTTGTTGTTGTAGTGATTGATATTTGAAGCTTATCATGCTTGAATTGCATTGACAATTTCATTATTATTAACTTAGGTCCCTTGGTCAAACTACACCATGCATAAATGCATTTGCAACAGGCCAAGTAGCAGCATGTAAGATGTTCGAGACAATTAAAAGAAAACCAAACATTGATGCTTATGACACAAGTGGTGTTATACTGGAGAATATAAAGGGAGACATTGAACTCAAAGATGTTTACTTTAGATACCCTGCAAGACCAGATGTGCAGATCTTTGCTGGATTCTCATTCTATATTCCAAGTGGCACAACTGCTGCTTTAGTAGGTCAAAGTGGTAGTGGAAAGTCAACTATAATAAGTTTATTAGAAAGATTCTATGATCCTGAAGCTGGAGAAGTGCTTATAGATGGTGTCAACTTGAAGAATTTTCAAGTTAAATGGATAAGAGAACAGATTGGACTTGTTGGTCAGGAACCTGTGTTGTTTACTGCTAGTATCAAGGATAACATTGCTTATGGGAAAGAAGGTGCAACAGATGAGGAAATAGCAACAGCAATAACACTTGCTAATGCTAAAAGATTCATTGATAAACTCCCTCAGGTATAACAAATTCTTTTACTCAGGATATACTTGTAGACACTATTATCCGGTGAAGCACTTACACCAAGCTTGACATTGAGAAAATAGAAGTGATTCAATGTAAGCACATGCAACAGTATCATGTTGGTGTCGAATACCAGACAAACATTCAATATGAAGTGTCGATGAAACATGGCTCAGATTGTTTGAATCTAATGAATTGTACATTTCTGTTTGCAGGGTCTTGATTCAATGGTAGGAGGTCATGGGACTCAACTTTCTGGTGGACAAAAGCAAAGAATTGCAATTGCAAGGGCCATATTGAAGAATCCAAGAGTCCTTCTTCTTGATGAAGCAACAAGTGCATTGGATGCTGAGTCTGAACGTGCTGTTCAAGAAGCATTGGAAAAAGTTATGACACAAAGGACTACCGTAGTTGTTGCACATCGTTTAACAACTATCAGAAATGCTGACACCATAGCAGTGGTTCATCAGGGCAAAATTGTGGAAAAAGGTTATAAAATTTAACTGTTTCAGTTTCTTTTATCAATAGTTTACACCCCAATACTATATTAAATGATTTTAGATTTACTTAAAAATTTTAGATTTACTTAAAAATTTGCATAGATAATTTATATGATATAAAATGTAATCCAACAGTCAATTTTGTATAAAAATGTAGGGATGTTCCAAAACAACTAAAAAACAGTTGTAATATTAGATTTGGTTTGATTTTTAGTTTTTTCAGCATTCCTAATTATAGAAATTTGGTATATTTTGGTTCACAAATAATTAGCTCTGCTCAAAAAAGTACAATTCGGTTTTTCGTAAAGGTAGTTCTGGTAAGATTTGAAACGACAGAACCAGTGCGCTGAACATTTACACCAATTCGGTTCACGACAAACCATTAATGTTTCGTTTCAATTTTAACAAGATTTTTATAACAGTTCAGTTTGGTTCAATTTACGGTCAATCCTAAAAAGATGTATTGAATAAAAAGTTAACGAATGGTGCAGGTTTAACACTACTCAAGTGCTACACCGATGTAATTTGGTCCCTCCTTAATATTATTATTCAATTTTGTATTTTTCCTTTTATATGTAGGTACTCATGATGAGTTAGTCAAGGATCCCTGTGGTGCTTACTCTCAGCTTATTAGTCTACAAAAAGGAGCTAAGGAAGCAGAAAGAAGCAACAGTTCAGAAGAAGATAAGTCAAGGAACAGTTTCAATTTAGATATTCAAAGAACATCCTTTGCAAGATCAATAAGCCAAAGTTCATCAGGAAGTAGACACTCTCTTTCACTTGGCCTAACTCTTCCATATCAAATTGCTGGACATGAATACGTAGAAGGAACCAATGGTGATGATGAAAGTAGTGAACTTGATAATGTGAAACGCCAAAAAGTTTCGGTTAAACGTTTGGCAAAGTTGAACAAGCCTGAGGTTCCTGTAATACTACTTGGATCCATAGCTGCAGCAGTACATGGTGTTACTCTTCCTATATTTGGCCTATTGCTTTCATCATGTATTAAATCTTTCTATAAACCCGCTGAGCAACTTAGACAAGATTCGGGGTTTTGGTCACTTTTATTTCTTGGTTTGGGTTTTATTACCTTTGTGGCTCTACCAGTGCAGAACTACTTATTTGGGATTGCTGGTGGGAAACTTATTGAAAGAATTCGTTCATTGACATTTAAAAAAGTTGTGCACCAAGAAATCAGTTGGTTTGATCATCCTTCAAATTCAAGGTATATTATGATCATATGTACTTCCATTTATGAAGTAGTGAATTCTCAAGTTAATCCATGAAATTTCAAGGTTCTAACAAGTAGGTCCATGAAATTGAGGGTATGTTTGGATCAAGGGTATGCTTTTTTAGGGTTTTGGATTGTGTGCAGTGTGACTACATGCACTCAACCACATCATGGCCATTGGATCAAGATCGTATGATCCAGATGTGGTCGACTACGTCCAATCATGAGATTGTACCTGCACACAAGCCATATCCATTTTGAAGGAGAGGAATTTGGGAAATGAGTCTATATTTTGCTACACACATTCATTATCATATATTATTTCTATCAAATTATCTAACTTACTACAAGAAATGAATGTACCTTGCAGTGGTGCCGTTAGTGCAAGGTTGGCTACTGATGCTTCAACTGTGAGAACTCTTGTTGGTGACACATTGGCCCTCATTGTGCAAAACATAGCAACAGTAGCAGCAGGACTAGTTATAGCATTTAGTGCCAATTGGATTCTATCTTTTGTGGTTCTAGCCGTGTCACCATTAATGCTCATACAAGGATACATTCAAACGAAGTTTCTAAAAGGTTTCAGTGCAGATGCAAAGGTTGGTCTAATCAGCAATTTTTTGTCGATTCCATCAATAGAAATGTATACTTGTATACTATGAACTATCCATCACAGTTCGGTTCTTTTGGCTCAAAAAAGTACTGTTCCATATTGTAATGGCAATTCTGGTTCGGATACACAGAACCGGTGCACCAAACCCTTATATCAGTTTAACCAAACTGTTGTAACGGTTCGGTTTGATTTAGTTTACATTCCTCAATCGAACCATGAACAATCCTAATTGTGTATTAACAAGAGTCTTTTGTTTTTTTATAGGTGATGTATGAAGAGGCAAGTCAGGTTGCAAATGATGCTGTTGGTAGCATCAGAACTGTTGCATCATTTTGTGCTGAACAAAAGGTGATGGATATGTACCAGAAAAAATGTTCAGCACCAGAAAAACAAGGTATTAGGTTGGGACTTGTTAGTGGTATAGGATTCGGTTTCTCATTTTTTGCTCTATACTGCACAAATGCTTTCTGTTTCTACATAGGATCAGTTCTTATGCAACACGGCAAAGCAACTTTCGGAGAGGTTTTCAAGGTACATTACAACACTTTATGTTCCACTTTTAGGCTCTAGTTGGATAAACAACTTAATTAAGAGCTTATAGACTTATCATCTAAGTGTTAACGTATAAGCTATTTCCATAATAAAATAATATAAAATAAATTCAAACTGTTGTAAGTTGTTTTCAAAAGCTATCATAGAGAGCTTACGTAAATAAGCTGAAAACAGTTTATTTACATGTCATAAGCTCTCGCAAACAGTGTCACAAGTGCTTAAACCAGTTCCAAGTTCAAATAAGTCAATCGAAAAAGACCCTAATTATTTAGTGTTTTGTGAACTGGTTCTTACTATAAGTTTTGTGCAGGTTTTCTTTTGTTTAACAATCACAGCAATAGGTGTTTCGCAGACTAGTGCTTTAGCACCAGATACTAACAAGGCCAAAGATTCTACAGCTTCAATATTTGAAATTCTAGACAGCAAACCAACCATTGACTCAAGTAGTAATGAGGGTGCGACGCTAGAAACTGTGAAAGGTGATTTTGAACTTCAAAAAGTCAGCTTTAGATACCCAACAAGGCCTAATATTCAAATTTTCAAAGATTTGTGTCTTAGCATCCCAGCTGGAAAGGTAATCATTTAAGAATTACTTTAGTAAATCTCATAATTGTGCAAAGAGAAATTATTTTTTTAACAACCAAATTTAGACAACTTTTTAAGTGGTTAACGAAAGTTGACAAATTTAAGCTGTTCAAATAACACAACTGTTGTACAAATGTACTCATTTGATAATATGTGAGATAAGTAATTACATTGTTGATATATTTATTTATATGTAGACTGTTGCCTTGGTTGGAGAAAGTGGCAGTGGAAAATCAACCGTTATCAGCCTCTTAGAGAGATTTTATGACCCTAATTCTGGACGTATATTACTAGATGGAGTGGATCTCAAAACTTTCGGATTAAGCTGGTTGAGACAGCAGATGGGTTTGGTTGGTCAAGAGCCTATTCTTTTCAACGAAAGCATTCGTGCCAACATAGCTTATGGCAAAGAAGGAGGTGCCACGGAGGATGAGATAATTGCAGCAGCTAACGCAGCCAATGCACACAACTTCATAAGCTCTCTTCCAGGTGGTTACAATACATCGGTAGGCGAAAGAGGCACACAGTTATCAGGTGGACAAAAACAACGTATAGCAATTGCAAGAGCTATATTGAAAAACCCTAGAATACTTTTACTTGATGAGGCAACCAGTGCACTCGATGCTGAGTCAGAACGTGTAGTTCAAGAGGCTTTAGATAGAGTCAGTGTTAACAGAACTACCGTTGTTGTGGCTCATCGTCTTGCAACGATTAAAGGTGCTGATATCATAGCTGTTGTGAAAAATGGGGTGATTGCTGAGAAGGGTAGACATGATTTGTTGATGAAGATTGATGGTGGAGTTTATGCTTCATTGGTTGCTCTTCACATTAGTGCATCATAGATTTATATTTATTATTTATTTTTTTCTATTTGCAAATGTTTTGCAAATAAATGGATAGTTGTACCTAGTCATTAGTAGGACTTTTGATCCAGTTTATTAGAGAGAAATAACGCATAGGGTTGTAGATCAAATCAAGATTAGGAGGCCTATCAGTAAGATGTCAAGTGTTGTTAGCTTATAAAGCATTAAGTTCAACCTTCATTGCAAATGAATATGAAATAGACATGGCGAGTTAAGGAAATTACAATGTGTGTAGCAGCGTCGGGTCTAAAGGTTAATTTCTCTAAAAGTTGTTTGATAGGGATAAATGTTCCAAGAGATTTCATGGAGATGACGTGTAACTTTCTTAATTGTACCAAAGGAAATCTCCCGTTTAATTATTTGGGGCTTCCAATTGGTGCAAATCCTAGAAGAGTGTCTACTTGGGAACCGCTCTGGGAGCATGTGGTCAAAAGGTTGAATTTGTGGGGGAACAAGTTTAATAGTTTTGGTGGGTGTATTGTGCTTCTAAATTCGATGTTGAATTCAATTCCTATTTTTTATCTTTCCTTCATGAGAATGTCGGTCATTGTTTGGAAAAGGTTGATTAGAATTCAAAGAGAATTCCTTTGGGGAGGGGTGTTGGGTGGGAAGAAGATTAGTTGGGTGAAGTGGAGGACGGTGTGTCAACCAAAGGAGGAGGGAGGCCTAGGGGTAAGGGATATTAGAGTGGTGAATCTTAGTCTTTTGGCGAAGTGGAGATGGAGGATGATTCAAGGTGAAAACTCTTTGTGGATGGATGTGCTTTTGGAGAAGTATGCTCCTAATATCCGTGGTTTGTGGGATAGTAGGAGTGCGGTTTGGCCTCATTATGCATCTAGGTGGTGGAAAGACGTCGCAACTCTAGATGATGGTGGGGGAGCAAATTGGTTCAATGCGGAGGTGGAGAGAAGGGTGCTTGATGGTGTGGATACAAGTTTTTGGAATGTGGTGTGGAGGGGGAATTTGGCGTTCCGTCATAATTATCCTCGTCTCTTTGCGATGTCAAATCAAAAAGAGGCAATGGTGGCGGAGATATTGGTGGGTAACGAGGTAGGTAGGGAGTGGAATTTTTTGTGGTGTCGTCAGTTTTTTGTGTGGGAGGAAGGTATTCTTGCTAATTTGATGGACGACTTGAATGGCTATGTGGTGTCGAAGGGATGGATAAGTGGAGGTGGAGGTTGGATGTTGACGGGTGTTTCTCAGTGAAATCCACGTATAAGAGATTGGTCTCGGTGTTGATTCCTACGAAAGCAAAGGGGGATGAAGAGGTGATGGTTTTCTCTCAATTTTGGAGGAGTCTGGTTCCTTCAAAAGTGGTGGCTTTCTCTTGGAAAGTCCTACTTAATAGAATCCCTACAACGATTAATCTTTCCTATAGGAATGTGATGCCACCAAATGCGTCGTTGAGTTGTGTGCTACGTGATGAGGCCGGTGAAACGGAAACTCATACGTTCTTGCATTGTGGTGTGGCTTTGAAATTTTTTGATGACCTATCATGGTGGTTACAAGGGTCGTTCATCATGCCTCCGAATTTGTTTTTCCATTGGGCTTGTTGGGAGGATTTGACACCGAATAAGAAGATCAAAAAGGGGTTGAGGCTCATTTGGCACACGACATTGTGGATTATTTGGAAAGCTAGAAATGATCGCATTTTTAATAACGGGGTGATAAGGGGTGAGGAATTAGTTGAGGAGATAAATGTGTTATCTTGGAGGTGGAGCCTTACGTGCCTTAAAATCCCAGCTTGTTTGTATTATGAATGGGTTTGGAACCCGAGAGATTGTTTGTCCCGGTAGTTGGGACGTGCCTGTTGTCGTTGCGGTTTTGATCTTGTTGTTGCTTCTGGTGCCTGCTGCATATTGTGGTTCTGTGTGCTTGTTTCCGGCACAACTTCTGGTTTTCTGGGCTGATTTAGGGGTGTTTGTGTTGCTGGTGATGTTAGTAGATGCTTTGGTTGCTGTGATAACCACTGCGAACCACCATTTTTTGGGAGCTCTTGGCATCGTTCTGGGCCTGCTTTGGCGTGTTAGTTGGTATGGCATCAGTTATGTGATGGTTGTGTTTTTTCTGGTTTTTTCTGTGTTTTTGCGGGCCCCTTTACTTGGTTCCTTTTCGCGTTCTATGATTCATACATTGTTCTAATTGGCCCCCTTTAGAGGATAACTCAAATTCTTTAATGTAGAATTTTAGATAATAAATTTGGAGAATTTTTGTAAAGTATTTCTTTATGCATACATTGTTGTTATACTTCTATCTTTAGTTACACTAAAAATAGAAATTACTAACATGTGATTACATGTTCAGTCACGTTCATAAAAAAAGTATTGAAAAGAATGGACTCTATTAACGAGGTACTTACAAAGTGTGACTAACTAAGTATTAAAAGAAAACTTGTGATCGATGACATTGCAACCCACTAACAAAGTGTTACTTATAATGAAAGAATCTAGGTCTGCCTTAGGCATAGGTCGGGGGTACGACAGCCTAGGACCCATGCCGATAGGGGGTCCAAAAAAACTTTTAAGGAGGAGGGTGCATATAGAAAAATTTGGTTTATGGGGGTATATATAATAAAGTTCACTAAAAGGCACAAATATTGACATAATGAAGGTCTGGGCTGAACTCTATTAATTTTTGTGGCCTTTTTGGCATGATTTGCTAGCACAAAAATTTACTAACATGTGATTACATGTTCAGTCACGTTCATAAAAAAAGTATTGAAAAGAATGGACTCTGTTAACGAGGTACTTACAAAGTGTGACTAACAAAGTATTAAAAAAAACTTGTGATCGATGACATTGCAACCCACTAGCAAAGTGTTACTTATTATGAAAGAATCTGGGTCTACCCTAGGCATAGGTCGGGGGTACGACAGCCTAGGGCCCATGCCGATAGGGGGTCCAAAAATTTTTTTAAGGAGGAGGGTGCATATAGAAACATTTGGTTTGTGGGGGGTATATATAGTAAAGTTCACTAAAAGGCACAAATATTGACATAATGAAGGTCTGGGCTGAACTCTATTAATTTTTGTGGCCTTTTTGGCATGATTTGCTAGCACAAAAATTTCTTTATACACCCTCCCTATAATGTTTTTTTGTTGCTCTTAATAATGTGCCAAAAAATTTATTATAGAATAAATTGAGATAATTTTTGGGACCTTTGTTTCTAATAATTTGTCTCACTAATATTAAAAATATTACTGATATTTATTATACAAGAAATTGAGGTAATTTTTATATCAAAATAAATCATATTTTAGTTGAAAATGGGTTTAGAGAAATTAACATATTATGAGTTAAGGAAATTACAACGTGTGTTACTATTTAGGATTTTTTTTTTCTCTGAAGCAAAATGTGGTAATTTTATGAAGTTAAGTATTTTAGAGGATAACTCAAATTCTTTAATGTAGAGTTTTAGATAATAAATTTGGAGAATTTTTATAAAGTATTTCTTGTATGCATACATACATTGTTGTTATACTTCTATCTTAAGTTACACTAAAAATAGAAATTACTAACATGTGCTTACATGTTCGGTCACTTTCATAGAAAAAAAGTATGAGTTCTTCTCTTTACCCAAACTGTTTTGCCCGTTCCCAAAGTAAATGTCCATATTGCCCCTGCGTGAGTTAACATGCGCTACGTGAGTTAAGTCACGCTGCGTGAATTAACTCACGCTACGTGCTGTTATTAGCCCAGCCAGAACCTCATTTCCTCATTTCCTCATTTTCAATCAAATCTCTCTCAAATTACCCAAATCCGAAATTCCTTCAACCTCAAATTAAACAACACTCCAACAACAAGAACAAATAAGTTTTCACTTAAATTATGTTGGTATGATAGATTTTTTCACTTAAACTAGAATTTATTAGGTTTAGTGTTTTGTTAAAATTTTGATTTTTTTTGCAAGAAATGATAGAATGTTACATGCAAATGACTTATAGTGCTTAATTGTTATGATGTTTGCATGATTATGTTAGATTTTTTATAGTTAGTTTAGATTTTTTTAGATTTAGGGTTTGTTTAAATTTTCCTTTTTTTTGCAAGATATGATACAATGTTACGTGCAAATGACTTATATTGCTTAATTGTTTAGATGTTTGCATGTTTATGTTGTAGTTATCATTTTTACTTCCAAGTGTTTGATGAAATGTTTGAATGAGTTTTTCATTGATTATTTTTAATTTCTTATTGTGTAGATTTGAAGCAATAATGGTCGGGTGGATCGACGTTCATGCAGAATTCAACGGTGGAGAACCTCAGAGGTTGAAGGTTCGGTGTCTTAGTGTAACAATAAGAGGTCTCAATGATCAACTGAATGAATTCAACAAATGAGTCAACCCCAGAGACACAAGGAGGGTGGAATACGTTCGGTATAAACGTCCAGCACTCAACGAAGGGAGAGTATCATTCACTTGGGTGGAATTAACGAACGACGAAAACGTGAAGAACATGTTTTGTGAGCACAGCATGTTCCAGTGGATCGATATGCGGGTAACGTTGCTGAGATCAACTGAAGATATCATCAAAAGTTTGATTCCGCCATAAGATCGTTATTAGGTAGGGAATGCACTTCCAACTACAACAATTATCTTCCTCTGGATGGGGTAATTCAAACTTGTTAAACGATAATTCCCAAGGATTCACCCGGAAGTGTTATCGTTTCATTCAAAAGATTAAATTCATGTTAGTTTAGTTTAGATGAAGGTATTGAAGTGTCAAAGACTGTACCTCATTCTTTTGGCACTTGAATACCATCATCTAAACCAAACTAACAAGAATTTAATCTTTTGAATGGAACAATAACACTTTCGGTATGAATGCTTGATAGCTGTTGTTTAGCGAGTTTGAATTTACCCCATTCATGGATAAGATAATTGTTGTAGTTGGAAGGAACATTCCCGAATGTAATGTAATGTAACTTTTATTCGAATATATTCAATACACAATTTTTATTCAAATTTACGCTGAATTCCCGAATGTAATGTAATGTAACTTTTATTCGAATTTATTGAATACGCAATTTTTATTCGAATTAACGTTGAATTTATTCTAATTTATTTATTTACTTTATTGGAATTTATTAATTAAATACGTAATCATAACACAAATGCAAAAATCAACAAAAATGTGTAACAACAGGCCACAGTAGCGTGACTTAACTCACGCCAAGGTTAACACTAGCGTGACTTAACTCACGCTAAGTTGGCCGGTGGAATTTGTTCAAGAACACAGTTTTTTGAAGTTGGTCAGTTATTCAACCTTCAACCTAACTCATTTTTACAAGTTTTTTTGAATGTTTTGACTGCATTTAGTACCAATAAAACCTATGCTACCCATTTCTCCCTATAAATAGCCCATCCAAAACTCACTATTTGCTCACACCATACATTCTCTTCTCCTCCTCACTCTTTCACCTTCATAGTTTTAGTTTTTTTTTAGCTTTTTTGGGGGCCAACTTAGTGGTAAAAAAGGGTCAAGGAAGGGGGTAAAATAGACCGATCAACTTGGGGCACAAAGAGGTCAACCCTCGGGGTAAATGTAAATTTGCTTCTTTTAACCCCAACGTCTTTTTACCTTGGGGTAAAAAGACTCTTTTTTGGGGTATAAAAAGAACCACATTTACACTTACCCCGAAGTGATGATGTCTTTTTGCCCCAAGATGACTGGTCTCTTTTGCCACCGACCTTGATCCTTTGTTACCCCTAAGTTGGTATATTTTTACCTCAAAGAAGCATATTTACTTTATTTCAATAAAATGTATCAAATTATGTAGGCTTAATACATGCTTTGGTCCCTTAACTTATTTTTGGATTTTATTTTGGTCCCTTAACTTTAAATTGTCTCAATTTGGTCCCATAAGTATCTCTCCATTTACCAAAGTGGTCCCTTCTGTTAGTTTTCTTTCAAAAAACGTTAACGTTGGCCAGGTAAGCTTCCACGTGGGCCTATCAGTAAATTACATGGCAAACATTGTCAGCAATATAAAAAGGGAAAGATTGGTGAAAATTTGAGTTTTTGTTTTCCTCTTCCACCATTCATCTTATTCTCCATCGTGACCCTCCTTTCTCTTGTTCCACCATTCTTTTTCTTCTTCATTCTCCATATATCCACCCAGAATTTCGAACCACACAACCCATTCACCTGAAATGTCGAACCAGACATCAAAAACTCCATGGGTTCACGAAAATTCGTATGCATCTGGATCTGTTGGGTCAAGTTTGAGAAGAAGGTCAACACCAAATTGTAGGTGTGGAGAAACAGTTGTAATTCGAACTGTAACTGATGCATTGAATCCTAATTGTGGGAAGAAATTATGGGGTTGTAGAAACTATAGGAATTCGAGTGACAAAGGATGCAATTACTTTAAGTTAGTTGATGAAGATGATGTTATGGATGAAAGGGATTTGAAGATTGAAAGACATAAATTGAAGATTGAAAAACAGAAGAAAAAGAAAAACAAGTTGAAGAGTAATTTATCAAGAACAAGGAAATGGTTGATAATGGCTTTAATTTTTGGATTTGTATGCTTTGGGATTGTGTTGGTCTTAGGAACAGTGTTAGTTTGCAAAACCACATCCATGATGAGTGGAAATTATTTGAAATAGGGACACAGATGTATTTAGGTTTTGTTATGAATGAATGTAATGTATTGAGGAATGAATGTAATGTGTAGTGTTTGATGAATGAATGAATGCAATAGTTTTAATGAATTGTGTTTTATTGATGTTTTGTTTAAGCATATAATGTTGACAGGAACCTTTTAAGATGTTATAATAGTGTAACAGGAATTGGTATAAAATGCTACAATTATGTTAAATTGAAACTGTAACTTGGAAAAGGGCTATAACAGAAACTGTATTATAGGCTGCTATAAGGCATTAAAAAGTACTTAATAGTACATCATTCCATATATTAATAACTGCATTACAGCAAACTAGTAGCAATGTTACATCACTAAGTGCTTAACAGTTAAAAAGTGCATAAATATTGCTAACCAAAAATAAAGTCAAATGTGCTTAATATCAGTCAATAGCACATATTACATCAATTAGTACTTAATAGGCTACTTAATACCAGTTAACCAAAAAGACATTCAGAAGTGCTTAATAACACAAATTACATTCAAAATGACATTCATAGTGCTTAATTTCTAAGGCTGAGATGCAGACCCTGCCCCTGCCTTCTTTGACAACCTCTTTCCTTTCTTTTGTGCTTGTGTTGGTTGAGTTGCAGCAACTTGGTCCACATTCTTTCTCTTCCTAGGTGATCTCATTTTCTTTTGAATTGGTGGCTAAGATGGTTGTGCCTGAGATGGTTGTGTCTGTGGCTGAGAAGCTTGTGGCTGAGAAGCTTGTGTCTATCCTGGTTGTGCTTGGTTCACATTCTTTCTCTTTCTAGGTGATCTCATTTTCTTCTGAATTCGTGGTTGAGATGATTGTGCTTGAGAAGCTTGTGTTTGTGACTAAGAAGCTTGTGTCTGTGGCTGAGAAGCTTGTGCTGGTTGATGAGAAGCATGTGCATGTGTTGGTTGTGCTGGTTGTGTTTGTGCTTGTTGATGAGAAGCCTGTGATGGTTGTGTCTTAGTTGTAGCTTGAGTCTCTGATTCAGGTGGTGGTGGTGGTGGAGGTAGTGTGCATGTTGATTTGTTGTGTCCAGTTTGCTTGCACCTACTACACTTAATTCCATAAGTGGCTCTCTTCATTTGTTTGTCATCTTTCATCAGCTCACTTGCATCCAATCTCCTCTTCTTTTTAGGTCTACCTGGTTGCCTTTTCACTGGTGGTGGTCGAAGATCAGTGCATTTTGTGGTCACCCATAGATCTTGGCCATTTACTGGAAAAATTATGTTGGAGTAACATTCTGCATATTGCTCTTTCTTAAATATTGATGGCACATAGTCAGCTATCTTGTAATTTTTGTATTGCATGCAAGCAATGGCATGACAACATGGCAGTCCTGTCAACAACTATTTCCCGCAATCACACACTTTGTTCAACAATTTTACAGCAAACTTGTCTCCAGTGTTTGACATATGTGTAACTTGGAAATCATCATCTCCACCTTGCCTACATTAAGGTTAACATCATATTAACACCATATTTCACCAAACGAACATAAATAAAATAAGTGATGTATTAAGTAACTCATACCTTACTACCCAATTATTAGTATAAGAAGATTCATTTTCAAGTTTTTTCTTGATATTTGGCAGCACTTCACCATCAGCATACTTAGCAATTTTCTCCCTATTGAGCTGCCACCTTTCCATCACATACACTCTGATATCCTCCAACATAGAAATCACAGGCTTGGACCTTGGAACAACAATAACAGAATTGAATGCTTCTGATATGTTATTCACCAGTGTGTCACACTTTGAATCACCTTTAAACATTGCCCTAGTCCAATGCCTTGGTTCAATCTCACATAGGTAGTTAAAGGCTTCCTCACTTATTTCCTTAATTGCCTTCATCTCCCTCTCAAATGCATTTCTGTATGTTGTCTTTGCTTCCCTCCACATCAATTCTTTCAACTTTTTCACAAGGAATCTCTTCCTAAAGTGTTTGTAGAGGTGTGTGACACAAAACCTCTGCTCAACTCCAGGAAGCAAAGCATCAATTGCTGTCAAAAGTCCCTGTTTAATAAAATACAACAATTACAATTAACATATGCAATTAATAACTAAGTATTTGAACATATTCAAGAAAAGTCATTAGTTAATTTTAACAAAATACAACAATTACAATTAACATATGCAATTAATAACTAAGTATTTGAACATATTCAAGAAAAGTCATTAGTTAACTTTACCTTTTGCTGATCACTTATTATAGTGTAAGTTTTGCAAAGTCTAATGCCACCAAGATCAGCTATGAGAAGCTCCAAAAACCATGTTCATGAATCTTTATTCTCTCCTTCCACAACAACATAAGCAATTGGAAGTATTTGGTCATTAGCAGCAAATAACATTCCACCATAAGGGGTCTTAAGGAAACACCCATCAAAACCAATTATAGATCTGCACTTGAAGAAACTATCCCTACAGCCCTTAAAACACACATACATTCTCTGAAAGTGAGGACAAACTATGGCATCAGGAGATTCTAGGTCAGCTTCAGAACCTATATAAGGGGTACTAGTAATGGTTACAAATGATTCTGGATTGGATCTAATTAATTCTTTATCATAGTCATGTAACCTTCTATATTGATCTCTAAAGCTACCTTCAACAAATTCAACTGCATAGTTCTTTGTCCTATAAGTCTTGCATCCGTTGACACTCATTCCCCACTTCTGTTGAGTCCTCTACATAATTGTAGTTACACTTAAGTCCCTATTCTCTCTAACCCTTGTGTGTAGTTTAGATCCTAACCATTTAGAGTTCATTATCTTTACTTTCCACCCTGGTGCACATGTATGCTCCCCTAGAATTTTCCTCATTTGCCACGTTTCCTCGCCTTCAATCTTACCACAATACATCTCCCGTTCACAACCATCACCTTTGCAAGTTACCCTCATTCTCTTCAAGTCATTTTTTTAAAACTTCAAATCCCTAGCATTCTCAACAGCAAAAGTTCTAACAGCATGCTGAAAATCAACCTTTGTCATAAATAAAGTTCCCATCAGCCATTCATACTTTTTCATACTATCTAGCATCTTAAAAACTGGAAATTTTGGGTTCCTTACACCATCTTCATCACTGTCAGACCCACTCACAAGCTCATCAGAGTTGTATTCTTCCACATCACTTAATCCCTTGTCCCCCACAACACTTGGTTGGCCTACTTCTCCTTCATTGTTAACAGATCTCCTAAGATGTTCAATTATGTCATCTTCAAAGACAGGCTCTTCAGTTGCTTTCTTCTTCTTAGGCCTTCCTCTTCCCCTCCTCTTACCAGAGCCTCCCTTCTTCTTTTTCCCCTTCTTAGCAGTACCAGATCCCTCACCTCTTAAGGTTTCAGCTTCCACAGATTCACCTTGCACATTTGCATCATTCATAGCTCCCTTAGCATTCACAGTTTCAGCATTCACAGTTGGTTCATTAAATAAAGACTCCTCATTTAAGGAAGTAGTTGCTCCATTAACTTCATTCCCACCTACCTCACTGTCTAAATTTCCACCTATATCCGAGTCAACTTCCTCACCATCAAAATGTATCTCCAAGGCACTATCTTCACTCTCACTTTCCAGATTTTCATTACCCTCTTCATTACCTAGCCCAGCCTCATTCACACCTTCATTCAAGTCAGGCCCATTCTCATCTACATTCAATCCAGTCTCATTCACACCTTCATTCAATTCAGGCCCCTTCTCACCTTCATTCGGTTCAGGCCCCATCTCACCTTCATTCAATTCAGGTCTATTCTCATGCTCACCAAACAAATCAGTCACATCCATCATTGGGCCTAAGTCATTTAAGTCCAACTCAGGCCCAGTTTCATTCACATCACAGTTGGGACCATTTACACCACTATCAGCATTTTTACCTTCAGTTGTGGGACCTACATCAGTGGGACCTTCATTTGTCTCATTAACAACAGGTGGGACAGGTGGGGCCATACAAGGATATTCTAACAATGGTTCAAGGGCTACAACATCAGGTTGTGACATAGGATGGACAACATACAAATGGACCCTATCATATTGAAGTGCAATACTCCGCATCCTTCTACATCCACTATCATTATTCAAAGGAATAAACTCATCTTCCATAGTAGGGTCATGATACCACAGAGACTTAAGACTAACATAACCACAATTTTTTAAGGTTGATAACAAAGCAAAGTAGGAGAAAAAGTTTGGGTCACAATCTAGTGTTTCTACTGGTCCTACATAATCAGGGTCCATAAAGCTACTAAAATCCCTAGCATGATGTACCACACACTCAAAGATTTGGTCCATCTGTTTTTTACCATTAATATACAATAGAAATAAACCCTAATTAGATTTATGCACAAAATTCGAAAAAATTGGACCACAGACCACACAACAGTATAAAACCCTAATTTAACATATAGAAATCCAACACAACAGACAAAAATCGACTTTTGAGAAGGAATTCATTAAAAGGTAACAAATTCATTGACATTTTTGAAAACCCTATACAAATTTTCGCAACCCAAATAAGGCAAAAAAAACATGTTTTAACTTGAGATTCGCAAAGAAGAATAGGAAATTAGCCTTAATCAGTTAAAAATTCAATGAAATTAGCCTTAATCAGTTAAAAATTCATTAAAACCCTAAAGAGTTTTGAAACCCTATTCAGAATTTTTTTCCAAAACCCATGAGATTCGCGAAGAAGATGATGAAACTAACCTGGAATTTTGATTTGCTTCCTGAATCTTCTTCGTTTTGTAGATTTCTTCAACTTCTCTCTTTGGGTTTTCTTTCTCCTTCTCTCTCTACGTTTTCTTCATTCTCTCTCTAACTTCTAAAGAATTGTAACGTTTTGATTACGTGGAAGCTCACCTGGCCAAAGTTAACGTTTTTTGAAAAAAACTAACATAAGGGACCAAATTGAGACAGTTTAACGTTAAGAGACCAAAATGAAATCCAAAAATAAGTTAAGGGACCAAATCATGTATTAAGCCAATTATGTATTATGTAATTGTATCAAAGTATTAATAAAATGAGGTTTTATTATGTAATTGTTGAGAATTTATATTAGCATTTATATTATTAGCATTGATATTATTTACATTACCATTTGAATAATTATTTATTTATATTACCATTTGAATAATTATTTAATTTTGATAAAAATTGTATATTATGTAGCGTAAGTTACTCACGCTCCAGTATTTGTAAATTAACACTAGCGTGAGTTAACTCACGTAGCGTAGTTTAACTCACGTAAATTATACACTGGCGTGACTTAAGTCACGCAAGGGCATTTTGGTCATTTCACTTGGGAATGATCAAAATCGTTTGGGTAAAGAGCAGTACTCAAAAAGTATTGAAAAGAATGGACTTCATTACGAGGTACTTACAAAGTGTGACTAACAAAGTATTAAAAGAAAACTAGTGATCGATGACATTGCAACCCACTAACAAAGTGTGACTTATCATGAAAGAATCAGGGCCAGCACTAAGCATAGGTCGGGGGTGGGAAAACCTAGGACCCATGCCGGTAGGGGTTCAAAAAAAAACTTTTAAGGCGGAGGGTGTATATAGAAGTATTTGGTTTATGGGGGGTATATATAGCAAAGTTCACTAAAAGGCCCCAAACATTAACATAACGAAGGTCTGGGTTGAACTCTATTAATGTTTGTGGCCCTTTTGGCATGATTTGCTATATATATCTCCCGCATAGCACAAATATTTCTATGTACACCTCCTCCTATAAAAAAATTGTTGTTTTTTTTTGGTAGTGCAAAAAAAATAAAAATGTTGTTGTTAATAATGTGCCAAATAATTTAGGATATTTTTCTTTGAAGCAAATGTGGGAATTTTATGAAGTAATTTATTTTTGAGGATAACTCAAATTCTTTAATGTAAAAATTTTGGATAATAAATTTGGAGAATACATTGTTGTCATACTTGTATGAATACATTGTTGTTATACTTGTATCTTTATTTATACTGTCACGTTCATAGAAGAAAGTTTTGAAAAGAATGTATCTTCATTAACGAGGTACTATAATATGAATATACATAGTTGTCATACTACTACTTCATTGCTTTTGTTTTCGGAAACTCCTTGAAAATATTTGTGATCTTGTATTCTTGTTCTCTTACTGTTATATAATAGGAAGATATGGATTTTTGCAAAGTTAAGTTATCTAATCATTTTATAAGCATCATTTTCATGAATTTTTATATATCAACTTTAATGGTTGCATTGGTCTTTCCTCAAAAAAAAAAAAAAATGGTTGCATTGGTCTAGCACAGCTAATACTAATCCCTTATTCTTAAAAGTTGTTAGGTTTGCAACTACTAAACCCTAAAATTTTGGCTCTAATTTGACAGCATTAAATGTTAATTAGGTTAACTCTAAAAATATTTCCCTCCTAAATCCATGCCAGTTTGAATTTTTCCTAAAAATAAGTGAAAAATCGGTGGCATTTTAGTCAGACTTTTAATGGATTGACTGATTGAGGATATTAATGCGTGTGTTATTGGAATTGGAATACGCTTATTTTCAATGTCGTGCCATGGAAAACGCATAGTTTTGTTCTCAATGAGAATTCACATCTTCCCAATTCATCGCTCTTCTCTCTCCTAATTTTGAATTTCAAATTTGAATCTCTAAAATCCTTTATTTATCTCTCTGTACACAGCTATGTCCCCCTCTCTCACACACACTTTTGTTGAAGGAGAAGAAGATAGGATACACCGCAACCTCCGCCCACTCTCCTCCTTTATTTGTTCTACCTTCCCATTGTTGCCCCTCGCCATTTCCAATACTTCTGTTTTCCATTTCTTCTCTTCATATTCGTTACCAAATACGACAACATGGGACAGAAGCAAGGTTCCCCAAGGCCCATAGAAATTGTCCTAATGAATAGTATCAGATGAATTTGAGATAAGGTCTTTCTTTTTGATTGAAAATCTTGAGTGTTGTGAGATTTTATCGTTTTCCTGGTTAAAGTTTTTTTTGTTACATATTCGATTTTTCTATTGATTTGGTTATAGGTGCAATCACTACTTTAAGACAGTAAGTCAATATCATGTTTTTATTTGGCCTGGATTTTGTAAATTCTGCACTTTGCATTGAGGGAGTACAAAAGTAGTGATTGCACAAGCTTGTGTTTAACAGAAGAACTAATAGTCACAAATTCAATTGTTTTCTAATTATCTGTTTTTAATAGTTTAAATTACATCTTATTTTGGAATTCACAATTACAAGTGAAGATAGAATGAGTTTCAAATAATTTCATGCTACTTATACATTGAGGGAATATATTACGGATCCGGTCCTCAGAATTATTAGGTGTGGTACTGTCATATATTCTCATAAATTTGAACTCATTTCCACTGCGATGTTTTACTGTCATATATTCTTTTACATTCTAAACTGCGGTGTTTTTTTATTTGGCATCTGTTAATAGCAAAGTCACTAAAGTTCTTGCGAATAAATTCAGCATAGTTTATCATCAGACTTTATTGTTATTAGTCTCTGCCAAGTTTATCAACTATGAATGTGGGAGACAATTTTCCCTTTAAAAACTTATGAAGCAATTTAATGGTAATCTGATTGCTGCTTACTTTGTCTATGTCTTGATGCTTAATTGTTTTAGACGGAATGAATTAAGGTTTTTAAGGTTTCAACTCCAGATCTAAGGAAGAATTACACTTAAAAATTTACGATCATCATAATTTAGAGAATGTGAAGACAATTGATGCAGTATGATATTGTTGAAACTATGTCGTAGTTTCAAGAAGGATCTCTGTACCGTGCACGTCAAGCAATATATGTGTATATTTTATAAGCTGATATTAGATAATTAGGTGATTGTCGAATTATGCTGCTAACTATATGTTTCGTTACGGTTACAACTTCGAATATTTGAATGAGTCATTGTCGTATATAAGGTGGCTATTCAATACAGTTAATGGTAAAGTCACTAAAGAAATTTGCTATTTATACGCTTTGTACTATGTTACTCCATGAAGACAATTTCAATTTAATTAAGTGACAAATTTCTTTTCCATTCTAAACTGCGGCGTTTTTTTTATTTGGCATCTATTAATGGCAAAGCCACTAAAGCTATTGAACATTCAACTTTATATGTAGCCTTAATTGTATTGATCTTTAATCTGCAAATAAATGGATTGATTTGATATCAGTGTAATCCTTTTGCAAATAGTTAATTTCAAATAACATGAAATGCAGTATCGTTCTTATAATTTAATCAGTTATAGCAATGGTTCGGATGACAAACTGTGGCTCCTGAGTAGTAATAAAAATATTACTTATTAAGCATTAATAATAGATTAGTAAGACCCGTGCGGCGCACAGGTCATCAATCTAGTAATGATTGAATTTTACTTATTTCTAATATGAATAACAATGTTAAGAAAATGTGTCAACCCTAATTCTAATCTTTTTGGCTCCAAATGGTTTTGGCCGTTAGATTAATCTATGTTGATCTCCACACATTCAATATGTTCCCAATAAACACTGTCTTTCAATTTCAACTCACAACTGCATTGGTAACATACACACGGTCCTATTACCAATAAACATATTTCCCAATTGTTGCATTGGAGAAGAAAGACCGGGTAAACATCTAATCCTATTACCAGTCAACATTTGTAAATCGTGATTCTGGTGAGGGAGAGAGAGGAATGAGTTAGTTATGGACGCAGAGGAGGGTGAAGAGAGCGATTTCGGTGAAGGTGTGGCCGGTTGAAAATGATTATGTTCAGAAGCCGTTACCGTTTGAACATGAGGTTGAGAAAGGGAGTGCTTTCGCACTTGGACTTCTTAATTGTTTAGTTTTGTTGGTTTTGTGACTTTTCTAAGGTAATCATTTTACCCTTTCTATGAATTGAATTGAATTGAGTTTCTCTAAGTATTGTTCTCAGTTTCACTTTCAACTCCAGAACCCTTATTAGCTGATTCAATCTTCATCTTATGGAGTCGAATCACTCTTCATTATTCTCAGTTTATCTCCCTCTCCAACACTTGAGATGATCCAGTTTTTAAAAATTGTTCATCTTTTCACTTTTACCTTCTTGCTTGAGATGATTCTGGTATTCTCAAAATTGTTTATCTTTTCACTTTCACCTTCTTCTCCATTTCGGTGACGATTCGATTTCGTCGGTTAAGGTAAGAATAGAATGGAACGTGTTACATCAGTGTTAGGTACTCCCTCTTTCACTATTTTCCTCTCATTTGCAAACCTCTATCACCACTTTACCTTTTTGAAACATTGTCTTTTTAACTCAATTGAAATAAATATATACAATTTATTTGCGTCTGTGTATTTGGGATTAATTTTAAGCATTCTACTACTTCATCTATGTTTGGATGACATTTTTAATGGTGAAGCAAATGAACTAATTGCATGAATGTTTTGCTTAATCATGATGTTATACTTTTGTTTTCTCTTTTAGATTTATGAATTTTGTTTTTTTCTTTTTAACTTATGGATGGTTGTGCTTCTAGGTTTGAGTTCAAAAGTTGAGGATGATGGAGAATGAGGCTTTGATGAAAAGGTGACACTTTGACAGATTTATTTCTCCTTCAGTTGTTTCACATTTTCCTCTTGTTTGTTGTTTTGATTTCGTTTTTTTATAGCTTTTGTCTCATTATGTTGTGTCTTTTTTGCTGGGTATTTTATTTTAAGAATTTGAGGCAGAAGAAATGAACGTGCAAAATGAGTGACCCATCCGTGCAAATTCCAAAAGTTTAAACAGTTTGATGTATGCAAAATGCAAATTATCATAAAGTATAATCTAATTAATGAGTAGTGATATTCCATTGCATGATTGAAAGATGGGTCAAGCACTAAGATGCGTTCAAGTTGATCAGTCCAATGTTGCTATCAAAGAGCACTTTGGAAATTTTGCCGATGTTTTGGAACCTGGATGCCATTGTTTGCCTTGGTGTCTTCGTTACCAGATTGTTGGTGGATTGTCGTTTCGTGTCCAGCAACCTGATGTGAAATGCAAAACAAAAACTAAGGTCCTTGATTCTTCCTTTATTACTCCACCTACTCGGCTTCGTGATTCTATTGTTTAGATTGTGTTGTGTGATAAGAAAGTGTTCTGGTTATTTTGTTAATAAGCTTCATAATGAATTTGTTTAAAATCTTGAAAACATTCTGTTCTAAATATTTCGAACAATGATTTTAAAAGTAACAGTTTTCCAACAAGGATTATCAATGTGTCTCTAATTTTGTCATATTTTTATAACTTACCTAAAGAATTCTATTGATGATATATTGTTACCAGCTATTTTGATCGTTGGAATGGTTTAAGTTCTATGTAATTTGAGGTTCAATTTTGGGTACTCTTCTATTCTTTTTTCTTCCCTACAGCTTTAACTTTTGTCTTAATTTATTCTTTTTATTCTTATACAATTTATCTCTATTAATTAAGTTTTATATCCAAAAACCTTCAAAATGAATGTGTATAATATATGAGATTAGTTTTGATATGATTCAACGACAAAAAATTGTACATGAAATTAAGACTGTGATATACTAAATGTTTATAGAAACTAGAATGTGCATAGAGACATGTTTCAGACTTGGAGGTTGGGGGATTGAGATATGCTAGACTTTTAGAGGAAGATAAATATAAATATCTTTAAAGGAAAATTTGGAGTGAGCTTAATTTGGAGTTTGGATAGAGTTATTGATGACTACTAATTGAGTTATACAGGGAGTTTGCAACCTTTTGGTTCCATTATGCAGTGAAGAAAAGATGAAAATATGGCTGAAAGTTTGTTGGCCAACAAGTGAACTCAAATTTTTATTTGTGCACTTTATACTTTAAGACCGACTTTTGTTCATTATTATTTGTTTTTTTTTCATTTGATTTAAATTATAAAAGAGTTTCTTTTAAATTTTTACCTGCATAACAGCGTGTTGGCTCATTTAGAACCTAGAATAGCCTTAGGTAGCATACAATGCAATTTAGTGTTTTATTAATAGTATGAAATGCTATATCATGATATTGGAACAAATCTAAACTCAACTGTATTATTTTTTAAAAAGAATTTACATATAAACCTTAGACATGAACCAAAAATGTATGATGCATTTGAATCTTATAGCAACTCAGAAAGTTATTTAACATGGTCTTTCATGTTGAGAATGTGTCTTGGTAGTTATGCATCTCATTTAGAAATTGCTTTATAGTGTTGGTAGTTGTTGCTTTGTTTTTAGATTGTATTAGAATTAAGAAGACTGAAGTTTATTTGTTGGGACATGGTTATTGGAGGACCACTTGAACAGATTTGGAATGGACATTTGCAAATCTCATAAGGAAGGTCAAGATGAAATAAGAAGAATTTTCAGGTATGAATTGGAATAAAATAAAATATTGTGAATCAAATTAACTAATTGAAGTGTGTATAGTTAAAGAAACTTAAAGATTACTACTCTTTTTTTGATACATCCAATTTTTTTTATCTAATATGAAATTATTTTCGTTTTTTTATATTATGTTAGAAAGGGATTTTTTTCAATTCATAGGTAACCTCTTCCTTGAGTTCCAACCCCTTAACTTATATAAACTAAAATAATACCATGATCTTGGATTGTTGTGAACAATGAAGTATCATGGCCTCTATGATGTAATTAATGTCATGTTAGACTTTCCGGAAAAGAGAGGTTGATGGAATTGGTTGTATAAATTTGTATCTGCAAATCATCATCTCCATGTTATTTACTATTTGTTTCTTCTCCATCTCTGTATTTTTGGATCTAATTAATTAGGATATATGTTATGTTGGTGTACAAGGCTAATTTGGCACAGTCAATTGGGAAGAGAGAGTTCATACTTTGATGAAAGTGAGAGAACTATTGAAAGTTATGCATTGAATTTAGGAGGGTCGTCATACTTTGAATTTAGGATTATGACTAAGTTCATTATACTACATTTTGTGCTTTTCATGAATTTAGGATTACAGTGAAGTTCATTATACTACATGGTTTTGCTAATCCAATGCTATTTTTGAAATCCTTTTTAATGTGTTATTCTTGAACAATACAAGATATATGGATAAGTGGACTAATCACACATATGGTCACTTCAAATTAGTTGCAAATTATATTGTCATGTCTGCCCAAGTTGGTTAATATCAATATAACTTCTAATGTGGTTTCTAGAGAAATTTACCGTAATTTGTAATAGATAATGTTGATAATGTGTTTTGAGAATTTTTACCCTTTTTTGTAATGTCAGAGAGATACATTAGACCCTATTTATGCAGGCAATCAGATTATATGAGAGGATACTAACCATATATGGTATGCTGCCATGTGCTTCGTATAGATGAAATTGGCATAGAATTACAGTACCATTGATGAGCGAATATTATTCTATAAAGCTGCTGAACATTGAGTTGACGCTTTGAAGGGCATAATATTTCTTGGTATGTTCAACCTTCACGGGCAGATTTCAAATTGAAATATGTTAATGTTAAGTTATATATGTTAATATAAACACTAATACCTTCCATCTGCTTATACTTTTGAACGTCTGCAGGTGATTTGGAATGTAAGTTAGCATATATTGATGTCATTATTTTTATATGACCCATTCGAAACGACACGGATTAGAAATTGATTTCGTGAGATGGAAAATGCAATAGGATATGCTTCTAGAATGATTGCATATGTATAATATTTCCAAGTGTATTTCAACTTATGGATTATGAACTGCTTTTATAAAAAAGTCACATTAAGACCCATTCGTATTTCATGAGATTGTGAATTGTTTTGTCATAGTAAGTAATAATTCTGTGTGACATATTATAATAAATTGCAAGGTATTTAACCATATATGACCCGTGCGGCAGCACGGGTAAGGGATATAGAGTTCCTGTTATGCTACTGAGGAACTTGGACATAACTGCTGGCTTATGCAACGGAACACATTTAATAATAACAAGAATGGGGAGATATGTTTTAGAAGGAAGAGTGATCTCAGGAAGCAACATTGGTGACAAGGTGTATGTGCCTAGACTATCATTGCAACCTTCAACACCAGAATTCCCTTCAAGTTCCAAAGCAGTCAGTTTCCTATTACCGTTTGTTTTGCAATGACCATTAACAAAAGCCATAGGCAATCATTAAAGCAGGTTGGCATCTACCTATTACAATCTGTATTCTCTCACGACCAATTATATGTCGCAGTTTCCAGGGTATCATCAAGGAAAGGTTTGAAAATACTCATAACTGATGAAAATGGTGATTGCATTGATAATACAACAAATGTTGTATACAAGGAAGTATTTCAGAATGTATGAACTTCTGCATACCATATAAGAATCATTAAGCTTATTTTGTAATTCATTTTATCTAACATTTTCATTTGTTGTATTTTCATATTATGCTTAATTTTATTTGTTACTATATAAGACTAACTTGAAACTATTTACCAACGTGTATATATATTATGTGTTATATTCTACTATATTTTAATCCACACTATAAATGCCCGTGCGTCAGCACGGGTAGGGGATCTAGTTTTGATTAACAAGCAATACTAATTACTTTCAACCTTTTGCTATTAGGATTTAGGAGTTGCATGTAGCTATGATCAATGACAAGCTCTCCAAAGACTAAACTGCTATCCTATTCCAAATTTGATGTCATATTTGCCAATTGAATTTGAATATCTCCCATAAATGAATAAATGACTCTATCAATTAATGATTCAAATTTGGCTTAAACACACTATTTACCTCCCCTAAGTTTGCAAAAGTAGCAATTTTGACCCCCTTTTAAAAAAATAGCAAAAGTAACCCCCAATGTTTAGCCCCTTTTGCAAAACACCAATTTTAACCGAATCAACCATACGTGTTATCCCACCTGGTACTTTTTGTATTTTTTTAATCCGTAAATTCCATGCGTATAATTAAAGAAATAAAAAAAATCAAAAAGTAAAATTAAGAAGAGAGGGCACGTGAGTGAAGAGACAACAACAACATGAACTTACACCATATCTATAAACCCAGAAATCATAATAGCAACATGAATGTTCATATCAACACTCACACAAAAGCAACATCAACAAATCCAGCAAAACAAACCAAAAAATCAATTAACCATGAAATTACAATAGATTTCCAGCAACAATAACAACCCATAAATCAATTAAAAGCAAAACAATAACAACTCATAAATCATTAACATTAGAAATAATGCAAAAACAAATTATTTCGGCCATCACCTAAAAATGGTTCATGCGAAATGTCATCTTGAATGTTAAATTGGAGAGTGTGTTATGATTTATGGACTATATCGATGGTTCATCATCTATGCATTTTTTTTGTAGCCAATCATTTTGTGAGGGGTGGGAGAATTTGTTAGCAATAAGGATCAAAACCTGCAATCTCTGTTCCCTTATTTAGAATAAGATGTTTCTGTTTATTAAAAGCAATTAAAATCAAAACAACAGATTTAAATTCCGGCACGGTGGTGATGTTTTTCAGTACAGTGGTTGTCTGAGAAATGTCATCCAAATATATTTTTTTGGTGGGTTTTGTAGGGAATACGAAGGAGAGTACTTTTATGGTGGCAATTTGTCGAAAAACGTTTTGTGGTGATCAAGATTTAACAATGAAGGTGGCGGTTTGAAAACTCAAAAAATATCTACAATAGAAAAATAAATTTATGATGAGATAGAGAAGGAAGAGAGAATGAATATTATCTATTTTGTTTGACAAATGATGGTTGGAAGCACCACGTTGGGTGGCCGGAAAGAGTGGCCGGAAAAAAGGGAAGAGGAAGGGGCGGCAGTTAGGGAAAGAAGGAAGAGGAAGAAAGAATTGGGAGGAAAAGAAAGAAGAGAAAGTCTCTACTCTCTCACTCATGTGCCTCTCCCTTTTTTTCTTTTTTCTTTTTTGATTTTTTTAATTCAAAATATACACACGTGACAATTTTAACATTTTTTAATTAAAAATTTACACATGTGGCATGCCACACAGTGTTGACTGAGTCAAAATTGGTGTTTTGCAAAAGGGGCTAAACATGGAGGATCACTTTTGCCTTTTTTTTTAAAAGGGGACCAAAATTGCTACTGTTGCAAACTTAGGGGGTAAATAGTGTGTTTAAGCCTTCAAAATTTCTAAATATTAAAAAGCTTATTTACACTTTTAACCCCCACAAATAAAGCGAGTTTTAAATTTAGTCTTTATATTTGTTAATTATTTCAATCCACCACTGCAAATGTTAATCTCTTGAAATTTGGTCCTTAATCCTATTTTCTCGCTGATGTGGACGTGATTAGTTGACATGGTTGCTTGTGACTGTGCAATGACACTACTGACTCAGATTTAATGAGACGAATAGACAAAATTGCCCTTAATGAAACCATTCATGTTTAAATTACCAAAATGCCCTCTTCTTCTATCTCTTCATCTCCCTCCGTTTCCCTTCCACCAACACCATCCATCTCTTCCATCACCACCACCACCACCAACAACACCCACTTCACCCATGGTTTCATCCTCAGGTTCATCTTCTTCAACTCCTTTCTGGACCTATGTTATTCACCATGCCACCAACCTTCACCCTCGTCAAAACGACACCAACAAATGTCGTTTCACACCCAAAAAAACTCCACCTTTATGTATGGGTAATCCTTCAATTCAACCAAAATTGAACCTTCCCCAAATCCCTCATCAACATCAAAATGAAAACTTGGCGCGTTTTCTTCAAAAGGGTAACGCTAATCAAGTTTTGGAACTAATGGGTCAAGGTATTTTTGTTGATTATAGTGATTTTCTGTATTTGGAATGATAGTTTTGTAGGTTTAAAATCAATGTCAACCATGCATTGAGGTTTTGACAGTGTAGAAGATGGTATATTTTGTCATAATAGCATCAGAAATAGAGAAAAGTTGGAAGCAATTTACTACGCACTTGTAGTTGAATTCCTCATGAAATACTGCATCGTATATTCGTCTAGAGTCAAGAGGTTGTGCAGGTTCTAACATGATTATGTGGAATATTAGCTGTGATTTCATCCCTTACTCTAAATGCTTATTAGGTAATGCTACTAGTTGACCTAATTTTTCCCTCTAATTGTATAGCATTAGTTGTAATTAGCCACTTAACCCTACTTATTTTCCCTCCACTAAGTTGGCTACGTTGAAATCTGTGGGATTTGGTTAGGTGTGTTATGTACCGTAATTTATTAGCCTTTACATATTCTTCAAATTTTGAATTTCAAAATACACAAGCTGTAACTATAAACTGCAATTAATTTGTCCATTGGTATACTCAATGTAAAATGTTACAGCTCTCCACTAATTCTGGCATATTCCCCACGCATATGCACATGTTACAATACCAAAGCTTTTGGCTATATATACATGCAAGACAGAAACCATAATTGCTCTATTCCTTTATTCCATCTCTGTAATATTCCATCTTCGTAATGACTACACGCAATGCTGAAACTTTGCTCTCATATCATTGCTTGCCTGGTAAATACTATTTTTGCCACTGTATTCCATATTCCGGTTATTATTCTTTTGTTATTCCAGTTTGAGAGTTTTTATTGCTGCTTTGATCTCTGTTTGCAATATATTCTTTTTTTCATTCCATTTTGAGAGTTTTTGTTAATGCTTTATATATCCATATAAAGTTGATGTTAATTTTTTTTTTCATCTGTAATCACTGATGAATTTCTCTTTGTCCCTGCAAAATTAAATGAAACTGGCTTCCATAACTTCTACACTATAGTTTGGAGCTTATCAGGTTATTATCCTCCGTAGCTTTAGGTTTGTGAATCAAGTAAAAATGATACACATGTCATCTAAATTAAGCATCAGTTATTTGTGAGTAGTATATAAGTTTGTTTTTTTTAGAAAATATCAATGCTCTTATACCATACAGGTGTTTATGTGTCAATTCCTTTTGTGAAATATGTTTATGAATTGTATTTCTTGCAAGGTCTTCAAATTTTCCACTTCTCTTTCATTCCAAAATTGTTAGAAGACATGGACTTAAGAGGCAGAAAACGATAGAACATTTAAAGCATCCAAGATTGCTGAAACAAGACTTGCTTTCGATTGATATAGGCCGTCAATAATTTGATTTCTATACATTGGCATCTACCTTTGTTTAACTGTTGGGCCACTATCATGTTGCAGATGAATACTTCCGATCAACCATTTATATGGACTGTATGTACACATGAAATTTATACAGCTCCAAAATATTGTGTAATTCTTCCTATTTCATGTCACTTGCAATTTTGGGAAAATTGTCCAAATGTACAAAATTTAGCAATCTTGACCATGACCAAACCACATTTTTCAAGCTTTATGATTCTTATCAGGTTGACTTATTTGAAGATCTTTATCACTGATGTAGTATATATTATGTATTGGAGTAACTTTTATTCATTTATCTTCCAATAAGTTTATCATTTTTTATATTGGTTTTTTTTTTATAGAAAAATAACAAGTTAAAGAGATGCAATATTCTCCACCGATCTTAAGTGTAAGTTTCCATTGAAAAAAAAGGTTATGATTCACTAGGTGTAATTGTCTATACACCCTCCTGAATACACACTTAATAATTTATAATTTGTATTTTACTTCGGAAAGTTATATATTAATATATCTATTTTTATTTAGATAAAACAAGGGTAATGACTTGCATTAAAGTGGTAGTTAGACATCTTAACTATTTAATTTGCAATGACTTT
>Ga0228710_1001595_pt1 | contig 34367 bp, 14 predicted proteins | sample MedpolnodulmetaG_FD_177995 | JGI IMG/M metagenome (GOLD analysis project Ga0228710, IMG submission 177995) | Root nodule microbial communities from Medicago polymorpha collected in Santa Monica, California, United States - pink nodules | ecosystem: Host-associated > Plants > Roots > Nodule... | reverse complement strand
GTACTTGATTTTTTTTTTTTTTGGTAGGATTGTGGAAAGTGTAGGGGAGGGAGTAAGTGACATGAAAGAAAATGACAAGGTGGTGCTTATATTCAATGGTGAGTGTGGTGAGTGTAAATGCTGCATGTGCAAGAAAACCAACATGTGTGAGAAATCTGGAGTAGACCCAATGAAGAAGTTAATGTGTGATGGTACAAGTAGATTTTCTTCAATTGATGGAAAGCCCATTTTCCATTTCTTGAACACTTCAACTTTCACTGAGTATACAGTTGTGGATTCAGCTTGTGCTGTTAAGCTCAACACTGAAGATAACCTTAGTCTCAAAAAACTCACCTTGCTTAGTTGTGGAGTTTCCACAGGTAAGTCCCTCTTTCCATTATACTATGTAAACTTTATTGAGCGGAGAAGTTGTGAAAACACATGAAGATATATACACAATGCAATAACCCCTTTGTATACGGTTAGCTATATTGACTAACTATGTTTACTTGACTACCAAGTAAATCCTACGATCAAGTTAATCTCTAACTAACTAACTCAATTTTATTCAACTAATTTATAATAAATTTGTGATAATCTAAAGTTATATATCATAACAACTATACACTAGACATTTTAAAACGATAGTGTTCCTAACACTCTTCTACTAAAAAATGATCAACCATATTTTTCACTAAAGATCATCATCAAATCAATAGATCGCACCAATTACATCGTTAATTTTAATCTAGGTATGATTAAAATTCATATATTTTCAATATTTTGACGGTTTATAATTTATATTGATTGTAAGAAAACCTCTATGATCTCTAAAAAAAAAAAAAACTCTGACAAAATAATTTTTCTCTTCCATGTAATATATCGCTAAACTTTATCTTAAAGAGTGTCACATTCAATTTTTAATTTTGTTTTGATATATTTTTTCAAGTGTACCATCTAATAATATACACTTATCAATCCATAATTATTATTTTTCACTTTATGTTTATGATAATAATCAAATACCATGATAATTGTGGGACGGTGAGAGTACATAACTTAAAGAAATGTATACACATTACATCCATGTTATGTTTTTCTAAACAACGTTACATCCATGTTATTAATTATAGTTATAATTAAGATTGGTTCTGTTTTTATTATGTTCTCTATTATTCGCAACGTGTTTCGTGCATATTTATATTCCTGCTACCTGTTTTTATAATGGTGTAGGACATGGTTCAGTTATCGTATTCCAAAGGGTAGTTGTGTGACTTGCTTTCAAATTTTAATCTTACACCAAACCAATCGGGTCATTATAAAACAATTAATATAGCTGAATTAAATCATGCATCTTCCTTCAAAATAAAAGAAAATAATATATACATTTTAAAAAATTATAATGTACCGAAAAAATTATAAACCATACAGATTGTCATGATAAAATAACATCTTAAACAAAAACTTTGTACCATTTTAGTTATAATTATTTTCATCTACTCCTGTAAGCTTTCTTTATCCCTAAATATAAATTTCATTTGACAATTATTTTTATAGATTAACTACAATGCATCAATGATGTAAAACTTTTTACACATACATCAAATTAAATTATATCAAATAAGTACTTGTAAAGATATAATATGAATTGGGGTTTTACCAACAAGTGTTCTATTATACTCCATTCATCAATGTCCCATTTTAGTTATAATTATTTAATTATATTTATTTGATTAAAGATTAAATAATGGACCACTAGCCTTGATTAGCACGTGTGTCTTCCTTTTCCTTTGCGTATGGGATGGAGTCAATTTTCATTTTCCAAATCAACATTTAATGTTCCTGTTGTGTTCTGTGTGGATCTACCCTCTCCTTATCTTATGCTCCCTTGGCTCTAAGTTTTGTGCAACAAGGGATGCATTCAACGGAACCTTTTTGGGTCAATAACGAAACCCATATCTTCATTTTTTTTAACAAACTAAAATAAATATATTGTAAACAAAATTGAGTTATCCCGCATAAGGCATGCAAAAGGTAAGCCAACCAAGAGTATTTACGACGGTTGGGTACTGAAATTAAAGCATCAGCAATAGCGAAACAAGTTATACAAGAACACTCATATAAAGGAGTGAATGTTTCCACCAGTCATGATAACTATAACTAAAGGTTTAGATTTCAGCCACAAGAATGAATTCAGTTTCACTTTTTCAGCTAAAATAGAAGAATCAAAAGCCGTATTTTGGAATACACAGTAGTTTCTTTCCTTCCAAATAGCCAAAACAGAAGCAAACCAAATTATTCTAAAGAATGAGTGAGTGACTCTAGGCAAGCCAGCCATATTAGAAAATTGAATAAAATGATGTCGAATGTCACCTGACTGAATTGAAGAAATACCCAACCAATGGTAGACATGAGCCCAAAGCGAGTTTGAAGAAATACCCAACTAATGGTAAACATGAGCCCAAAGCGAACTGAATATGTCACAACCTAAAAACATATGAGATACCACTTCTGAATCTCCACAACCGGCCACACAGGCCGAATCATTGAGTTGAAGGACACGCCGCCACACCACATTGTCTTTTGTTACTATAATAAGGGTGAGGGTATCGTGATATAGAAAGGAAAAATAATAGAAAAAAGAAAGAGAGTCATCTTTGTCAAAAAAAAAAAGAGAGAAAGAGATACACTAAAAAAAAAAGTGAGGTAAAGAGCACATGTGAATAAATAAAATAGGATTATAATTTCTGACTCTTGTTAAAAGAATCAAATATACAATTTTTTTAGAAGTTTTTCTGAGTCATGTTAAAAAGATTATAATATATATAAGGTTCGGGATTCAAACCCCGACCACCACAAAAAATTATAATTTTTTAATAAATGGTCTTAAAAGTTTTTTTAAAGGGAAATGGTCATAAAAATGTTTATTAGATTTTGATCATTTTTGGTAAAAAAAAATTGAATTTGATATAATTTTTTGCAGGTCTTTATAAATCATAATTTTCATTTAGAAATTTTTTTGCTGTCATGTTTTTTTTTTCATGAACAAATAGATTAAAAAAAGTACAAGAAGAATTCTAATACATCGTTACAAGAGAGTTAAAAACCTCATATAATCAAAAACAACAAATAAGATTAGACCACCAATCATAAAAACTAGAGTAAATTACACTCTCCTTCCCTCAAAGATGCTTGCATTACACATCTCTCTTTTCTCTTATGTTAAAATATACACTCCCCTCCCCTCTTATTCAAAACATATTACAAAACTTTTCACTCCCCTCCCCCAAGAGAAGCTTGAATTACATTCCCCTCCCCTCTTATGTTAAAATCTACACTTTACTCCCTCAATATATATTTTTTATTTCTAATAATCTAGAAAAAAAATAGTAACCTAACACAATTCGAAAAAAATAGTAATGCGGATCTATTTTAATATAATAAAAAATTGAATACATATTTTTTCGCTATTTTTTATTCACAATTACATTAACATGTGGTTTTAAACCCTATTATAAAATATGAAACAACCTAAAATAAAATTAAAATATGTGAAAAATTACTAAAGACAATAAAGCATGGTTATTTAAAAGCTAATTTTATACTCTAAATGATAAAATTAATAGCAAAATATTTAAATTTAATTATCATTGACATTTAAATTATCAAGAAATAAATTAATTTTTCTTAAATAGTTGTTCAAAATTAATATATATTATAAAAATATTTGCTTACGTCAAAATAGATCAAAGTGTAGTGCATATTTAATTATTAAGGGAAAGAGTTGTAATTCAAGCATCTTATAAGAGAGAAAAATATAAATTTTACTTTTCAAGAAAAAGGAGTGTATATTTTAACATAAAAGGAGAGAAGAGTGTAATTTACTGTAAAAAATACCAGTAACATTTAAGTTCTCTCTCATCCTATTTATGATCCAACCTCATAAAAGAGTCTTAGTCTGATACACACAAGTATAGCCATCATGTTTGACTTGAAGTTCAAACAATTACAAGAAAGAGTCTTGATGACTAAAATTGAAAGAAAAGAGAAGATTTGCATCGAGAATAACAATTTTTCAACTTTCCCTAAAAAAGAAAGAAATTCTAAAATGTAACAATCTTTATAATTTAAAATCAGTAACTCCCCCATAATATACTATACTTTTGGAAGCAAATGAAAAATTCAAACATCAATGTCATTACCACACGTAATTGAAAAACAATTATTCAGTATTCAATACAAATCTGCAAAGAACACATGGTAGAACAGAGGTTGTCAAAAGAAATATATCATAGAAGATAATTTTTCTAAAAAAAGAAACACGGTAGCAGAGAAGAAAAAACTAATTTTCAATGGAATAAAATACATTTTTTGAGGAATTCAAGGGAATATAATAGCAAGACTTGGAATTTGATTTCCACTAGGAAAATAGACTAAGAATTTTATAAGTTGAAAAGACCTATTCCTCTCATGTCTAAGAGCGACAAGTCAGTTTTTGAAAATTTGGTGGAAATATAATATTGCCATATCTAGGTTGTCCATAAAAGAGGGGAAATTAATAAAACAATGAGAAAATGAAGTTTTGTCATTTTGCTTGCTACTTGTACCTGCACTTCACGTAACATTGTGTTTCTATTTTTATTACTTTTCCCTGCAGAGAGGAAAAGTCTGTTTTGTCGTAATATTTTTTTCATGGTCAATGTATGTATCTGAATATGTCATTTTTTGAGTCGGTTCAGATGAGTATATTATCTTACATAATTAAGGATAATGTTATTTATAAAAAGGGATATGTTGAAAAATGCAAGAGGTGTTTATAGTAATTATAGCAATTGACCGAGTGATTAGTCTTTTTTTTATTAACAAATGTTAATAGTTAGTTGTTAGATTAATATATACTCTCATGATATCATAATAACGCGCAGGTTAAACTTTAGTCAGAATATGTGCGTTATATGAATTTTGACGAATTTATAAAAACAGCAGCAATGTTAAAAAAAAATTTGATATAAGCAGCAATGTTAAATAGATGTATGAATTTTGATGAATTTATAAAAACAGCAGTAATGTTAAATAGATGTGATGTGATTGTTAATTGTTGAAACTAAAATAAATGTAGGAATAGGAGCTGCTTGGAATACTGCTAATGTGCATGCTGGTTCATCTGTAGCAGTCTTTGGTTTAGGTGCAGTTGGCCTCGCTGTAAGTTTTCTCACTTTCTGGCACCATTAATAATACATATTTCTTGATGTGTATGTTCATCTTTTTCAATGATTTTATCTTAACAATGTCTTTGTTTGAAGTGCTGAATTCTCTTCAGAAGATAAATGCTTGAATGAATGAAAATCTACTAACAACACTAAGTGCTAACTATGAGACAGTTTTAATTTCTTGGACAAATATTTAAGACACTTGCTATACAAAGTTTAAAATTATGTTCATCATAATTACCTATGATCTTATTCAATACCTAATAATATATGAACCAAACACAAATTCATATAAGAATCTTGGTAAGACCCTGATTTTATATTGAATTTGGACTAGGTTGCAGAAGGGGCACGAGCCAGAGGAGCTTCAAAAATAATAGGTGTGGATATTAACCCAGACAAATTCAATATCACAGGTACTCTAAACACTTTTTAATTTGATATCAAGAGTTAGGACTTAAAAATACATATACCGGACTTGATAACTTGAATGTATTTTCTTTGTGCTTAAAGCCAAAACAATGGGAATCACAGACTTCATAAATCCAAAGGATGAAGAGAAGCCGGTATACGAGGTTGGTTTTTCTCTCTACTCATTTCACAAAAGGAAATATTATCTACTTGTGCATTTTCACCAGCAAGTGATAAATTCATTTGCAGATAATCAGAGAAATGACTGATGGAGGTGTAGACTATAGTTTTGAATGTACAGGAAATTTGAACGTTCTAAGAGATAGCTTCTTGTCTGTCCATGAGGTATTTACCAATAATTTCGTTGGCATAGTTTTCTTTTTCTTTGAAAACTCAGTATCCTGTCATAGGACCAAGCTAATCCGGACCACCAATCCTACTGTCCACCTGCAGGGGGCCCATTTAAAGATTTCGTCGTCATAATTAATATTTCAACAATTCTTCATAGACATCATCCTTATTTGAAAGCAAGGATCAAATCGAAACAAATATTATGACACAAATAAATTTACTATTTAAAAATTGTGCACTATCAAATTTCATGTAAAATTTTGTACAATGTAGGGTTGGGGATTGACTGTACTATTGGGAATTCATGGATCACCAAAGTTGCTTCCCATCCACCCAATGGAGCTCTTCGATGGTCGCAGAATCGAAGGTTCAGTGTTTGGAGGTTTCAAAGGCAAAAGTCAATTGCCTAATCTTGCCACAGAATGCATGAAAGGGGTAATGATCATCACTACTTGCAAAAACTCAAATTATGCGATGCGTTTTAGTGTGCAAATAATTATATCCTTCTATTATTTTTAGGCGATAAAGCTGGATAATTTCATCACTCACGAACTTCCCTTTGACGAGATAAACCAAGCCTTCGATCTTTTGATCGCCGGGAAGTCATTGAGATGTATTCTAACACTCTAAGAGAAGACATACTTTTTTTTCTTCATTCAGATAGAGAGCACTCTCCAGTTTTATGATATCTGAGTTCTTGAATAGAAGTATATATAAATATAAATATGTAATAAAGTTTGTGAACAATTATTACACAGCATTGTCTTACTGTGAAGTGTTGTTTTTGCATCCTGTAAATAAATGCTTCTGTTGAAAGAATTCTAGTAAAATGTAGCAACCATTATGTATTTATGTCACTACTAAATGTAAAAATGTAAAAAAATATGGTTTGCAAGGGAGAGTAAAATAAACGCCTTTGTTATTTTCATGTCATAAAATAAAACTTTTACATTTTAAATGTTTCCCTAAAAATTAATGTAAACAAAATACTGCCTAAGAAAACACCAACAAAATTTCTTAAAGTGTTGAGTATAAAATCATTTTTTCTACATGAAAAGTGGCACAATACACATGCAACACTCATATATAGCTATTCTTTTTTTTGGTAATGATATCTCATCCATCCATTTTACACATTTTACACATTAGGTGAGCCTCATATTCCCACAATTTAATGAACAAACAAGTAGAGAGGAGGAAAATAAGGAAAGAGAGGAGGTTTTGGTTAGGTAAACAAGTGTCCACAAACTTTTTTTTTTTTTTTTGAGAGGAAAGTGTCCACAAACTTTTTTTTTTTTTGAGAGGAAAGTGTCCACAAACTTTTCCCTCTCTTTTTATGGTAAGGACTAGATGTAGCAACTTCAAGTGATTCTTTTTTTATAAATATATAGTTTTCTGTTTCATTTGTCTAATTTAATCGTTTGCCATAACCCATAAGTAAGTTCACAAAGTATCATCTTACTTTGTTCTTTTATTGGTGATACATTATTAATTTTTATTTCTCTTTTGTTGCAAGCAATTCATTCAAGTAAGTCTTTGGTTTCAGGCCTTTGTTCATTAGTTTCATTCAACGATCAATTTGTTTTCACAAGCTACCAGAATTAAAAGAAGATGGCAACTTCAACAAGTGAGACCAAGGGAAAGATCATTACTTGCAAAGGTAGGTAACTCACAACTTTTATGTCTCAATTCAGACTTTGTCTAACATGCACAAGCAAAAATGTCATGCATCACGCATATCATATTTCATTTAATTTAGTGGTGTGATTTATTAATCCGATGATAGAAACTAACTTGTACATGATGCAAGACATTTCTCACTTATGCATGATAGAATTGGTCTCTCAATTCTTACATTAATCAATTTGCATTTGCCAAACTTTCTCATCTGCTTGAGCTTATGGAATCTTAACTAATTAATTGTTGGAACATTTCTTCACCCTTTAAATTGTCGTTGCATCTCTCGAACACTTGAAATTATTTCTGCAAAATATCAAACTAGAACACACAAAAAATAATTTAATTAGATAAACAATTTGGGCTGAGTCGCGGACTAGGTCACTCTCTTTAAGACGTTCCACGGCTCTGCCTCAATGGTGCAGCAGTTCATTCTAGCCTCGTCGTTCCCAGGATAAAACAGCCCTCCAATCTTGACTATGAGTATACTCTTTGCACAAAGAGAACTCACCGAAACAACACCCTCAAGATACTACTAAAAACTACTCGGTATATCTTTTCTTGAAAAACCTTATTTTCGGTGTATTGGTTAAAACTGGTCTCGTTCAACCTTTTTTGTGTTTTCCTATCATACACCAATGTTATTTAAAGCCAAAAACTTTAGAGGAAAGGAAAAACGGTTCAAAAGCTATCAAGGCACCATTGCCATTAGTTACTAATGAATTAAAAATAATTATTGTCTAAAACGGTAAAGTCAAGGAGTCATTGAAAAGAATTAATTTACCAAACATACTACAATGAAGATAATTAGGTGGTGAATCAATGTAATAATAATGTAATAATATACATTATATTCAGAGAACCAATTCAAAATTATCTTCAGAGTAATAATATAGTATTTAAAATGGTATCATATATAGTAAAATATAAGCTATTTTTATTTATCATTAATATTCAATAAAATCCCCAACATTAATCATGATCAATTATCATGTTATTGTATTAGCCTTTGTGGCAAATGCTCCAGGAGAACCCTTGGTAATGCAACAAATTCTTGTACAACCTCCTCAGAAAATGGAGGTTAGAATCAAGATCCTCTATACTTCCATTTGTCACACCGATCTCAGTGGTTGGAAAGGCGAGGTAAGCACAATTACACATTTATTTATATATCTACATTTATATGCAATATATGATTACTTTCAATTATAACTATATTATATAACTTGTCTCATATAGCTTCTTACTATTTTGGCTGTTTTTTTCTTCATCTTTTTTCGTCAATCAAAGTCTGAACCTCAACGTGCTTTTCCTCGGATTTTTGGACATGAAGCTTCCGGGTATGATTATTTTCACACCATGAATTCCCTTTCATTAGTGAAATACACAATTGTGGAGTTGCATATCTCAATTGTTCAATGAAAATCTTAACTAGTTCGACCCAACCAAATCAACTTTAAAGTACAAACCTTAGGATAATACTTATTCTATAAAATTATTTGGTAAATTCATAATGGCAATTATTGAATTCATTTTGCTCAATTATTGAACATATTGTTTTTTGTAGGATTGTGGAGAGTGTAGGGGAAGGAGTGAATGACTTAAAAGAAAATGACAAAGTGGTGCTAATATTTAACGGGGAGTGTGGTGAGTGTAATTACTGCAAGTGTGAGAAAACCAACATGTGTGAGAAGTATGGTGTAAACACAATGAAGAGACTAATGTGTGATGGTACAAGCAGATTCTCTACAATAGATGGCAAACTCATTTACCATTTCTTGAACTCTTCAACTTTCACGGAGTATACAGTGGTGGATTCAGGTTGTGCTGTTAAGCTCAACACTGAAGACACCCTTAGCCTCAAAAAACTCACCTTGCTTAGTTGTGGAGTTTCCACAGGTAAGTTACTCTCTCTTTTATTTTTGATATAGATTATTTTATAGAAAAATTTGTTTAATTAATTCAATTTGTTTTCAAGAACTAAAATGTAGGAATTGGAGCTGCTTGGAATAATGCTAATGTACATGCTGGTTCTTCTGTAGCAATCTTTGGTTTAGGTGCAATAGGGCTCGCTGTAAGATTCCTCATTTTCTGATGCCATATATAATGTAGCTATTTTTTTTTTATGTGTATGTTCATTTTTTCTATGATTTTCACTTAACAGTGTCTTTGTTTTCTCCTCTCAAGGACAATTTCACTGCATCAGGATAATTTTAATTTCATCAACTGCAGTATTTGTCCTTGATTTTTATTTGACATTGTCTTCATATGATGTGCTGAATAAGTTTCTTTAAAAGAGACATGCTTGAATGAATGAAACAAATCATGAAAGTTGCTACACAAAGTTTATACTGTAACAACACTATTAAAAAGGAGCAATCTCTGAATGAAAGTCTACTTACCATTTGTTTTTCTGCTGTAACAACACTATTAAAATAAAGGGCTAACCATGTTATAGTTGTTATTTACTTGATAACACTTTAAGACACTTGCTATACAAAGTTTAAACTTTAAAGTATGATGATATTTTTTTTTTTTTTTGAACAAGAGTATGATGACATCTTTAAATTGTTATCACAAACAAATCATGGTATTTTCATTTTGTTCATCATTATCTTCTTTGATCTTCATCAATACCTAATATATGAACCAAAACAAATTTATAAAAATATTGGTAAGACCCTGAATTTATATTGAACTTGGGACAGGTTGCACTAGGGGCACGAGCCAGAGGTGCTTCAAAAATAATAGGTGTGGATGTCAACCCAGAGAAATTAACCATAGGTAACTTACTTTTTACAACTTTTGTTTTTGTGTTAACCCTTCGGTTCTCGGGAGAAAGAGGCTCTAGTAACTTACTTTTCACGCCTTTTTTATTACAAGAGTTAAGGACTAGATATTATATTGTGACTGCTTTGCTCAAACTTCCCTCTTCCCTGATGTGACTTCATAATTTGCATTCTAATCTAACATGAAATGCATTTTCTTTGTACTCAGCCAAAGCAATGGGAATCACAGACTTCATAAATCCAAGGGATGAAGAGAAGTCTGTAGTTGAGGTTGGTGTTTTCTCTCCTTGTATTTCACAAAAGAATACATCATCTGCACATGCATGATAAATTCATTTGCAGAGAATCAGAGAAATGACTGGGGGAGGTGTACACTACAGTTTTGAATGCACAGGAAATGTGAACGTTTTAAGGGATTCCTTCTTGTCTTGTCATGAGGTATATTATTTATATTGGTAGTAGCAAAAACTATTCTTCATAAACTTCATCCTTATATGAAAGCATGGATCCAATTCAAAACTTATCACAAAAATAAAAATAATAAAAATTACTAGTTAAAAATTGTGCACTATAAATTTTATGTCAAATTTGTATAATACAGGGTTGGGGATTGACTATACTACTGGGAATTCATGCATCACCAAAGTTACTTCCTCTCCACCCAATGGAGCTCTTTGATGGTCGCAAAATCGAAGGATCAGTCTTTGGAGGTTTCAAAGGCAAAAGTCAATTGCCTAATCTTGCCACAGAATGCATGAAAGGGGTAATGATCATCACTAGTAAAAACACAAATTATGCAATGAGTTTTCGTGTGGAGATAATTATATTCTTCTGTATTTTTAGGCGATAAAGTTGGATGATTTCATCACTCACGAACTTCCCTTTGACGAGATAAACAAAGCCTTCGATCTTTTGATTGCCGGGAAGTCACTGAGATGTCTTCTGACACTCTAAGAAAATGCTCTCAAGTATTATGATATCTGAATTCTTAACTAGGAAGTATATCTAAATATAAGTATGTATAATAGTGTTTTTGAACAGTACTTACACGTCATTATTTTACTGTGAAGTGTGCTACGACAGCCAAGAAAGAAAAGTAGAAGTGTACTTGAGTTTGTTCGTCTTCCAACGTTTGGTTATAGAGAATGCTTGGACTGCTATTTCTTTTTCTTTATTTCTTTGCACCCTGTAAATATACGCTTCTGTTGATGGGAGAGAGTAAAATAGCAACCACTCTGACACCACTATATATAAAAATGTAAAAATATAAAAATAGGACTTACAGCATACAGGTTTTCATAATCTATCACCAAGTTAGATAAGTACAAATATCTCTGGAAAATTACAGCTAATGAAAAATTCATCAAAAGAAAATAGGATTTGCAGCATATGCCTAGCATAAGTATATATATTCTACAAAATTCTTGGCCACAGCATACAGAAACATTGGCAGGTGGATGATTGTCATTACTGCTGGCCGATAAGCTAAAGTAATTCCCACAAAATAAATAGTACTATACGGAGTATTGATTCAGGTAAAAATATTAGGAGCAAAATTGGCAAAATTAAGACGAAGTCAAAGTTCACTTTCATTGATTGTTGACGTTTTTTTGTTTGCTGCGATTTTCCTCTGTAATTGTTTGAAATTCTTTCTCACTAGCTGCAATTATGCGCTTAACAATGTCATATGAGGTAAGCTTGATGCTGCAGAGAGAAGCAAGGGTGAGTATAGAAAACTAATGCCAAGAAAGCATTAAAATGTAGCAAAAAGCTAGCACAGTTGACATCATGATCTTATTTTTATAAACAATAGGAGAAAACAGGAACCTGCTGTTTGGTAGGGTTTTCAGAGCATTGGGCACAAATCCCCGATACAAACCAGCAACTCCATCCCGTGCCACAATACCTGCATCAACATAAGTCCTCTATAATAAACAATTATCCTTTACAAAAGAATAATTCAGATAGCTCCCTGTGTGTCTGTACAGATACTAATATCGTTATATTACAACCATGACTTGCATGATTTTATTTATTTTGACTGGAAAAGAGCATGAATTTAGAAACAATATCACAACACACGAACCAGATTCTTTAATACATTTGTTTTATATATTTCTTAAGTTAAATAAATAACTGCATGCAAATTGAGTATGTGGCAATATAAATTTCTGACGCTAAAAAGTAAACCGGAGTAATCCTCACCTGCAAAAGCTTCTAATACTGTTGTATAAGGGGTACCCCTCAATTGCATTTGTCTTCGGACAGTGTCCAGAGGATAGCATGTAAGTGTGGCTAGAGATGCCGAAAGCACAGCAGTGAGTATAGATGTCTCAGTTCTCTTTTGATACTTCTCAGGCAATGACTTCTTTAATCTATCACCCATAAAAGGTAAGGATTCTCAATTTCTATGTTTAAGTCCATTGTCCCACAAATTACTAAAAAATACAAGATTATTAATGAACTTACAAGTCAAAAACACAAAAATTAACTGCAATGTACGGAGCTATTGCAATAAGAGAAGGACCAAGGCCTTTGTAGAAAGATGCAAATCCTTCCTCCCTTAGCATGCACAAGGCAACCTGGAAAAACCACAAAATGGTACTGAGCCTCCTATCAGGTACATCTTCACGAACAAAGATCTTGCTTAAATGCTAAATCAGTTCAATCATACCTCTGACATGGTTCGATAACCAGGTTCAACAGCTAATCGTAATCTCAGAACATCTAATGGGTAAGTTATCTACAAGGATATAAAACAATAAAAATAAAAAATTAGATACATGGAGTAGAGGAAACAAAAGATTGTTTTAAATAAGAAATTGTTAATATGTGTTAACTATATTATGTAAAATTATTAAAATACCTACATTATTAAACACAATAAGAAGCAAACCTATGAAACAACAAAAGCAAAGGACTTCTGATTATTTACTTACAAAAGTGGATGTCATGCCAGCAAAAGCACCTGCTGAAAGTCTTGCCACAACAGATAGCTCACCATTCTGTCCCGTGAATAATTTCTGTAAATCCAAAAATAGAACTTCAAACATGAACAGGTAATATTTACTACTAGAACTTCTAAAAAGTAGTTAGGGGTTACCTTATAAAGTTCATAAGCAAAAAGCTGAACGGCACTATAAGGTATAACCCGAATCACCTGTAACATTAAAAAAGAAGCTCTAAAATGAAAACACTAGTCAATGTTTATACGGAAACATAAATCAAGAAATACAAATACATTTTTTTCCTAATTGTACTGACCTGAGGGAGGTTTCCCTTCCAGTAACCTCTAATCCCTTCTTCCTTCCCTATAACTGTTATGGCCTGTATTTTATTTTCATGTGATCAAAGAAAATTTAAAAACATTTCATCAGAGCTTAGTACATCCAAGAAGGAAATAAGTCAAGATCATCAAGCAAAGAGATGGGAGAGGCCAATAAACTAAAACTAGTAATTAATACGTGATGTCCGAATACAAATCCTTACAAACAGGAAGTAGTTGAATGAAAGTAACACTCTATTGCTACTAGTAAGCTGGCTGTTTTTTATATGCAGCTTGGCTAATTCCCTTCTACAAGATGGCTACAATTATAAACCAGCACCATCGAAAGGAAATAGTCTAACTCTAACCAAGTCTGTAAATACCAATTACTAACCAGCAACATGAAGACAAATCTGTAAAGCATTTATAAACACAACTACTCCCTCCGTCCCTATATATAAGCACCCATGGCCTCTAATAAAAGGGTGCTTATATATAGGGACGGAGGGAGCATAATGAAACCACCTTTTTCTGCTGTCAGTCAACTGAAGAAAAAAAAAAGTATTTTCATGTTAATATATACAAATGCAATATTAGTTGAAACAACGGAGTCTACCAAGAAGGTATGAATCTTATCAACATACCACTTCAAATCCACTCTTAGCTACATCGCCTTTAATTTATTTTTCTTCAATATTGTTAAATATAAAAACCATCGATGTTTCACCCAAAAATTTAAGCTTTTGGGATAAGTGATATAGAAACCATTCCCTCTAACTCCCATTATTTTCAAAATATAAAAAATAAAGTTGAACTGTTGAAGTTTAAAACAAGGTTGGTTGCATCAGTGCTGTGCACTGTCCACACTTCAAAGCCCGGCGAGTTTTCATGGGGGATAGATGCTAGAAATAAAGGCATTCATGTGCAGATGTGTCTTCACCTAACAGGTTAAGTTTTGGGGATGTTAGGTCATGCAAAAGCTAGCAGTTAAATGGAATGATCACCCTTAAAATTAAGAATTCCATCACAGCACTCTCCTCGTTGAGATGGATGATACGATTCAAAGAGACAAGGACCTATTCTTGCAGCCTGTTGTTATTGTTATTCCAATCAATTTAGAAAAGCCTACTTTTTGACATCAATGAAATTGGATAAGAATCATAAAATCATCTCTATAATTCCGAGATTATCAACTAATAACTTTTTTATTTCAACCCAAATAGATCATTGAGATATTAGTTAACTTGTAGGGGTAAATAACAGCCCAGGTAGTAGCATAATACTTGTTCATATGACAATATCATCTCTGGTAAGAGGAAAGTGTCCCCACATCCCAATTCACATATAAATACCTAGTCACAATATAGTCCAAAAGGACAGAGGAAGTACAGAAGCAGAATATCAATCAAGTAATCAACTTACACACAACATACTCGTAAACATTTGGATTGATACAAAAGGAAGATTAAATTATAAAACCAATCGACATTTAAAAGTTAGGAAGGAAACAACGAAAAGGATCAAATAGTACCTCAACGAAACTTATTGCCTTCTTAGCACTTTCTTGCCCGACCCGCACACCATGAGTCTGCAAATACATTGTGTGACGGTAAGTTTTTGGGTTTCATTTATTAAAATTGCCATTACAACATTATGATTATCAGAGTGTTTACTTCCATTTTCTATTTTCATTTTCAAATGACATTTTATAATCTAAAAGTACAAAATTACCATCATATTTTCATTTTATTTCTTATCTCCAATCAGTATTGTCAAATTGCAGCTAAAGGGTAGTGGAAATTTGAATAAATCACTATTGTTTTGTGATACACTATTTAGCTGAATCTGTTGTCAACTAGCAGCTATTGCACATTTTGAACAAACAACTATTTTCTGCTATCTGCAATTGGCAACATTGTTGCCAACATTGAGCATCCCTTGTTTTTGAAGGTTTGATCAATTGTAACATTTCGAACATAAGCTTTTACAAACACACAAAAATTAACCCGATCAAAACATACACTTAGGTAGGATTCCCACATTAAATGAGATAAAACCCAAAGAAAATGTGTTTATTAGTATGGACATTTCTCACCTTACTAAACAGTTTTTATAAGGTTGAGTTAAGCTCAACCGAAATTCTAAGATGGTATCAGAGTCTATCAAAGATCCGTTGAGTCACTCATCGAAGAGTTACAATTTAGAATTCATTTTTTAAACCCCACCTAAACGCTGCGTTTGGTCTACAGTTTCAGTTACAATTTGTAGTTTAGTTATAGTTTCTGATTCAAGAGTTACAGTTACAAATTTCGGTTAGTTAGTTAGTTAGTTACCATTAGATTCATTGTTAGAAATAAAACAAATAAAAAATATTTAAAAATGTGTTATGCGCACCTGCATGAGGAGCTTGATACGGTCGAGCGGAGCAGTGAACGTCTTAGCAGCAGCGCCGGCGAATGCTCCGGCGGCGAAGAGAGCGGCATCTCTCGGAACAAACGCTAATGCAGCGAGTGGATGTTTGAGAAGCTGAGACGGTGTCGGTGCGAAATGGTTGTGAATTTTGGGTTCAGCGACGGAGATAGAGGCGAATTTGGTGTCTACGGTGGTGGAGAAGGTGAGTGTGGCGTTATGGCGGAGAAGGGAATAGGAATTGGGTGAAACGACGTCGCATTTGAGGTTGGGGATTTTGCGCCATGAGATAATGGCGGTTTCGTCGTTGAAGGACATTTTTGAAGAGAGGAGATAAGGCGCTGAGGAAGAAGAAGGATGGCGCGTTTCAAAAACTCTCCCCCACGAATGAATACCACACCACAACTGTTTCTTAGTTGTCAGATTTATACAGGTAAAATATTCAAAAAAAATGTTAAATGCGAAAAGAAAAAAAAGTTAGAGAATAAATATGTTGTTTGTAAGCCCTCTTTTACCGTATTTATATCTGCGCCAATCACCCGCACTTTAACAATAAATAAGAAAAAAAAAGGTCATGACATAGTTACAATATGAACTAAAATCTTTTAAACCAACTTATAAAATATTACACATCGTAATATTTAGTCAATAAAAAGCACCTAAAGAATAAGAAAATGCATATTGCAATAAATATTAAAGATTTTGGATTAATTAATTAATTTTAGTATTATATAAGATTATAGTTAGAAGCTTGTTGTTTTCACATCCATTGTTTCCTAGAAACATAAGGAAGTGACCAAAAACCTTACGATAGTTAACTACCGTCGGTATTCTAGTTATAAATCAGCGGAAGTTATAGTCTATACAATATGTGGGTGTTTTTGGTCATTTCCATGTGTTTATAAGAAACAACGAATGTGAGAAAAAAATTCTCTTATAGTTATAGTCTTATACAATATGTGGGCTGCAAGGCAGACTGAGCACTAGAGTGCACGTACCCACACCAATACCCGTTTAAATTTTGGGTATCCAAGCCCAAATCCAACACTATGAGTATTCATCCACCCATCGTGGATATTTTTGCAGGTACTCATTGGGTTTGAGTCCAATTGACATCCCTATATCAAGTGTCAGTTATTTTTTGTTTTTTTAGAGGTCCTGAGTGTCGGTTGATATGATGCTCTCTTCACCCTTATAACAAATGGTATCATTCAGAGTCTTCGTTCGACTTGATGGAGGAGCGGAGGTAATTCCTGATTTTGGTGTGATTTGATTGGATTAAAAAAAAATAGATGTAAGAAACTAAGAATGAATCACTTAAAATAAGGATGACAAAAAAACCGCTCTTGCGAGTATCTGCACATAAAATTTGCGGGTATTGCAAGAGTATTAAAAACATAATTATATTCGAAGTCCACCGAAACTAAAATCGTCTAAAGTCTCACCTTAATGTATTTTTTGTGCTTTTCATATTAAAGACGTTTTAGTTTAACTGAGAAACCAAATATTCATTCAAGGTTTTGGTGGAAACTCTCGCCGGTTGTCTCTTTTACACCCTTTGTTGGACAACGTGAGTAAAAGATTATCTAGTTGGAAGAGTAAAAATATATTAATGGAAGGTCATCTTGTTCTTCTCAAATATGTTTTGTCGTCTCTTATGGTTTATTTGCTTTATTTCTTTAAGGCTCCCACATGAAGGATATTCGCAATTGTTCCCAAATAATTTGGATAGCTTCCAATTGGATTATTTGGAAGTAGCATAATCTCAGTATTTTTGAAAATAAAGACTCGTCTCTTGCTCATATTGTTGATAGAGAGAAACTTTATGTGTGGTGGTATAAAGTGTACATGCCTAGTTTAGCTTTTGATTTCCATGCTTGATGGAGTAATCCGTCAATTTGTATTGGTTATTCCATCGGGTAATGTTGTTGGTTGGCTTTTAAATCTTCTTTGCCTTTAAAGTTTTTTCTTATAAACCAAGACTTTGTTCTAGTACCTTGGTAGACACGCTTTACACTTATCAAGACTTTCTTCGTTATTATACTTCATTTCGCTTTTTAAAGAAAAGGTTGTGAAGTATTATCCCAGTCAATTCCCTTTTATCCTCCCTTTACTCAATGCGATCTCTTTCCTTTCTATCCAAATTCCTACAATGGCTAAACCAAACAGGTATTTTTTTCTTAGTTTAAAAATCAAACAAACTTTTACATTAGTTGCTTATGATAGCATAATTGTCCAAACCAGCAAAGTGTGTGTAGACGAGTGTGGACGATGACTAGGACTTAGTGGGTGACAAGTGAGATCCACTAAGCCATAGATAGATTTAGGTGGAGGCGTGAGTGATAATTGGATACTTATTATGATGTCAGTAATTTAACCCGAGGGAGAGGGAATGAGAGATTAGTAGTAATTTTATCAAATTATTCGTATTAATTATTTGTATTTGTGTGTTTGTCACTATTAAAAAGTGAAAACTCTAAGATGATGTTTTGAGATTAAATTATGATGGCAAAACGGATGGATTAGATTAGATGAATTTGGATTTGAATTGTAATATATAGTTCAAAACAATTTATTAATGGCTTAATTACATAAATAATCCCTTAACTTATTTGTTGTTTTCGATTTTGTCCCTTAACTCTAAATTTTTTCTTTTCGATCCCTCATCTATGCTCCGTCAATCAAATAAATTCACGTCTGTTAACTTTAACCTTAAATGTCTACGGTGGACCAAACTTATAGATAGTCCACTATGGACCTTATTAATTTTTTAATTTCAGCCATTTAATAAATGTTGAATGGTGAAGGGTGAATGATTCAATCAGTTATTGTTTTTTATGGGCTTGTTTGTTCACATTATTCTGGGTTTATATGAACACAATTTGAGATGATGAAGATGAAGAGGAATAAGAGGGAAGGAGAAGAAGAAAGGTAAAAAATGAGGTGCATATGGTTCACGTTATATACAATGGTCCTTCAATCTAATGGCTGAAATCATATCTAAAATATTAGACATTAAAAAGACTAACGGAGATGATCAATTTGACTAACGGACCATAGATGAGGGACCGAAAAGGAAAAATTTAGAGTTAAGGGACCAAATTGAAAACAACAAATAAGTTAGGGACCATTTTTGTAATTAAGCCTTTATTCATTTATTTTCAATTCACTAAAAAATCAAGAATAAAAAGGTAGTGATAAATTTAGTTTTCTTGCATGTAAATTTTTTATTCATGTTCCAGATTTCAAAATATAGATTTTTCATTATAGTTTAAAAAAAATTGGAACAGAATTATGTTCTGGGTTTCAGAACATCTCAAATTTTTCAGAAAAAATTGAAATACTTGAAACATATATATTTTCCAGATTTTTCAAAAATTCAAAGCTAAAAAAGTTCAGAAAATAGTCACTTGTATTCCATTTTTCTTTTTTTCTTAAATAGGTCATGTATCATTGGACGGAGGGAGTATTGATTGATACAATATGAAAGTGAAGAATAATACTAGTCACTTAGAAGTGATGCATCTAGGGATGTCAATGGGTATTCATGGATACAGATAGTATAACACTCGTCCCGCTCCGTTTGATAAATACGATACTTGTGTACGCCCTGTACCCACGTGGGTACTCACTATATTGGTAACCCGTGATTATTGAGGTATCCATGGATATTCATGGGCAGGGGCGGAACCATTCAATGGCTATGTGTGGCTAAAGCTACACATCCAATTTCCTTTTTCTTTTTTCTAATAATTAAAACACAATATCTTAAAAATAAGAACAAGTCAACAACCTTCCAAAACTCTTACAATGTATTTTATGTTTGAGTACCGCAAAGTCATTTGCAGCTTTTGATGTAATAAATTATTGAGGATGACTAAGTTTTATCCAAATGATTTTATGGATATGCCGGAAGCGGCGTTACGCCATCAACTTAGGAATTGTGTTATGAATGTTCAATCTAATCCAAAATTTGCTAAGTTAAAATGGCTTCTAGATCTTTGTGCAAAACTTGTGGAAATAAATAAGTGTAATACATTTGCTATAGTTTGTAAGCTTTTAAAGTTGACTTTGCTCTTGCCGATAACAATTGCAAGTGTTTGAACATGTTTTTTCAACTGTTAAAATTGTGAAGAGTCAGCTATGTAACAAAATGTGTGATCAGTGTCTAAATGATCGTCATGTAACTTATATAAAAAGAAATGTTTTTTTTAACAATTAACAATGATGTCATTTTATCTCATTTTCAACAAATGGATAGGAAACAATTTGAAAATTAAATCTCTTAAACTTCAAGATAGGTCAAGAACTTGAATAAGTTGGATTGATTTCATCGATTTAGGAATCCACTGAGATAGTAATTTCTCTTCCCATTTTATTTAGCATGTTTTATCTAGTAAGAAACAACAGGAGTGGTGTATTGAAGGAGCATTAGAATCGTGTTGCCGTTGGAAATCTCTTGTATATTTTGATGTAAGACGAGATTGCATATCATGTAACTCCATTCTTTATTTCTATGATAAATTGTATTTTTGGTCCCTTAACTATTTAGGTAGTATCGTTTGGTCCCTTAATTAAAATTCGATTTATTTTGGTCCTTTAACTTCTCTCTGTTACACATTTTGGTCATTTCCGTTAATTTTAATTCAAAAACGTCAAGTTTTTTCATTTTCTTATGGAATTCTTGTTGTTGAAGGTCGATGGAGATGATATGAAGATGAAAAAGATGAGAATAAGATGAAGAAAACCTAACGTTTTTGAATTAAAATTAACGGAAAGGACCAAAATGTGCAACGGAGAGAAGTTAAGGGACCAAAATAAATCGAATTTTAATCAAGAGACCAGAGTGATACTACATAAATAGTTAAGAGGCCAAAAATGTAATTTACCCTTATTTCCATGTTACCTTGATGTGGCTTTAGCCATATTATGAGGGTCTTATCGACCATAACTTTCTTTACAACACGAAATCATAATAGGCGCTCAATGTTGAATAGTACTCCTTTTATTCATAATAATTGTCACATTAAAAAAAGAGTAGTGATATTTGTACAATTATTTAGTACAACTTGTATGACAACTTTGTTTTTCTCTCTTCTCATTGGTTAAAAACAATAGAGAGAAAAAAGAAGAGAGGGAATAAGATGATAATGTGAGTATGAGAGAGAAAGTTGTCAAAAAGTTGTCACTAACAAATATCATTTCTCTTAAAAAAATTGTCCTGAAAAATGTTATTTTCAATTTTAAGATAATTTTAATTACTTTCATCCAACTATATTCTCTAATTAAGACTATGTGCATCATTTTCAAATAACTAGTTGTTGGAACATTGATGTAATGTTGGAAGAAAAATTGGAAGATTAAACACCAAGTAATTATACTTTAATCTAATGTCGTGTGAATTGAAAAAAAATAGAGTGTGTGGTCCCACATAAAATAGAACACAGACATTAGTAGTGTTCAAATTGTGGTATTTAATTTTAAATACTTGATAATGATAAAAATAATAGTAATTATTATTTTTATTCGAGAATATCACTTTCCATAAACTTAGCTTATGGTTATTGTGATAAGAATAAGAATTTAATTGAATTTCATATATTCCATTCATTCAAATCTAATAGTTTGTTTCCTCCACTTTCGTGGATTTGTTTCTTTTGATCCTGTCCATAAGTGTTGTTGAACTGATTAATGGAGAAACTCCATTTTAATCTTATCAATTAGAGTAACTGCTGTCGAAATTTTTGCTATAACAGTTACAAAATCTCTATATAAATAGAGGACTCCACTCAGTTCAAAAAATACAACAAAGAGTTTCATTGAGTTGTCGGGAACTCTTTCTCTTTTCTCCCTTTCTTGACTTGTGTTGATGAGTATTTCTTTTCTTCATCTCATTTTTTTTGTCCCTTCAGAATTGAGAGTGTTCTTAAGACCATAGTCCCTTTTTCGGTTTGATGTCCCTTCGAAATTAAGAATGGTTTTAAAAACATAGTGCATTCGGAATAAAGAGTACTTTTAAGATCATAGTCCCTATTTGTAATAACAATGTCCCGTCGGAATTAAGAATAATCTTAACGGTATATAAAAATTATTTCAACATTTTTCTATTTGAGGAGAAATGGTGGTATCACCATATTTGAGTGGTCGTAGTGCCATATTGATATTTTGGAGAAATTAAAGTTAAAATGGTGGTAACACCATATTTGAGTGGTCTCAGCACCATAACACAGTGGTAACAATACCATATTAAAGTAGTTTCAGTATTAAAGAGTGTCTTAGTACCATATTTGAGGGTGTAAATCTCGAACGGTTTTCTACGGTGCAATACAGTAGAAACTCTATAAATTAATAATGTCAGGACCGGAGAAATTTATTAATTTAGAGAGTTATTAATTTATCGATAAATTAATAATTATTAATTTAAAGAGTTTTTAAGTAATTATACAGTACATACCAAACAAAAAGGCAAATTAGTCTATGTCTCTTAGAATTACGTTGTAACGAACCTTGGGACTCAACGTAAATTAGTAACTACTGTGTTCATATGCATTGGAAAAATACAATACAAAAATACAACACATGAGCTATTGGATGCAATAAGAAAAGTTAGAGATGAGCTCCAAACAGAATTGAACTTTAAAGGAAAACAGACAACTATTGAATCATATTTCAATAGATTGTAATATATTTTTTTTTCAGTTTCTATGAATTATTAATTTATGATTTTCTTGGGACCGAAAATTATAAAGGGATCTCCCAAAAAATTATTATCTTATTATTTTATCGAGTTTTTCAATTTTTTACATTTACCCAAGTCGGGACCGGACAAATTTATTATTTTAGAGAGGTTATTAATTTACCGAGTATTAATTTAAAGATTTTCTACTGTAGTTAACCGCACAGTTGTAGCTGAGCTTGTTTTATCCTGGAGGCGGCGTGGTTGATAGTCTGCCTTGCACAATTTTGGGCAGTACCATGAAACATCTTAAAGAGAGCGACCTGGTTGTGACTCAACCTAGTAACAACTTCGGTAGATAATAGAATTTGAACATTCAAATACAATAGTTTGGAAATCCAAAAACAACACTAGTTTTCATTTTTAATTATGATAATGAAATTCCACAAATAGTTTTTTTTTTTTTTAAATGTTAAATCAACTCACTTGAAAAAATATTCCGCAAATAGTTAACGAGCTTAATTTGGTTAATCTGTTATTCTTTTCCCATCAATTATGTCTTCTTATTTTGTGCGAAATGACCTACTATGTAATTTTTGGTGCGATGGTGCAAAATTATGTATGGCTTAGATGCGTGAGTTCTATATGCAACAAAATAAATGCAGTTCTATTTTTACTTCTTTTTAATCCTCCCGCCCTAAATTATATGTCGCTTTGAAAAAAAAATTATCTTAAATTATATGTCATTTTACAATACTAATGAAGCATTAATGTTACTTTTTCTATTATATCCTTAACTATTTATTATTATCTGTTTTTTCATTTCTTTCATTTATCTTTTCTATATCATTTATTAAAGACAATTTTATAAAACAACTCATAAGAGCATCCACGTTAGTAGGGTCTTTACCATTTAAGACCCAGTACCTAATAGGTACCCCAATGTGGAAAAAAATTGGGGGTCTTTTACGACTGAGAGTCTCACTTAGTACCCCCAATCTTAAGTGGACCTTACACGACTTTTCAATAAAATAATCATTATTTGAGTTGCTTTTGTTGCTTTTCATTAATAAATAGTTATTGGTGGGATTCATTTAGACCTTTTGATAGATGATCTCCATTGGAATGGTTGGGTACCTATTAGGTACTATTATTAAAAAAGTAATGTGTCCATGTGGGACCCGTTTAAAACCTCAAATGTGAGGGTCTCCATTGTAAATGCTCTAATATCTCTTTTCCACACAAACTTAATTACATTTCTTAATACATGTAAAATGCCTAAAACATCAATAATTTGAGACGAAGGGAGTATAAAAAAGGAGTTGTATCTAATAGATGCATGAGATGTATACTCATAATTGTATACATAAAAACATTAACATACATGATAATGTTCACCATCAAATCTAAAAATGATAATGTTCACCTGTAAAATGTAAGAGTAGATAATAAATGATAAATGTTGTACCAATAAACTAAAGTAAATGATAAATGACTACTTTATATTGTCGTATTGCATTAAATTAATAATGAATTTACATATTCATCTATATATCTTTATTTATCATAGCTCATTTATAGGTCTACAATGGATTTTTTTACTTTCCATGTATATCTTATAAAAGAAAACAAAGGAATTCATCGTTGTCTTATATGTGCTTATCTATCTGTCAAATAAATTCAAAGGTCAGAGAGATAAAAAAAAAAAGAATTGTGCAAGGAAGTATTAAGAGCATCATCATATCATGTTGAAATTAGTCTCAAATAATTAACACGTTAAAATAATATCATAAGTTTAGAAGTATTAAAGTTATTATTTCACAACTTACCTAGAAGTTTCTATTTACATAAACACTTAAACTTGATACACTTCGGAACTGTAGGCTTAATACAAAAATAAGGTGGTCAATCAGAGTTCTGGCGGCAATCGGGCTTACGTACGGCTCTCGTTACAACAAGAAGTAGCGAAATAAATAGGATGATAATATATACAAATTTGAGAATTGCAGTCATATTTTTCTCATTAACTTGTAATAAGATGGAAAATTATTTGTTCATTGTATATGTAAAGACATTAATGTTAGTTTATGTCAATCGAAATCATTTTTAAAATCAGAATATAAAATATCGCTTAATTATATCCATGCGTCATATTTGTCCTTTGCTCATTCAGTCAATCACTTGACTATTATTTTAAATAAAATATCTCTTACCTTAACAATCCATCGTTAAATCATTTTTTGTCAATAAATTTAATTTAATTACCCCCACTCTTTCGTGGTAGATAAGGTCAAAATTGCAAAAGAGTATAATAATGTTGAAGGATGATGAGTTAGTTGTGGGAATAATTTAAAATGAGGTGATTAATTAGCATATAAATAATGAAAACATGTATCACACATTAGTACATTACTCCCTCTGTTTCTTTTTAAGCGTCTCTTTAGGGTGAATTTTTCATTTTTATTTAATTATCGTTTTGGTATTTTAAGGATATGATTTGTCAATTATACCTTTTGTCAATTATTTTTATATTTTTCAATAAAACTAATTAATGCTATATATTTGAAAAACTAAAGTTTGTTTTTTTAAACAAAGTTTGTTTGTTTTGGTTTAAAACAAAATTTGTTTCTTGTTATCTTCAAATTTAAACAAAATTTTGTTACCTATGATAATAGTTCCATGAAGAGCTAAAATTCTATAAATAACATGAGTAGTACTTGTTAAAAATTTCAAGAGATATAAGCACAATATTTAAAAAATTGAAAATTGTTTGTTATGAGACAAAAAAAAATAGTAATTTGTTGGAGAAAAAGAGTAATAATTAACAATTGTTTGTTACATATTTTATTTATTTGAAAGATAAAGTGTGTGCAAAAAAAATATGAAATTATTAGTGGATTAAAATGAGGGTATAATAGAAAAAAAGTGTGCAAAAATACACTTCGCTATTTTTGTCTAAATAATTCATGAATGATATATATATATATATATACATATATATATATATATATATATATATATATATATGGGCCGCTAACTTACTCCCACCTAAAAACATGAACGAGTAAGTTAGCAAGTCTACTCCCACTTGTCATTTACTAAAAACGCAATTCCACCAGTTTATTACTCCCTCCGTTCCTTTTTAAGTGTCTTTTTAAAAAATTAACACCAAAATAGCGATGTGTATTTTTGCACATTTTCTTTCTATTATACCCTCATTTTAATCCACCAATAAATTCCTTTTTTTTTGCACACATTTTATCTTTCTAATAAATTTAATGTGTTATCTTTCTCTCGTAACAAACAATTATCAGTTATTATCTTTTTCTCCAACAAATTTCTATTTTTTTGCGCTCTCTCTATCTCATAACAAATATTTGTGAATTTTCTAAATATTGTGCACATCTTTTTAATTATTTTAACTCAATATAAAAATTATATTAATGAAATTTCTTTTTCTTCATTGTCATCTTGTTCTTGTTCTTGTATCTTGTCAAATGAGTCTTCAACTATTGCTCCATCTTCACCTCTCATCAACAATTCCAACGAGTCTTCTACTTTTTCTTCCTATTGAACATTAATTGAGTCTTTTATTTTTCTTCAAGAATTTTAACTCTTCTTGGAACCATTGTTTGTAACAAAATTTTGTTTAAATTTGAAGATAACAAGAAACAAACTTTGTTTTAAAAAAAAAATAACAAACTTTAGTTTTCCAAATAGATAGCATTAATTATTTTTATTAAAAAAGATAAGATTAATTGACAAAGGATATAATTGATAAATCGTACCCTTAAAATACAAAAAAGACAGTTAAATAAGAACGAAAAATTTACCCTAAAATGACACTTAAAAAAGGAACGGAGGGAGTATGTTTTTTATACGCAAGGGTACATTTGTATTTTCTTATAAAGGGCATCTCCGTTTTGTTTCGGAAACTGCGTACACCTATGTTTGCCGTTTCAACAAATCTACAAAACAATTGAAACTGTTTTATCCAAAATTTTCAACCCAGTTTGCATCGTAATGTGTTTTTTTTATTGAAGGCAATTTTGTTTTATTTGAAAAATCTTAATTGTGTATTTCTAGTTAATTGGGTAATTTTATATTTAACGTTTTGTACATAATGTTTCTAGATTATATTTAAGTTCTGTATAAAAAATATCAATTGTGTGGTTTCCAGTGAATTTTTATTTTTCAGTAGTAAGTGAATTGTGTAGTTTATGTTTTATGTTTTCTGAAAAAGAAAAAAAATGAATGAATGGTTTTTTTGGTTAGAAAAACGAATGGTTTTCTTTCCTGCATAAAAAGGAATTTTGTAGTTCTAGTGAATGATTAAATGGCTTTGACAAAACAAATGTTTTATTAAGCCACCCTGTACAGTCGAAATATAGGTACGAGGAAAAAATAAGTTTGTGACATGTTTTGCTTTTAACAAAATAAATGAAAATTCCTTAAAAAAAACAAAATAAATTTATTCAAAAAAAACTAAAATAAATGAAATTGACTAAATTGTCACTAACTCAAAAGAAATAAATTGGTTATTTAGTAAATGGCAAGTAGTAGCCCCCTATCATATATATATATATATAGATTCAGTAGAGTTGTTTAAAATTTAGTTTAGTATTCATTTAATGTTGTACTTTATAGTGGAGTATACATCTCTTATTCCTTAATTTGTCAAAAAAAAAAATCTCTTATTCCTTAAAGTTAACCCGAACGCAAAATGTTGCCCTAGATTTAACCTAACTTCAATGATTAATTTTATTGTATTAACCCTATTTAATTTAATCAAAATGTTATTTTCAAATACTTCTGAAATCTCTTATCTCTTATATTCCTTAAAGTTAACCCGAACGCAAAATGTTACCCTAGATTTAACCTAACTTCAATGATTAATTTTACTGTATTACCCCTATTTAATTTAATCAAAATGTTATTTTCAAATACTTCTGAAATAAAAAACAACAGATCACTCCTAAATCCGATCCAATCCTATTTTCACTCCTATTTTTTTGAAATTAGAGATCGCTCCTATTTTATTAATAGATCGCTCCTATTTTTTTGAAAAAACAGATCGCTCCTATTGATCCAATCCTTACTTAACAAATTATCATATTTTCCTACCTCATATGATACAATAATTCTGTTAATGGATCTCTTTCTTACACTCATTTAACGTATCAACACTTTAGCCATTAGGTAACATTTTATAAGATAGATAGTTTATTTAATATGTGTTGATTTATAAATAATTTATGCGAATACTAAACAATACGTCAGACCTATGCGATGCATGGGCCAAAAGTCTAGTATATCTCAAATGATCAGTCGACCAATACATCGACAAAATAAAAAAAGAATAAAAATAACAATGTATTGCGATGACATTGATCTAATCACATTGTATCTTAAGTATGGGTATGTTCCTCATGGATGGGACTTCAGTGACTTTGTGTTGTGTGACTATGGTGACTTTAGTGTATTTTAGAGAAAAGAGAATGATGATGGAATGATTAAAATAAATTATTTTGATGAGAGATAATTATTGGTTAGGAGAAAAATAGAAACAAAGACACCGAAACCAAAGACACCAAGTGCTACCCGTTCCTCACCTACCATCTTGACAACTAGCCATACGGGAAAGAACAACGCAGATTGGTCCTTAAGCATATAACATGAGTGAAGTAAAGTAATTTAAATGCATTTAATCATAAAATTAACAATATAAGCATATAACACATACCAACAACTTGTTGATGCTGCTGGCTACTACTTTTCCGATCTACATTGTCATCAAATTATATTATTTGAGGTTAGTTTTTCTTATTTATTTAAAATTATTAGTAAAAGAATGTTTTGATTAACATTAAAACTGTTTGTTAATAACTATTAAAAGATGTTAGTAAAATTGTTGACTGTTTTTTTAAGGAAGTAAAATTGTTGTCTTAGTTATTGATACAAATATTAGTTTTTTTTTTAGCAGATAAATATTAGTTAGTAAAAATAATGTTAGGTTAGTAATTATTTTAGTTATTTTTTCTGGTGCATTTTTTCTTCTAGTATTTTTTTAATTTAATGTTAGAACAGTTAGTCCCTATAAAATTTTAATGATAATTTTAGTCCTCCAAAAAATTATAATTTTTAAGAATAGTCCTTATTTTAAAAACTTTTAAAAAAAAACACATACCAACAACTAAAAATGTATGATTACACATATTAGTAATATTGTGATTCAAATTATTTATACGTGTTCTTACTATGAGTCATTATTTTACACATAATTGTTTGATTTAATGGATATACTAAGTTCTGATATATTATACTTATTTCTTTGATTTTTTTTTTTGGGTAGTATTTCTTTGATTTTTTTAATTATTCACTATACATGATCGCATTTTAATTATAAGAGTTAAAGAAAATAAGTGAGTGTAATTAAGATTGGGCCAAACTTAGTAAAAGGGGGAATTATAATTAAAGGTATGGTAATTAGGGGACATGTTTAGTAAGAAAATTAGATACACACCCTTAAGAAAACCTAAATAGCTCATGCATAGGATCTCTAAAATCCTCCTCATAGGCCAATCAATTAGCATGTATATATTGTACGAACCAAGTTGGTTCTAACACAATTTCTCACAATAGATGTTTTGATGAGAACAAACTAAATGAAAAATTATACTAATTGTGAGTTTAAGTGTGGATCGAGGTCATATAATATTCGCTAAAATTAAGTCACTGTCTTTTTTGTGATTGAAGGCGAAGTTTCCTTCACTTCACCTCAACTATCATGGCTGGTGGCTCTCACCCTTCACTATTTTGGGCATTGGATAATTTTTTGTCTGTTTGTTTCTGTCGCCGTTTCAGTTTGGTGATCTTTGTAATTATTGTATAAACTCTGTTTCTCCTGGTATGTCTTATGTTAGGAAGGATTTTTTGTTGTGGTAATATATTTCATTTTAACCTCTTCAAAAAAAAAAATTCGCTAAAGAAAGTCAACCATCTTATTTAGAAGAGATTGGAACACAACAATGAGTGGAAACGACATAGTACAAAACAAGTGTTTGTCAAATGCTTATATCTCAAGCTTATCATCTATATCAAGTGATAGAGTTTTCTATTCCAAAAACTGAGTCTTTGTTCCTCTGCACCATGATCAAAATAATAATGATAAACAACTAAAAGTGAACTATAAACAGCATGAAAAGGAGCCTCCAAATATTTAGTTGAACTGCTCCATGTACAAAAATCACAGTTGAACTCCTTGTTGGGCATATAGAGTAAATGGCATGTTGATCAAACGAATACCTATGGGTTTATCCCCTCTCAAAACCAACAACTTTCCATTGACTGAAAATTTCATTTGTAGCTTAGAGAAATCTTGCAGGATTGGACCAAAAGTGTTTAGCCACTGAATTCTCATAATTAAATCACCATAATCCAAGTGAACAACCATCACGCCATATTTCGAAACAAGTGGTTTTGTTTTATTCATAAATACATTTCTTGCTAATATTAGAATACTAATAAGACCATTTGATTCCGACTTATTGCGCATTTCTCCATGTAAAAGAACAATTAAAACAATCTACTGAGAAACAAATACAAGACAGATCAATCAGTAGTTTGTGTTTCTAATTTCTTCTGTTTTCTACTTGAATACGATACAGTTCGGTATTTGTCTTTATAGCCTGAAGAGAAGGTTTGCTCAATTTAAACCAGACAACATGAACAAACATCAGTATCACCACAGCACAGTGATATCGACGTTTTTAAGTGTTTAGTCAAGAAGTGGACTACTTACAAGACATTAGTTATCCTCAATTCCCGGCAGAACAACACTGAAAGCCTCCAAATTGTCGAGATGGCATCTAGGACACATTCAAAGTCTATCTTAATACTCTGACAAATAAAGCTAGTTAAAATTCAAATGTAGAGGAGTAAATCAGCACCTCATGCAGAGCTAAAATGAAATTATGCACAGAAAGGACAGAACTGCCTCAGGAAATTAATCATCAGCATGAATGAATAAATAATCATAGCTTACAATATCTACTATCAGGAAACTAGTAATCAAAGAAAACTATAACCTCAGGAAAATAGTACAAACTACAAAATCAAATGTGAATTCGTTAACAGAAATATACAGAACCTAAATCAGAGATATTATGTTTAGAGTTAGTGAGTGTTGGTTAGAATTATAACAAAATTTGATATCAATAATTAGATAGACTATAAAGAGATCTGAATAGGGGATAAGGGGTATCTTGTGTAGCTTAATATCGATTTTTGGAGGGAGAGCTTATGCTCTCAACATTAAGGAGCTTCTGTCCGTTCTTTTTCTTATCAACTTAGGTTCATCAATAGTTTGAGCTTAAGATATCTAAATTGGTTCAGATGTCAGACCAAGAAATACCATGATCAGAAGTCGATGTTTTAGGGAAAAACTGCACGGTTCTAGCCGATTCTTGTATAATAGATAGAAGACTAATCTTTTACAAATTTAGGAGAGATTACAGGATATTGTACTAAAGCTAACCTCGTATTTCATTTTTCTATCAGTAGTAGGCTAAAATCTTGTCTGATGTTAACTATGACAGCATCTGAAATTGGCAGCCACCATGTCACGCTTAAGTGACACGACCATTATAATGGATGAGGGCAATAGTCCTTGTAAATGAAAATGAAAGAGAGATGATGGATCAATTTGATTTCCTATCTTCTTAACGACACGAGCATAATCAATGGGAATTTTAAGCGATAACAATTTCATTCTCGATTTCATCTGACAAAAGATTACATTCCGTAATTAACTTGTATCCTACGGCATCTGGATCGGTTAACTTTTAAAATAAAATTCAAACCAAACCAATGTGGTTTGGATATGATCGAGTGGTGCGGGTTTTAGACAATAATTTTTGTTTTTGTTTTCAACTTTAAAATTAAATTAAAAAGTTAAAACACAACATATTTCCAGTAATGTTTTAGATTTCATCTAACATTAGAATTTTATTTTCATCCAACAATGTTCTCAACTACCTAAGACAAATTAAAACGTGGACAAAAGGTAATCATATTTTGTAAGAAATACAAAAACTAATATTTTAATCATTCTCTAAGAGTTTAAGTAGCACATAAATACATTTTTGATAGAAAAAACAAATAAGAAACTTAACAAGCGAAAAAAATTCATTTTATTAAAGTTTCTATTTAATTTCTATGAGTATTGGTCTAGATCATATATATTTAATTAATATTTTTATTATATTGCGGTTTGGTTTGGTTTGGTTGGTAAAACCAAAACCGCAAATCGAACCAAACCATGCGGTTGAGTAAAAAAAAAGATCTGAATACATTCAAACCAAATGCGGTTTTTTGTGGTTTTGATTTGGATTGGTTCGATTTGAGGTTTTCTTTTGGATCTGTTCGGTTTTGAACAACAACGGAATTGTTGTTTTCTAGTGACCAAAACTCGTATTTTTTTTTTCATTTTCCTCATTCACTATATTCATTCATTCAATCATTCACATGTCATAGAAAAATCAATTCATTCATTCAATCATTTCCAAAATTAATTCTAACTAAAAAATACATAAAATCAAAATCAATTCTTCCAAAATCATTCAAATGTCATAGAAAAATACGCGAATGCCTCGGTAATGTCATTAATTTAGGAGACATGTTGCTTTTCTGTGCACTTTTTCAACTTGTCCCTGTTGAATTCGTCTGTGAAACATGTGCATGTGGATCACATGAGTCAACATGCTCGCAGAGAGAAAGCGATCACTATGTTGACCAAATAATATGTTTATCTTTCTTTGGGGCCCCTTTTATGTCGACCTTTTTTAGTGGTGGACACAGAGAGGTTGTCTCTGGCAAAACAAACTATCGAAATTGTTCTTTCATATGCATCTTCATGTTGCAATCCTTGAATCAGACTTAGAATGTTTAAAAAACTGTTACTTGAAATGTTGTAGAAAACTAGAAAAAATGCATTATGTTTTGGTTTTGGAACATTTTGGATTATATAATCGAAAACTTCAAGACACAGTTCAGAAAATATAGTCTGAAATGTGCCAAACACCCTATTTCCATGCAAACTAAGTACGTCTACATGGGGCGTAAAAATAAACATTTCAGATTATATAAGCTGAAATGTACCAGTACCAAAACAAAATGCAGAAAACATAAATTCAACCAAACACCGTTTTTAAAAAAGAAAAATACTTGAAGCAAGTCTCGTTCTAGTAAAAGAGATATGTTTGTCTTTCTATCCTTAGGATCACCTTCATACTCGAACCACAACCTCTTCCAGTGAGTATGAATTTCATCCAAATCGAGGGGGGTGTTGTTCCTTATCTTCTTGGCAATCGTACATGCACACAATACTCCATATGTGATGAAAATTAAGCAACCACATTTAAACTTATCTGAACCACACTCAACTGATCAATCAGCTTCGTCTGCGAGATAATGCAAATAGTTCCTTGATATGTTTCTAATCAACTTAGACCACAACAACTTTCCTTTGAACCTATGTTTAAGCATGATCATGCTCGTCTAGAACGATGCGTGTATCTGAGTATGTTGTAACTCTAACTTGTTGTGAACGAATTTCCAGTTTGTACTTAAATCACTCATACTACTAGTCAGATACTTTTTCAGCCGACTGTGTGCAAATTCAACTATGTTTGTTGTAGTATTTCCCATATGCATGACTTGATTGACCCAAAACTTCACAACTTTCTCCTTCACCAGACCTAAAATTGTAGTTTCAACATATTCCAAAAACATAAGCTTGTCGCATACAACTTTGAACCGGTTGCAATTATCAATATATGCTTGCTCTATATCGGAATTCACAATAGTCTCTCATGCAACCATGACCGTCTTCACCACTTCACTTGACTTGATCTCTTTCACATCTTTGTCTTCGAGATCCTTAACTTTACAATTTTGTCTTACTTTGCTCTAACATTTCTTTCAATGTGACACTCACACAACAAAGTACTAGCCTATGGGAAAACACTATTATTTGAAATATGAAGAAAGAAAAAAAAAACCTTCAGATTATACATTCTGAATAATATTTTCACCAACTCTGGACAAGGATGAGTCAGAGACATGATGACCTTCAGCCTTTACTTTGTTAGGATTTTATAATCCGAAAAAGTGTTCAAATTATACAATCCGAACAAAGGGTATTTTTGAAGAAAAAATAGGGTTCGCAACAATATCATAAGATAGGAAAAGTGATAGTTTTTTTTTTTTTTGAAATATTGGCATTTTTTATTTACCGTATTTGTTGACATTTTCATTATAGAATTTATTTTTCCTCTTAATATATATGGACTATTCTGTGAAAGAATTGTTGGATTTATAAAAAGTTGTGGGATTTGTTTTAAAAAGAAGAATCTACTTCACCAATATGTCCTTAAGCACGACCATGTAATTATCTAAAAAGTTGTAGAGTTTCATGAAGGTGCGGATGACATCTGGAGTAATGAGAACTTTTTAACGCTAGTTCGGATGAAAAAACGATTTTATTTGATAAAAATGTTTTTTTTTTTTGACAAAAAAAAATGTTTTTGTTAATCTATATT
>Ga0228710_1001593_pt1 | contig 34373 bp, 12 predicted proteins | sample MedpolnodulmetaG_FD_177995 | JGI IMG/M metagenome (GOLD analysis project Ga0228710, IMG submission 177995) | Root nodule microbial communities from Medicago polymorpha collected in Santa Monica, California, United States - pink nodules | ecosystem: Host-associated > Plants > Roots > Nodule... | reverse complement strand
GACAATAAAAAAAAAATAAAAATGCCAACTCAACGCCACATAAGCGAATCTGCTGAGTTGGATGGGGGAGGGGTGTTTTCCGGATTTTTTTTTTTACGAGGACGGAAACCAAATCGAAAATTTTATAGGGGCGAAAATCGAAAATGACCTATATTACAGGGGTCAAAAACACTATTAACCCTTAAACATTTTACATTCACCTTACTTAAAATAAATTATGTTAGGTTAGAACCAAATACACGCTAAAGGGTGTATAAGGGCACTTCAACCCGATGATATGATATACAAATTTCAAACGGACAAATAATCATTTTCGCTCATGAATATGTAACGAGTAGTCACAATAGTCCCTACTCAATGTATTGAAATTTCAAATAGTCTTTGATTGTGCACTTTGTTGTTTAAAATAATCTTTGACGATAAAATAATCATTCTATGTTAACAATAACTCTTTTCTTATAGGGATTAATATGACTTATATGAATTGATATGACAATAAATAAATATATTAAGAAACTTATATGATAATATTAACCGAGCATTATAGACTATTTTGATTAACGTAATTCACAATATTATTTTAGAATTTTGACATATTAAAGAACTATTTTGACTATTATGGTCAAAAATAAATATTTACCCAATTAGAAACTATCAAAACTATCCTACCGACTCAGAACACCAATTTGCAAACGTCGACCACCTTTCCAACAAATGAACCAACCCAATGACGACGTTATTTTGATTTGATCGGCAACACCACGAGACTCTTAAATTGATTTCTAAAGGACTCCACTTGGATTTAGTTACAAGAAAAAATAACTAATTACATATAAAAATATCAAGAAAATTTGTTAACCTCATTTAATTTTGTTGATGTAATATAAAATTAAAGATTAAATATGTTTTTGGTTTCTATAAATATACCAATTTTTCGTTTTAGTCTCTCTAAAATTTCCTTTCAACTTTTAATCCCTATAAAATTTTCAATCGCTACTTTTAGTCTCTATTTTTAAGTTAATTTTTGTTTTTTTTAATGAAATTATGCAGAAATGTGTAGAATATTGTAAAAAAATTCTCAAAAAAATTAGAATTTTTTAACAAAACACAAATTATAAAAGTTCATATTAAATACATGTTTTGTTAAAAAAAAATTGAAAATATTCTTATAATATTATGAATTTTTCTGCAAAATGTTATTCAAAAATATGAATTCTACATATGAGTTTATTTTAAAGGAATGACCAAAAGTGAAGATGGAAAATCTTTTAGGGACTAAAAGTTGAAGAAATTTTTTAGAGGAACTAAAACGAAAAGTTGACATATTTATAAGGACCAAAAACATATTTAACTCTAAAAAATAATTGAATTTTTTAAACTACTCTTTCTTTTCATTTATTTCTGTGCGTGAACTTATTTTATTGAAACATTTTGAGAATAATATGATTAAATATGGTAAAGTTAGTTAGATTTAATTACATCTACACCTGAGGTGCTAGCTCAGCTTGGTGATAAGTTTTTAACTTTGTAATTTCAAGATACAATATTCAAATTCCCTCAACGATGGTTGAATTAATTTTTAAAAAAAACTTTCCCTTTTTTTATATAAAAAAATAAATCATATTTATATATGCATAAAAATCATATTTGTTCTTATGAGATCCTTGATAATCTAGAGTTTAACATGAAGTAATTGAAATATAATAAGATGGATGTGCAAAATATATTTATATTGTTGGTGCATGATCTTTTAACCTTTTAGTTGTTTAGGAGTAGAAATCAAATTTGGCATCCGAAATTTACAACACTCACATGCATTGTGTACCAATTCTTTGTGCAAGACTTCGTGATCTTTAAACTCATAAATTAAACTAATTAATAAATCATTCTATTTTAAATTTGAAAAACCTCAATTCTTGATAATGAAGACTCTTTCTAATCTAATATTTTTTTTTAAAGGTGTCATGTGACTTTTTAAGCATTCTTTTATAAAAAAATAAAACTTTTCATTTAGGTTTATCCTTTAATTTCAGTCTTATAGATATTATTGAAATGATGACTAAATTATACATCTTTACTAGTAAACTCATATCTACTTCTAGAAAATAATATAGCCAAAAACATTGTGATTGTAGAATAAAAGTAGGTCTAATCATATCATATCATAACAATTAAGCTTTAGTCAAGTCTATCCATTTAAAAAGCACTTAAGCCATACGTACTAAAATATAATGAAATTCAATATTAAGAAATTGATAACTAGATGTTAGTCAAAATGGAAAGACATGGTATCATATAGAAGACTTGCTTTTGGAAATTGTTTGGCAAATCTAAAACCCATTATTGATTATTTGAAGAAGCACACAAGTAGGTGTTCGGTTGCTGAAGAATTTGTAGGGCAAACATGTCAAGTGCATGAACAATAAAATAAAGCTTATGTTACCCAACGTACCAATTCTTTACTATTTTTAATGTAACACATTCATCATCTTTACATCCATCAAGGCCTAAACTAATACCAAACACAAAAATCAACAACCATTGGAATAATGTAATCTATATACTATCAAATATGTCTCCTAAATTTCAAACTAAATGTTCTACTTTATGTATGCACAATTTCATCGAGACCAAATGTCTTTGTCTTCATTGGTTTCTTTTGCTTCAATCCAGAAGCGGATTTTAGGTACATTCTGAAACAGTGTCCTTCATATTTTGGACTATAGTTTTAAATTTTTTAATTCAGCTTGCACATGACATGTTTATGAATTATTATTTTTCATTCGTGGTTGAGCACTAAATTGAGTATAAGGTTATTTAATCTTTTCTTCTTTTTAAATTAGTTGACCCTTGCATTTGATTTCAGCTTATGCTTATCAACACACGTGTTTGGTCCATGGTATTTTTTGGCCAAGCCATCGATAATTTCTTAAGTTGTTCAACTTCTAATGAACACTATCGAGTAGAAATTTGGAAATTCCTGTTTTTGAGTCAATGCCATAATATAATTGATAAAAGAAATAGTTAATGTAAATGATATTGAAATCATGTTTGCTTTTAGTTCTTTATGCATAGTCTAATCAAACGCACTTTAATTTTTTTTGTTAACTCTCAGGTTCCTAAGGGCATTTGGCAATCCGAAGTTCGGCTAAGAGGTAAGTAAAACATGAACAATTTGTTTTTTGGTGAAACTCATTAACCAATTGAGCCAAATTGCTTGTTTTATAGTTTAACTTTCATTCTAAATAGTTTTTTTATATGTGCATAATAAGCAAAATAATGCTATCCACTTTTTGCTGAATTTTCTTATGACTTGATGTTGTCAACTCAATAGTATATGTTAAAAATGTTTATTATACAGAATGCCAAACAATCAATATTGGAGAAAATCGAAGTCCTTATATCAAAAACAAAAATAGAATTCCTACATGCCCTAGGATGATATCAAAGTTTATCCTAGATCCATAGGACCACCATGGAGAATTTGATTATAATAGAATAGATACAAAATTAGACTTATTTATGCAAATATACGTCATTTGAGTTTTCGTCCCTAAACTTTCTAATCTATTAAAACAGTCACTGCAATTATTAATAACTTGAATTTTGGTCCTTAAAACCTAATATAGTATTGATTGAAGGACATGGCCGTATCTGAGGCAGGGCGAAGAGGGCGACCGCCCTAGGCCCCAAAAAATAAGTATGAAATTTGCGCCCCAAAATTTCTTTTTAGGGGTCTATTAGACCCTAAAAAAATTGCTTAGTTTTTTGTATCAAGTTTGATGTTTATATATATTTATTAGTTAGGACCCAAATTGTAGTTTCGCCCTAGGCCACTAAAATCTCAGTAACGGCCCTGTTGAAGGAGTGTATGAGAGTAAACTACTCTTAGTCATCTAGGTTTTCAGCCATGGTTAACTGCCTAGTAGAAACACCATTGAATAACTAATGAGGCTCTTAATACCTATATTACTACGTACCTACAAAGAAATCAAAGTGGAATAAAAAAACTAGTGTGAGCTTATCATTGTCTATTTTATGATAAGTTTTACACAGCAAGCTAAATTTTGGTAAACTCTCAGTGATACATACATGGAATAGAAGGGCTAGAGCAAAAACAATATTTATCTAAGTTCAATATACTCAGGAGAATTACAGACACAAACATCAGTGTCCACAATTTTTTTACTATATAGTCTATCTACAGCATCATTGATGAGGTCCCTCTGATGCTTCTGGAAGTAACAAAAAGTGCTAGTGGCCAGTTTTCTCTTTAGAAGAAAATAATTGACTCAAACCATGTGAATTTTGCTTCCCTGCAGCAGAAGCAGAAGGATGTGAATTTGATTCAGTAAGTATATAACAACTCTGGCTTGACTTCATTGAAGAATTTGTCGAAAAGTTGCCTTCGGTGTCCGAAAGACATGATGTGGAACCAAAGTTGTGTGAAGATGAAAACTCATCATTCATTCCTTGAGTGTCGGAAGTAGAAGATACACTACATGCTTCAGCATGATCAATTTCATCTGAGGTATAGGAGCCATTAGAATTCGACCAGCCATAATTCGGTTTAACGGAAGATTCATTTGTGTTAAATCTTCTGGAGTCAGTTTGTGGGCACATTGCTTGTAATTGCCTACCAAGTACATGTAGTGTCTCCTGACATTCTGCTAGCTTTTTCTCTGCAGCTGCTAGTTCTGTGTCCTGTAATGACATTAAGGTATCGAAAAACTATGATTGAACAATGAATTCATGGATGAAAAAAATGTAATAAAACATTTATTAGAGCTTTTTCTAGTTGAGGTTGGATCTAATTACACATAATGACATTACAAAACAGCTGCATAAGATGTTGCCAAAATATATAAATAAATAAAAAAACAGATACAGTTGTGATTCTATGAAAAGTAAACACAACCTCGATTTTAAACAAAGAGAACATAAAATGTTGAATCAATTCCTGTACTGAACCTATTTGTTTACTTTAGTATGCAGAACATGTATGACGGTATATAGGAAATAATGCAGAAACAGCCATCCAGTATGATATGTACTAGTAAATAATGTAATGTAATTACCTTCTGAGTATTGATGTCGTTATTTTCTGCCGAATTCGTTGCACACACCAGACACTTGTCCCTTCAAGTGGCAAACAGAAAGAAAAATCAGAAAGCACTCAAGAAACAAAACAGAAAGCTCAAATTATACAGTATGCAAGCTATCATATTGTTGCCAATGGGCCTAACCTTTGCATTTTTTCCTCAATATCTTTGTGCCTCGCCAAAGAATCATGATGACATTGTTTTTCCTCCTCGAGATCACTCTTTAGCTCGTCTATTTTTTCCTTTAGAAACTTATTTTCAGCTTCTAACTCTTCTACATGTGTTTGAAGTGACTTATAAGACTCTGTCATGCATTTCAGCTGAATCTCAGCCAAGTTGTATGATTTATGAGATGACGCCAACTGCGTTTTCAGTTCTTCCAGAAGCTGCTCATGTTCCACTAAAATCGTATTTTTGTCCTTAAGATCTTGCTTATCTCCAGATTCAAGTGTACCATGTGATTGTTTATCTACAGCATCGTTCTTAACTTTGTTAACAATTTGCACACTGGCATTGTCTGATGAACATGCCATTTTTTCGACTTCAAGGAAATCGTCCATCAGTTCTGAGAAAGTTTCACTTTCGCGATTCTCAAATTTAACTGAGCTTCTAACTTTACTGTTACCAAAATGGTCAGAAACTGAGGATGCAAGTGACTCAACAGAACTTTCCGGATCCTTGTGCCAACCATCAGATATAGAAGTGATGCTCGGTGAATTGCTAGAAATTCTACTTGAAGAACTCCTATAATTGATTGCCAAATTTGATTTCTGGGAACTTCTTTCTTGATGAAGAACTTGTACCTCCGCTTCTAAGCTCTTAAGTCTGTTAACTGTTTTGGTGTACAAGTTCCTAGAAGCCTGTAATTCAGCATTACTAGAGGCCAAAGCTTCTTTCAATCTCTTTGTTTCTTCTTCAAACACCTCCAATTGTTTTGTAAGAACCTCGGATTCTTGCAGGCCAGTAGTTTTTCTTTGATGGATTCCACTGATGACGTGGCGTGTACTTTCAACTTCTAGCTTCATTTGTGCCAATGCAGCAGGACCAGGCAACTTCTTTCGCAACAGACCACGAAGCCGATGGCACTCACCCTCTAGCAAGGCAATAGTCTTAACATCCTCGGTGTGTCGTTTGTTTGCCACTTCTGCTGATTTCATAATCATGTTCTTCTCTTCATTTCGGATATCCATCTCCTTAGAAATCATATGCAGCTCATACTTCAAAGAACTTATTTCTTTCTCATACGACTTAACATTCTTCTTTTGAAGCTCTAACTCGGACTCAACTTTGGACTTTTCTTCTTTTAGTTTCACAATTTTATTTGAACTTTCATGAAGTGATCTTAGAAGGGAAGCATTTTCATGAGCTTCTTCGCGAAGTCCTTTATCTAATTTGTGTATTTCTGCTTCAAGCTCTAACTTGAATTTCTCCCACTGTTGAGATTTCACAAGAATCACCTCTTGTAATTTTTGCTCACTTTCCTCCTTTACAGTTCTTATCTGCTTCATGCATTCTTTCAGAGCTCCATCTAAGTGAGCTATTCTCTCATCGCAATTAATCTTCGAAAGAGTGATAGATTCAAGTTGGTGTCTTAAGGAAACAACTTCTGCATCAGCTTTCTCCCAACCTAAAATGCATACAAGTATGAATCAATTTTATCTGATATTTTTCTGTTAGAACAGCTACCCGGTTCAAAAGTAAAAAGATACAAAAAACGCAAATAAAGAACACACGATGTTTGAGCACAGAGTTTGGCCAATCGCACCTACCTCTCTGACTACAGTGTGACTGCAGTACCTTTTTATTGATCAAGCTTACACTTAGAGTTTACAGAGTACAACTTGTACTTAAATACTACGGTCTAGTTTACGAGATAGCGACTTGCCCACTTATCAGTAACTATGAATCATACCCCGATTTTACTTAACAAGTAGAATATAGAAAATGAGTGATCTCTCTAATTATTTCATATTTCAACTAATATAAAGTCTACAGACGAGGTTTTATTAAATCCTACCTGAGACGGCTTCCTCGGCAACTTTTGCGTGTTGTTTAACCAGACTTTCCTTGTTATCTAATTCTGAATAAGCTGCTGATAAATTTGCTTCCAAATCTTTTATTTGATTCTCCATGTTTACAACTTGATCTTCCAATCCAGACATACGCGTGTATGACTCCATTGAAATTTGAACATAGTTCTTATTTGTGCAATTGTCCTGCTGAAAATAAATATAAGAAAAGAACAGGACTAGTGAGCAATCAAGCTTGTTTTGCATATAAACTTTTTTTCCATCCCAAGCATTAATAATTAAAAAAATAATAAGTACCTGGTTTCCTAAATGTGCCACAGAAGACAAGGTGGAACCAACAGAATCAGGTGTAACAGATGGTTTCTCAGCCTTTGTGATTTTGTCTGATGACTTTTTCTTCCACGGCCAACCTCGACGGTCCATCTCAGAATTCTACTACCCTGCTCAAAGTATGCTCAAATTGAAGACTAATGCACATAACCTTATCATCATCATGTAAAAAGGATTTTACAGTATTGATTGATATTATTCTTGTTATAAAATCACATCAAACATAAGAAAGAAGCTGAAAATACATTCTATAATAAAAAAAATTGTCACTGTTATTACTTAAAAATTTAAACCTTTTAGTTTAACTAGATTTATCCAATCAATATTTCATAAGTTATGTTAAATTTAATGACAGCATATTACAGTGATATGATGCATTTTCATTCCCAATAAAGGTTTTTCTTTTAAAAAAAAAAGAGAAAATTACAAAACCTTTCAACCACCTATCAAATGCTTGCAACTTCAAGTAACCCCTCCCCTCCCACAAAAAAATGGCCTTTCCTTGCCAGCTGTAATATAAACCATGTAGCAACGACATTTCGAATTGAAGGTGTGTCTCGTGTCTAAGACGTATTACTATCCAACACCAACACGACACACAGATACATTCAATCATTTCTATTTTCTTAAATTATTATTCTTAGTGTCAGTGTCGTATACGTGCTTCATATACCATAAGCTTTGCCATTTTTTGTAAAATGGTCTGTCTAAGGTAAAATATCCTGTGACTCATTTTAGTAAACATTTTAATGAGTGTATATAAAAATAGAAACATTAAGAAAATGAAGAATATAACATACCAGAAGTAAAAACAAGAATGAATCTGAGTGATGGAATGAAGAAGAGCAGAATGAGAATGAGATATGACTGTATGAGAGTTCCAAGAATGAATTTGAATTTGAAGTGTTAATTAATAGTTATAACTGAAGAGAGAGGAGCGGGGTGGCCAAATGTGAGCGTGTGTGGTCACTGTTTAAACGCTCCTGTGGCTCCACCTTTATTACAAAAAACAAATAACAAATCATATTATAACGTCATAGTCAAAGAATATATGCATTGGATTTTTATTTTTGGATTATTACAAATACAAGTACAAAATTTATGTGTCTTTCTTGTGTAAATTTTGTCCATTTGAATGAAAAATGAAGTTTCTTTTTTCCTTGTTTGTAGTTTTGTGCTATGTCTTTTTGGGTTCCTTTTTCCACATTAATTGTTGTCGTTTAATTGGTGAGTATTTTCACACTATGTGTGAATTTGAATGGTTATAAAGAATGGGTTGTTTTGTTCCTTTGCTATGTTGATAGAATTTTGTTCCTATTTCATAGTTGTGTGCTTGAAGTTTGATGTTTTATTTTCGACCAATTACATTTATAAAAAAAACAATTGAGGGATTATTCAAAATAAACTGTTACATTGAAAGTTATAAGTATTGTATTTTTTTTTTGTGATCGGGGTTCGAACTCCAAACATTGTATATATTATGCATTGACCTTATCAATTGAGCTAAGCTCACGAGGACAATTGTAAGTATTGTATAGATCAAATGTATTGGTTTTTACATTAAGCTATAATAATTTCCTATGTAGTCAACATGCGATAAGAAACAACATATTTTGTAAGATAATGATACTGATTCTTTAAAAAAAATGATATTGATAAAGTTTGAAACAAAAGAAACAATGATAAAATATAATGATTTGGCTGAAGTTTCAATTTAGCGATTTTGAACGAGTTGAAATTAACATGGGTCGTGCTTGTTTGGTTTAGTTCAATTCGGATATAAACATGAAAAAAGTTTTGACTTGAATTGTACTTTTGAGTACATAGTCGTTAGTTTGAATTTTACACATTTATTCATCCACATTGATTATATCTTTCTATGTGCTCTATCTAGTAAAGGGTTGTTGGAGGAATTTAGGTTTAGTTATGTTCCAACGTCAAGCATGTCCACCATATCCTAAGGTATTGTTTGTTTTGAGTATAAGTCTTTTACGATTTTATCTTTTATAAAACGTCAGGCATGTCCATCACCTTCCCAGGTATTGTTTGCTTTGATTATAAGTCTTTCATGATTTTGTCTTTTATAAATGGGTGTTTGTTGGGTTAAGGAGTGTGTGTATTGTCTATAAACTACAACTGATCTCAATTACTAAGCAATGTGAGAGTTTTTAGTGCAGCAAAACTACAATTCTCAATCGAGGCTAATGAAGTAAATGATATATCATCTATTCTCTGTGGCTTAGACTTCGCACCCACATGACAACACCAATGATCTAGTAAAAGGACCAATGAGATGGTGGAACTTGTTGAACATCATTTTATCGTTGCAAAGGAGGATGTGGTACATGTAAGTATTTTGATACTAAAGTCAACGAGAGAATGAGTGAGAGGATAAATGTATTGAAAAAAGAATCACGTACATTTGTAAAGTATTGGTTACCTGAGTTATAATGAAGTGATGACCTTGAGAGAATGATGGTGCATTATTGGTGAGATGATTTCTTACTTAAAAGAGATTGGACCTACGTCTAATCCAAAAAACACATAGATGTGTGTTTTGGGCGTCGTATTTATACGTAGAAAATTATGTAGAGAAAGAAAACAAATATAAAGGCGGACCTATGGCAATTGAAGAAACTATTATTTTTTGGCATCATATTCCATAATTATCACTCTAGAACAGACAACAATAAGTCCTCATGGGCAAAACTCAGTTGGTAGAGACATTGTGATATGCAAATGTCGAGGTTCGAATTCCGCATTCTCCACTTATTCACCTAGAGGGGTGAATCTCTGGCCACTAGGCCATCAAAAAAGAATACGCAAGAGTAATAAAAAAAGGGAAATGCTAACCGGTGCCCCCGGGGCACTGGTTAATGATACTAAAAAGGGAAATTATATAGTAATTATTGCATTGAAAACTGTGTAATTAATCCATAAATAAGTCAACAAAGTTTTCTTTTATGGTAATCAATTTCTTTTTTTGTATGCTTAACCAGTGCCCCGGGGGCACCAGTTAGCATGACCCATAAAAAAATAAAATTAAAAACATCAATTCAACATTTATTTTTTTCACTATAATACCCTTATTTATAAAATTTCATTTTACTTAACTATTCTACTAACTAAAATTAATAAAAGTATCTTAGTACATCATACTAACTTTACGATTGAAATCAACCCAACTAATTATTTTCTTAAGAGTCGCCCACAGTCCAAATGTGACATTTAATCTGAATCAATGAAAGTATCAAGATTAATTGAAATATGGAAAATTCAAATAATTGTAAGTGTTTGTTGTAGTACTTACTAGTGTTCACATGCCTTGATAGAAGATACATGCACAACCAAATGATTTGGTCTAGTGGTAAACAAACGACTTCGAGGATTCATAATTCAAACTACACCAACACATTTAAAGAAAGATAAATATAAATCTTGTTGCAAATGTTCTTTAAGCCCGAATATCTTCCCTACCTCAGATTATGACACCATATTGTCCAGATGGATAAATCTAGACGAAAATGGTTTTAATGGGGGTGAGAAAAGAAGGTTACAAATTCAAATACTCCATAAAATCCATGGGCTTATCCAACTCAAAAACCGTTACTATTACTATCACTATATATCATAACGAAAACCACAAACCCTAACTTCTCTGAACCCATTTCATATCTTCGCCGCACGGTGGTTAGAGTCGTAGGTTTAGGTTTCCGGCGAGATGGGTAGGGTTATCAGAGCACAACGTAAAGGAGCAGGCTCCGTTTTCAAGTCCCACACCCACCACCGCAAAGGCCCAGCACGTTTCCGCAGTCTCGATTTCGGCGAACGAAATGGTTACCTTAAAGGAGTAGTGAACGAAATCATTCACGACCCAGGTCGCGGTGCACCACTCGCTAAGGTCACTTTCCGACATCCTTTTAGGTATAAGAAACAAAAAGAGCTTTTCGTTGCTGCTGAGGGACTTTACACAGGACAGTTTATTTATTGTGGGAAAAAAGCTACTCTTGTTGTTGGAAATGTTTTGCCATTAAGGATGATTCCTGAAGGTGCGGTTATTTGTAATGTTGAACATCATGTTGGTGATCGTGGTGCTTTTGCTAGGTGTTCTGGTGATTATGCTATTGTTATTAGTCATAATCCTGATAATGATACCTCTAGGTTTGTTCTCTCTCATTTTTTTGTTGTTTCATATTAGTCTTCATATATCATTTTTAATTAACATATTTCAAGATTTGTGTTATTGCTGTTTAGTAAATTAGAAATATACAAATACGATTTGTGTTGATGCCATCTGGAAATTAGTGTGTCATGAATTTGTATTAGTATAATTGAACCAAAGAAGAAGTTAGAAAATGATCACATTTTTTTTTTATTAGTACAAGCGAATGTGTGTTTAGACTAGACGAGATAGAATTAGAAATGATAAGTTGGGGTAACAACTATAATAGAGAAGAGGGTAGCAACTAGAATTAGGTGGTTTGGGCATGTAGAGAGAAGACTCATGGAACCTGTAATAAGAAGAGTAGACTAGATGGGGCTGATTTAAATCACTTGAGGCAGGAGAAGATCTAGAAAAACTATAAGAGAAACTAGTATTAAGAAGGATCTAGAGATTAATGAGTTAGAGAAATACGAGTTTTCATAAAACACTATGACGTTGTTTGATTCATGCTGCCGCCACCGCACTTCTGTATCCATCTCGCTGCGGAAATGGAGAAGCCACATATTGTAGCTTCTAACAAAACTTTGGTCCACGTTTGGGAAGCCGTTAAAACAAACACATAGTGGGACGATGAAAGTATGATTTATGTTGATGTTGTCATTTTGTAGTTTATGTTGATGTCATTCAGAAATTAGTTTGTGAGTTTGTATTAGTATCAAGATTTAATTCATCATATGCACAAAAGTTTTGCGGTTAGTTAATCATAACTCTGCCATCATAAAAATTGTTTGACCATAAATGTAACTACGTTTATAGTCACACATATAAATGATTGTGATTCGCTGACATTGTAAAACTTATTGCACTTCTGGTGCATGGAAAGTATACCGTTAGAATAATTGATTATGAGAAGAAGTAACGAAGTAATCACGGTTTTTACGATTAATATTAGTATATAAATTTGAATTATGTGGGATGGTGATGGTAATTTATGTTAATGTCATATTGTATGTACATTATGAGTCTGTAGAACTGAGATTGAGAAGAAATAAGAAAATAATCGCATTTTATATGATTAGCGTTGGTATTTAACTTTTCCTGATAATGGGTGTTGATGGTTTGTTGACAGGATTAAGCTACCATCAGGGGCAAAGAAGATTGTTCCAAGTGAGTGCAGAGCTATGATTGGGCAAGTTGCAGGTGGAGGAAGAACTGAGAAGCCAATGCTTAAGGCTGGTAATGCTTACCACAAATTTAGGGTGAAGAGGAATTGCTGGCCTAAGGTTCGTGGTGTGGCTATGAATCCAGTTGAACATCCTCATGGAGGAGGTAACCACCAGCATATTGGACATGCTAGTACTGTTAGGCGTGATGCTCCTCCTGGACAGAAGGTTGGTCTCATTGCTGCTAAGAGAACTGGTCGTCTTAGGGGACAAGCTGCTTCTGCTGCTGCTAAGGCTGATTAACTGATAAGACTACTTGAAAAGATTCTTAGGGTTTTATTTTGTTGCAAGATTTTGAAATTTTGTTTGATTCCTTGTTTGTTCCAAACTACTTGGGTATTATTTTGAGATCCTTTTGCCCCATTTATTTAAATGAAACTATTAAATGACAATGGTTTACATTTGTTTTCAAGTTCTATTCAATTCATAGTTTACCTTCCTTCCGGGTTTCATCTAGTTCTAATGTTGTTTTTTATTGCTTTCTTTTCTTTCTTTTTTACTGTGGTGAAATTTATTTGTCTAGGTCGGTTTTTTAATGGTAAGTGCAGGATTAATAACCTTGTTCAGGGAGTGGTTGTTTTATTATGTAGATTCGGTTTTATTATTAATTATGTAAAGGTTACAAATACAAGGATCAATAGGCTATACTAATTTTTTCAGTTTAGCTGAATTGTGCTGCAAGTTTGTGGCCAATTTATCACGTCCAAATGCTTGTTGAATGTGAAAAATACGAAAGCTAGGAATTGTAGGATCTTATGAACACATGTTTGCTATCAACTTGTTTCCAGTTGGTGAGATTTGAAAATGCGTCATGTTGATTCCTGCCAGTTTACCCATTTCAGCATAGCAATCACTGCATATTGGCCTTGCAACGTGCAGTTCACCATCGAGTGAGATGTTTAGAACACTTTGATTACTCCGTGGCAAGAATGGTATGTGTGTTGAGGTAGGAGATGATTTGTTGCAATGCAATCGATGAGAAAGGTATTGTCTAGAGAACAATTATTGGTGGTTCCAAATGGGAAGGGAATAGTGACAGAACCACACTTTGTAGGACAGTTTGGTAGTGAGGCCGGTTGAGTCGCTACTTTTGTATAAATGACAGCAACCACCATTAGCAGCAGCTATTTTGAGTGCACATCCATGTCGTGTCTTTGCTATTTTTTTTCAGGTTCGTCGTTACACAAATCCTTGGATTTGTTTAGTATTTCTTCCTTTTGTAATGCTATTTAAAAATAGAAAAGTCAAAAGGACTGATTTTTCCTATGGAATTGAATGATCAAATTAAGATGGTTTGTCTAATATTTATTAAAATGTAACTTTAGTTTTTGGCAACAGTGATTGCAATGTCACACTTGTGTTAGCAAAAGGAGATTATTAAACATTATCAGAAGCTAACTACTGGAGATAGATAACTCAGTCTTTCGACCTATAAAACTCAAACAGCATGGTTAGAGACATTGCAATCACTATATTATTTAAAACTAAAAAAATACATTATAATAATAAATGTATTTAGTCATGTTTATATATTATGTCCAGTCAAAAATATCGTTTATATATTCTGTTTCTGTCAAAAAGAATGTTTATATTATGTATAAAAAAGAAATCGTTGAATTATTATGATCCTAAATGTGAATTGGTATAAATATTACATTATCAATGGTCTAACAATTTTTATAATGATAATATAATAATGATATAAAAGCAACAGTTCAGGTGAGTTGAATTTTACTAATTCACATATTATTTTATATATCGCTAGTAAAAAATACTTTTTTTTTTATCAGTTTTCATTACTGAGGTAGAATTTCTTTATGTATTGTTTGACGATGTTTTAATTGGTTACTGATGCACAAAATATGACTTTTTATTTTCGGTTATGCCCTAATAAGCAATGTAACAAAGTATACAAAATAAAAATCAGTGTTCCTGTTTATTTTTACAAACATAAGTTGTATTTACCTTTTTTCCCCACAAAATATGACTTTTATTTTTTAATAACTTTGTGCTAATCTTGAAACGTCAATACAGAGGACAAGAGTGGATGTTTATAAAGAGAGTTCATATTCATCTTGCAACAGTACTAGTTTTTTCTCAAGCATATCAGTCTTTTCTGTGATTGGAGGAGGAGCATCATTTCTCATGAATATGATCCAAGAATCCAGATCAACCAACATGTCATTCACGGTCACCCACACCATGAATGAATGATAACATACACTTCTATTTATTTGACAGGAGATGCATATGCTCTTTTTTTATTTGACTGGACATGGTTTTTCTTTAATTAATATTAGAAAGTTTATGTGAGTTGTATTAAGATGTTCATTGAGATTAAGACATATCTTAAAGTCAGAAAAATGTTTATAAATTACCTATCAACAAATCCTAACAGCAGCATTGAGATTGAGAGTAGAAGTTGAATGCACATCTTTATAGAATATATGTCAATTCTTTACCTAATGGACCAACATATTCTGATGGACATAAACTAATTTTTTCGAGTCTAAAATGCTAGTTTGTGCTGGTAACTTATAATGTGCACCCTAAAAAAAGCGCATAACATGATTATATAAGATTGTATAACTGAAATCGAGTGCATGTTTGAATTTACGGTAGATTTGACATAATCACAATCAACTACTATGACTTTGTTGTTGAGTTTAAACGTGAGGGTTAGTTTCACATTTGACTACGAATAAATTCAATGTTGGGTACTTATTTTGGTTTTAAAATAAGAGTTATGATTTGACTATGTATACATAACATAACTTGATCCTATTTTTTTATACACGTTGTAATTTAACAATATGCACTAATCATAACATAGTTTGACCATGTTATCTTTTTATAACAAAAAATCTAATTTGTCCCACTATGAAAATGTCATGGATTTTATGCCCGAAAGTGTCGTGGATTTTGGGCCCCGAAAAAATTCTAAAAGATCAAATTAAAATTCCACTCGATTTTAATAATGTATTAATATATTTTATCTGATCTCTACTATAAGAGAAAATTCATTCGTTAGATTTATTCAATAAATGAAGTATTAACAATTACATACACCGTTATTGAATGAACCTAAAAAATAAATTTTCTCTTATAATAAAAACTGATGTAATAAACCTGATTGATGGTAATCAAAGTTTATTTTATTAAATAACATCGTGGTCAGAATTCAAATAAGAGAAAAATCATTCATACACAATGTCACTTCCAATTGAGTTAGAAATTTTTTTTTTTTTTACAATTAGGGAGAAAAAATATATTGACTAGTATAATTTTTAATTATTCCAAAAACACGTTTAAGACATCAAATAGTAAAGTAAGCAATATTAGCTCAAAGAATCAATCAAGCAATTTTCGTAGTGTAAAAAATTCAGAATCAGATCAAGAAACCGTGTTCCTTACATCATCACTTCATTAATAAAGCCACAAAGATATCTCACTCATTTCAATCATCACAATCACAATTTTTCTTCTCTCAAACAACAATGGCAGATTCATCACCCAAAACCCCAACACCGTCAACAACAAACGGCGACACCACTCATCCACCGCGGAAAGTCGCATTAATCACCGGAATCACAGGCCAAGATGGATCATACCTAACGGAATTCCTCCTCAACAAAGGCTACTCCGTCCACGGCCTAATTCGCCGTTCGTCAAACTTCAACACACAACGAATTGATCACATCTACGTTGATCCACACGACGCTCACAAAGCTCATATGAAACTTCACTATGCCGATCTCTCTGACGCTTCCTCTCTCCGTCGCTGGCTCGACACTATCCTCCCTGACGAAGTTTACAACCTCGCCGCACAGTCTCACGTAGCGGTTTCGTTTGAGATTCCTGATTACACTGCCGATGTTGTTGCTACCGGTGCTCTCCGTCTTCTTGAAGCCGTTCGATCTCATATTGATGCAACAGGAAGATCTCATATTCGGTACTATCAAGCCGGATCTTCTGAAATGTTTGGATCAACTCCACCTCCGCAGTCTGAAACGACTCCGTTTCATCCCCGATCTCCTTACGCCGCCTCCAAAGTCGCTGCGCATTGGTACTATTACAATTCTTGATAGAACTCGTAAATAAGATAAATGCATAAATTAATGAAATGGAAATAGCAACCGATAACTAACTTTTACATCTCTAATAGGTACGCTGTGATAATAACACTGATTTTGATGTAACTAACTTTTACATGTCTAATAGGTACATTGTGAAAATAACACTGATATTTATGTAACTAACTTTTACATCTCTAATACTGTGAAAAACAAGGACACTGATATGTAGTAACTAACTTTTACATCTCGAATAGGTACACTGTCAAAATAACACTAACTAACTTTTACATCTTGAATAGGTACACTGTGAATTACCGTGAAGCATATGGAATTTTTGCTTGTAACGGAATTCTCTTCAATCATGAATCACCGCGTAGAGGAGAGAATTTTGTTACAAGGAAGATTACTAGAGTTGTTGGAAGAATCAAGATCGGGCTTCAGAGTAAGTTGTTTCTTGGAAACCTAAGTGCGTCGAGAGATTGGGGATTTGCCGGCGATTATGTTGAAGCGATGTGGTTGATGCTACAACAGGAAAAGGCTGATGATTATGTTGTGGCGACAGAGGATTCACATACAGTGGAAGAGTTTTTGGAAGTTGCGTTTGGTTATGTTGGATTGAATTGGAAGGATCATGTTGTGATTGATAAGAGATACTTTCGTCCTACTGAAGTTGATAATCTTAAAGGTGATGCTAGTAAAACTAAGAAAGTTCTTGGTTGGAAACCTAAGGTTAGTTTTGAAGAGCTTGTTAGAATGATGGTTGATAATGATGTTGAGATGGCTAAGAAGGAGAAAGTGCTTGTTGATGCTGGGTACATTGATGCTCAACAACAACCTTGATTTTCTTTGTTAGAATGGTGGTTTTTAGATCAATTATGGTCTTTTGCTTCTTCTTTTATTTTGATCATATAATGTTGCTGTTACTTTTGGTGATTTATTCATCATAGTTGAGGGAGTTTAATTTGATTTGTTCACAGTTTACATCATGGTTTTGGAGTTGTTATTTATTTTGCACTTGTTAATATATCAAATCTATTACTCTACATCCATTCACATTTTGTGGAAACTAAAATGCCAAGCAATATGATTCTCATTGAGTCTAATTTCTTTTTGGCTTTGTAATGTGCTGATAATTTTGTAATTTAGATATTATGCCTTAATTTGTTTCAGTGTTATCGTGGGGGATTGCGGACCATGGTGGAAAGCCAAAAGTCTGCCATATCCGCCATGGCGCCGCCATCATATAAATTGACCATGGTGGTTTGCTAAAAATCGGCTACCACAATCTGCCATGGAATTTGACAACACTGATTTGTTTCTTTTGATTATGGAATTGAGAAATGTTTCACCCTAGCTTGAAAGTTACAAGTCTGAAAAATGGAGCAGTACCAGACTGATTCATTGTTTTGTTTATTTTCTTCAGTTAAAAAAACCAGAGCGAGTTGAAGGAGTATTTGTATCTAGACATTCTATTACAATCATTCACTGAGACATTTTCTCGCAATTTCTTGCGCTAGAACCGCATAAGGCTTAAGACCACAGGCATTCTGTATTTATTAGCATGAAAAAGTACCTAAGATGAGCATATAATTAAGAGTAAATTACATATACCTCCCATATCCAAATTTTATCTTTTTGTTTGACTTTCACATACTAAATCAAATAAACCTATCAAAATTTGTAAAAAAAATTAACCCAAAGTTGATTCTCGCTGAAATAACTGCACAATGCTTATTCTAATAAGAAAATCTAAGGACCTGTTTACTTTGGACAATATTTTTTGTTTCCATTTTTTAAAATATGTTATTTTAACTTGCGAATAAAAAGATTACATACTTTTAAAGTGAATCATTTGTGACGGAGAAGAGATGAAATGATTGCCAGGGAAGATGCATTTCCAGAAATAATGAAAACAATTTTAACATTTTTATTGTTTCTGGAAATACAGACAATTGTTCACTTCAATAGTCACTTATCTCCTCTTTAGCAAGTAAAATTAACACAAATTTAAGAAAATAAAAATAGAAAATGTTTTCACGAAGTAAACAGACCCTAAGTTTGTTATACTACTCCAGTCAACTTTATTTTACAAGTAAAAATCAATTGCATTCATCCTATAGTTAACAATCTTGGTAGCTCAACTAGTTTGCACTAAGAGAATACTAACATAACAACCAATACACCAACATTTGCCAATTCGAGAAAAGAAAAAAAAACTAAGATGATTGAGAGTACTTTTAGCCTATTAATGGTGTATTAATTTTACCCAGTCATCCAAACAACAGAGAGAGGCATTTCAGGTATTGAAAATGAAATGCTAAAGGCCTGCTAGGTTTGAAGGATTATTTCATTTCATGTTTGCAATATTACTTTTAAGAATGTTATCATATTTTCATTTTGTTTAAAAAGATATGTATAGGAACTGTTGAAAACAACTTATAAAAGTATCTAAAAAGGAAACATAATCTTAGATTTTGGGTTGGGTCTAACTCAACCCAAAAACATCCGACTTATAAGGTGAGTAACGTGTGACCCTATAGCGGGTAATCCAACTGATCTGGCAAAAACTCTGTTGCCTTTTTAAGCCATATCACATTCAGATGTGGAACTCCCAACACAAAGTAAAAAAAGGTGACAATTTTGTAACTACTAAAGAAAATAGAACATTTTCTTAAATCAAAGGGACCCTAAAAGTGCGAGTTTGAGTTTGGATACAGAAGGTGTATATATTTCACATGGGAAAAAAAATTATATGTGCATGGAAAAAGTTGCCTTTGTTCCGAGTGGAGAGAGTGGGTGTATTATAAAATCTAGAATCCAATATTGAACTATTTTTTATCAAACAGACCTGTTTTTTGCTTATTTCTTCGACCCTTTCTTCTTGCCAATCACGGTACATTGAGAAAAGCTCAAGTAAAACCTTGGGATTCGCAGTAGCTGTTTCAACCATGAAAAGGGAGCAACTAAGTATTAATCCCAAATAATATTGTTGGTATTAAATGCAGCTGATAGGATACAAAAAGAATGACCAGAACAAACATAATATATCAGAAAAAAGGACTAAGATTTAAATGTGATTGAAAAACCAGAAGCTTACAACATCAAAGTTCATTTTTAAAACAGCAAAATCATATAGGAAAAGTACAGACAGTAAAGGACATGCCAATATGCCATTCAAGATATCACCAACATTGCAATCTAGCATGAGCTATGATAGGAGAATGCAGACTAAAAAATTTAACGGTATACAGAAAGATTCCTTAAACACTTCCAAATATATACTTCCCATATTTGCAGTAGGAAGCTAAAAATTATCCTTGCTATTGTTCATGTTTCATAACCAGCTAAAGTTTAAAATCTGAGAGTGAGACCTTTTCTAACGTCGAGTATTATTAACATTAAGAGTTAAAGTTAACAGAGTCCACTTAACAGCTAATATTTTCTAGGGACTGACCAGATGCAACAGAAGGCAGATTTTCTAGCATGTGTTGTTGTGACAAACAATAAATACATAAATTGGGAGAAAATAGATGCCTGTATTTCATTTTTCTTTTGAGAAACTAGCCAGCTAAACAAACAACCCATTGTTAGGTAAAGATGGTGTAAAACCAGGCATTGATATCTTTGTCACTTCATGATAGGACCCCTTCTCTGTGGAAGAATGAATTCCCAAAAATTGGACAAGGCGACCCCAAAAGGAGCACTCTCCTTTCACACTAGATAATTCCTAGTCACAAAATTTAATCTTTCAGAGCTATCTTTCCCTTCAATTGAGGGGTATTTAAAGACTTTCTAAGAATAACCAAAATAACAACTCTTAACAACCACCTAACAAATTAATCAACTTACTAACAAACTTTTATATACTAAATCTTTTTTTTGAACTAATTCTGTAAACTAAATCTTAACTACTCTAATTATACTATATTATATATCCCAACACTTCATTTCAGAACGAGGAATTTAAGAATATTTTAACTGGGAGAAAATAAAGGGCAAAAGATGTTAACCCAGTCGCAACAAGCAAAAACTAGCAACGATTAAGAGCCTCGGGCTAGAAGACTTGAATAAATGTAACAAGAGAAAAAATTGGAAATAAACATCATAAACATAAGACATACAATCAAAAGAAATATTGACGTAGAATCTGAAAACACACAAGATTATCATAGTCCATGTACAGCGAAAGCATTCTGAACAGTTTACTCACACCAATTTGATGACATAAACACTTGTCCAAGGGTTAAGAATAGCTTATAAAAACAACTCATCATATGCACATGACATTTTTTCAACTTATTTTCACAAAATAAAAATTGGTTATGTGGAACATCCTCTCATTCATTTTTCGATTTACAATCAATACATGAACTATAACACTAATATGATAACCTGATAAGCCCTCTATTCTAAGAAGTAATAAGATAGTAGTAATCAGTGTCTGTTTGGATTAACTTATTCAAGCTTATATATAGGCATAAGTCCTTGTGATATTGTTTGAGATAGCTAATGGAAATAAATTAAGACATATGTATAATTTATTTTTAGCTTATTTCCATAAGCCCTCCAAGATAACTTATGAAAACAGCTTATAGTGTATATAAAATTTGTTTAACTTTATTTTATCTTTTATTATATAAATAAATTATACATAAACAATTACATGATAAACGCTTATGCTAAAAGCGTTTAATTAAGTTGTTTATCCAAACATGACCCAGCATATAATCAGTTGTATAATCCAATAACTTAGCGAAAATGTACCTAAGAACTAGCAACCAATTAATTGCAAGAATAAACACTACATTCTAATCTACTATGAATCAAAATCATTAAGCCATAATCAACAATCACCTGAAACCTGCGACGTCAAAGGCCTCCTCACTAAAATATCAGTCAAGCTGCCTCCATCGGAGGATTAGTCAATACCGGAGGCGTCTACAATTACAACAATCAACAAAATCATCAAATTCACAGCTTCATAGATATAGAACAAGCTAATAAAAAGAGAAAAATAAAACATACAATTTTGAGGGATTTAAGGCGTTCTAAAATGGGATCAGAGGTTTCCAATCGTTCCGTTACGGTGGTGATTTTGTCATCCGTCGTTACAGCCAGAGAATTAGGTGGTGAGTTTTGGAATCGACAGAAATTTACCTGTACTATTTATAATTTTTAACATTATTTATAAAAAAAATGTTGTAAATATATGTCCAAGGAAATTACTTTAAAATAACATTATAGTGAATAAATGAGGTGTTCCAGGTTTGAACCCTAACCTTGCATATAATGATACATGTTTTTGGCAACTGAGCTATATTTGGACATATTAAAGCTAATTTATTCATGCCTATTTTAGGTTTTCTTACACACATTTTAAGAAAGTTTTAAATGTTGGTGTAAACAGTATGATGTGAGTTTTGTTTCATGAGTATTTTTTTTTTATTCAAGTAATTAAGTACTTAGAATTCATTTTTGAGGTGGATAAGTATGGTGTTCGGATTCAAACTTTGACCTTTGTATATAACAATGCATTCTCTCTGACAAATGAGTTGTTTTCACAGGACGTTTCGTGACTATTTATTTATAAAAAAATATATTTGTTTGCTATGTATTCTTCCGTCTCAAATATTTGTCTCGTGTGTTAGTTAGTGAAATTTATTGTTTATAATTGATTATTAAACAAAGTAACCCATCTTAGAGTTATTTAAAGATTCAATGTATCCTAACTTATCTTTATTTTGAATAAGTAGTTTAAGAAATTGATGTTTAAAGTTTGCTACTATTTATTTTTGAATGAAATCATTATAATTATTTTGTTTATGATTTAGCCCATGCAACTGTTCTTTTTTATGTATTTATTTTGATATGTCATGTCTACCTGTTTCATTTCTTTGATTTTAAAATGTATGTATGGAGTTAAAAATAAAATGTATGTATGGAGTTAAGATACGTAGATATTGATATATGTTTGGGATTTGATTTAGGACTTTCAATAAATTTATACGAAAAATTTCAGGTTTTGACAATAATTTCATCAAATCCACGATGCTAATTTCGTCTTGCTAAGTTCAAATTATATCTTTCAAAAATCTTTTTGAAAACTGTTGCGCTCAATTTTTTTTAAGGGTGTGTTTGTTTTAGTTTACTATATTTATTTTATGAGTAAAATTCCTTAGAATATAAAGATGAGAATTTTATTTAAAGGTATTTAAAAAAAATATATTTGGTTAACTTTATACTATTTTAAGGAACCTTAAAAATAAGACTTATAATAGGTAATTCCACATAATTTTATTCCCATTTTTATGAGAACTTTATTCTCACCCTTTTTTTTTGGAAAACTTTTCTATTTCAGGAACATTTTATACACGGAAATAAAATTTAGTATACTTGTAACAAACATAGACATGTGTATTTTTATAATTTTATTCCCAAAAATCTATAAATATAACTTGAAACAAACACACGATAACGTATATTAGTCTATTTGTTACCTATTTTCTATAATCTATCTATTATCTATCTTAAAGTGTAGACTTTTCGATACATAAGATTTTCAATTATTTTCTCTCCCATCACCAGATCCATGCCCCCACCACACCAAAGAGATACTCCAAATCCAAGAATCCAGATCAACCAACATGTAATTCACGGTCACCGACACCATGAATGAATGATAACATACGCTTTTTTATTTTATTTGACGGGAGATACATATGCTCTTTTTCTATTTGACTGGACATAGTTTTCCTTTAATATTAGAAAATTTAAGTGAGTTGAATCTCTTATGTTCACTAAGATTAAGATAGATCTTAAAGCCGACAAATGCTTGTATAAATTATCTATCCACAAATCCTAACACTAGCATTGAGATTGACAATGGAAGTTGAACACACATCTTTAAAAAACATATATCAATTCTTTACCTACTTAACCATATGCTAATTGGCATAAACTGTTTTTTGTTGAGGCTAAAATGCTAGTTTGTGCTGGTGCCTTATATAAGTGTATGTATAACTAAAATCGAGTGCATGCGTGTTTGGTTTTATGGTAGACTTGACAGAATCACAACAGTGTGATTTTGTTGTTTAGTATTTTGTTTTTGGTCGGGATTTGAACATCGGTCCTTACATATATTATACATTGTCCATATCAACTGAGTTAAGCTCACGAAGATTTTTGTTGTTGAGTTTAAATGTGAGGTTTAGCTCCACATTGATTAAGAATAAATAAATTTAATATTGAATACTTCTTCTATTTTTAAAATAAGAGTCACAGTTTAACCATATATACTAATCATATAACATATTTGATCGTATTATTTATATTAATATATAAAGACAAATAGTAATCATCTCGTTTTTAAATACATGTTTCAATTTGACAACATACTCTATTTTCGTAACCAACTTTGATCATTTATTTGTTAATTTATGCTCTGTATAAAAATATCATGAACTTTTTGATCACTGAAAAATTGTCAAAAGATTAAATTGGAATTCATTCACTTTTAATGATATATACATTTATAAAATTATAATTGATTGATGGTAAATCAAATTTTCTTTTATCAAATAGCCCGGTGAACAGAACTAAAATAAGAGAAAAATCAATTAGAAGATGACTCAAAATCTGATATTTTTATTAAATGAAAATATATGATTTTTTAACATATAAAAGAAAAAAATACATTCCAGAAACACGTTTAAAGACATGAAATAGGAAAGGAAGCAACATTAGCGCAAACAATCAATCAGTGTAAAAATTCAGAATCAGATCAAACCGCGTTCCTTACATCATCAACTCCATAAATAAAGCCTCAACGAGATCTCACTCATTTCAATAATCACAATCACAAATCTCTCATTTCTCCAACAACAATGGCAGATTCATCATCAAAAACCCCTACACCGTCAACAACAAACGGCGACACCACTCCTCCACCGCGTAAAGTCGCATTAATCACCGGAATCACAGGCCAAGACGGATCATACCTAACGGAATTCCTCCTCAACAAAGGCTACTCCGTTCACGGCCTAATTCGCCGTTCATCAAATTTCAACACACAACGAATCGATCACATCTATGTCGATCCACACAACGCTCACAAAGCTCATATGAAGCTTCACTACGCCGATCTCTCCGATGCTTCCTCTCTCCGTCGCTGGCTCGACACTATTCTCCCCGACGAAGTTTACAATCTCGCTGCACAGTCTCATGTTGCGGTTTCGTTTGAGATTCCTGATTACACTGCCGATGTTGTTGCTACTGGTGCTCTCCGTCTTCTTGAAGCAGTTCGATCTCATATCGATGCAACGGGAAGATCTCACATTCGATACTATCAAGCTGGATCTTCCGAAATGTTTGGATCAACTCCACCTCCGCAGTCTGAAACTACTCCGTTTCATCCCCGGTCTCCTTACGCCGCTTCCAAAGTCGCTGCGCATTGGTACTATTACAATTCTTGATAGAACTCATAAATATGATAAATGCATAAATTAATGATAACTAACTTTTACATCTCTAATAGGTACTACGCTGTGAAAATAACACTGATATTTGTGTAACTAACTTTTACATCTCGAATAGGTACACTGAAAATAACACTAACTAACTTATACATCTCGAATAGGTACACTTGAAAATAACACTAACTAACTTTTACATTTCGAATGGGTACGTTGTGAAAATAACATTGATACTGATATATAACTAGTTTTTTTTACATATCTAATAGGTATGCTGAAAATAACACTGATGCTGATATGTAACTAACTTTTATGGATCCAATAGGTACACTGTGAATTACCGTGAAGCATATGGAATTTTTGCTTGTAATGGAATTCTCTTCAATCATGAATCACCACGTAGAGGAGAGAATTTCGTTACAAGGAAGATTACTAGAGCTGTTGGAAGAATCAAGATCGGGCTTCAGAGTAAGTTGTTTCTTGGAAACTTAAGTGCATCGAGAGATTGGGGATTTGCCGGTGATTATGTTGAAGCTATGTGGTTGATGCTACAACAGGAAAAGGCTGATGATTATGTTGTGGCGACAGAGGATTCACATACGGTGGAAGAGTTTTTGGAAGTTGCTTTTGGTTATGTTGGTTTGAATTGGAAGGATCATGTTGTGATTGATAAGAGATACTTTCGTCCTACTGAAGTTGATAATCTTAAAGGCGATGCTAGTAAAGCTAAGAAAGTTCTTGGTTGGAAACCCAAGGTTAGTTTTGAAGAGCTTGTTAAAATGATGGTTGATAATGATGTTGAGATGGCTAAGAAGGAGAAAGTGCTTGTTGATGCTGGGTACATTGATGCTCAACAACAACCTTGATTTTCTTTGTTAGAATGATGGTTTTTAGATCAATTACGGTCTTTTGCTTCTTTTTTTATTTTAATCATATAATGTTGCTGTTACTTTCAGTGATTCATTCATCATAGTTAAGGGAGTTTAATTTGATTTGTTCACTCACAGTTTACATCATGGTTTTGGAGTTGTTATTTATTTTGCACTTGTTAATTTATCAATTCTATTACTCTACATTCTACATCCATTCACATTTGGTGGAACCTAAAATGTTAAGCAATATAATTCTCATTGAGTTGATTTCTATTTGGCTTTGTAATATGCTGAGAATTTTGTAATCTGGTTATTGTGCCTTAATTTGTTTCAGTGTTATCATGGGGGATGGCGGACCATGGTGGAAAGCCAAAAGTCTGCCATATCCGCCATGGCACCGCCATCATACAAATTGACCATAGTGGTTTGCTAAAAATCTGCTACTGCAGTCTGCCATGGTATTTGATAACACTGATTTGTTTCTTTTGATTATGGAATTGAAAAATGTTTCACCTAGCTTGAAAGTTACAAGTCTGAAAAATGGAGCAGTACCACACTGATTCATTGTTTTGTTTATCTGTAAAGAAAAGTACAACAATTGATTTGGTTAAGTCGATAATTCTTCCTGCATAAGATCCAAACCAGAATCTAGAAAATTGTACTTGGACGCCCTATCAAAATACCAGTGAAAAAATCTGAGAACGTGAAGACAAGAAGGGTTTTTGTTTAAAACGCAAAGGGTTTTTGTTATTGTTTGTTATATTCTTTCCTTTATGCTGAGGCAGTGCCATTCCCATCTTAAACAGTCTTTTCCCAAAACGAAACAAATCATCCACCTTAACTGTCCCCACTAACATGTTGACCCTTAGAAATAGTGAGATCCACCTTTAGACCAGATCTATACTGGGGCACTGATCTTTAGATTCATCGGTAAAAACTAAAAAAGTCCATTAGTACTTGATTGCTTATTTAATTTGTGAACAATTTGCTTTGCCGATAGACGAAGTGGTAAACACTACTGAAACTCACAAATAATAACTATAAGGGTTTGGGTTCAAACCCGAGCGAAAGTGTCTAACCTAGCAATTTTCGGCAGTATAAGTAACTAGTACTTGATTGCATATTTAATCTGAACAATTTAGAACAAACCTGATTCAAATTTTTTTTTAGAACAAACAAAAACAATCTTTATTTGTTTAAATAGCACTGTTGAGAACAGCAAAATGTTGCACAATTACATGATCATGTAAGCTATAGTGGGAACATCCCAAAACCACAAACTTAAAAAACAACGAAACAATTAAATACAATTAAATGATAGCTTCACATCTGATACTAGTGTTGTGTTATGACGTTCTTTCAATTTTTGGCATCCAATTAGCAAGTCCAAACTTTTGGTGTCGGTGATGGGCATCAAAGCTCCCTAATATACAAGCAATGTAACGTGGCCCCATTTTTGAAAGGTTGCCATATGAGTTAGATTCAATTAATGAAAAGATTCACGCATTCCATCCAAAGCATGGCCCATAAAAATTAGCCAATCACGTGATTGTGATGCAAAAGCTTTAGAAGCTTCTGAAAATGTCAGCAATAATCAGACCTGTTAGTCCAAATACTACTCTCCAGGTGGACTTGTTTTTTTAACTGTTTGCAAGCTAGTTGAACTTGAACAAAATTCTTGGTCAGCCTTAGCAATTGCAAAAGGTTTGATAGATGATCGGAGGGATTCTGGGCCCTCTGCTTCAATCCTCTTGCACAAAGCATCACAATTACTGATGACTTCTGTCAACCTTCCTTTGAACTCTCCAATTTCTACCTGCAACGAATTAACTGCATACGCAAATTCCAAATATGAAGTTAACACGTGTTCAAAGGCAATCACGGTCTTCATAGACGACCAACAAAGAAATGTTTTGAAAAGTAAACTAGAGTTCGAACCGATGATACCACCGAGTTATGGTTCAATCAGTTCAACCACGGTTTAACCGGATGAAAAAATAAATAAATACTAAAAAACAAGAATAGTAATTAAAACTAAGTAAAAAATAAAATCTGAATGAACCAACTGCAGTACAATTGGGATCAAACCAACCGGTGAACTGGCCGATTCCGGTTCAACCGATAGAACCGGCCAACTCAATCCAATTTTGAAAACATTGAAGCAGAGGGATAGTCCCATGCCCCTAAGTAATTACTTGTTCACCCATGCCTTGTAAAAATTATGACAGACATGCAAATGAATCAGTATTAAATGATTTGGTGAGCCTTGTAAAGCAATGAAAGAGGGGATTTTCCTCTCAATTTAGTAAGATCATGCAAAGCATGTGTTACAGGGTTACTCGTTGCTAAAGTTAAAAATCAATTCCTAGTATTCCAAATATTGTAAGAACTTAGAACTGTGTCTGATAATACCTCCTGATAGATGCCGTGAAGCACTCTTCATTGTGGACGTTGAGTGATTGTATCGCTGAAGAAGTTTGACTGCCAAAGCATCAGCAACTTCTATTCTGTTTTCTATTTCCTCCTGCAAACCAGAGAGGGAACACATGTTCATTTCCCTAAAGAGGCAAAATCCTCAAAACATCGATGGAAACAATGTCACTATTTAGTAAAACAATGTCGCTACTTATGAAAATCATCTTCAGGTTTCAAAATCTCCTGCTACAGAAACTGTAAAAATACTTATAATAGTTTGATTAAATACATTCTATTACAATCATTCGCCGAGACATTTTCTCGCAATTTCTTGCGCTAGAACCGTATAAGACTTGAGACCACAGGCATTCTGTATTTATTGGCATGGAAAAGTACTTAAGATGAGCATATAATTAAGAGTGAATTACATATACCTCCCATTTCCAAATTTTATCTTTTTGTTTGACTTTAACATACTAAATCAAATAAACCTTTCAAAACTTGTAAAAAAATTTAACCCAAAGGTGATTCTTACTGAAAAAGCTTCACAATGCTTATTCTAATAAGAAAATCTAAGGGCTTGTTTACTTGGGAAAATATTTTTTGTTTTAATTTTTTAAAATCTATGTTATTTTAACTTGTTAATAAGAAGATTACATACTTTTAAATTGAATCACTTGTGATGGAGGGAAGATGAAATGATAGCCAGGGAAGCTGTGCATTTCCAGAAATAATGAAAACAATTTTTTTAACATTTTTGTTGTCTCTGGAAATACAGACAATTGTTCACTTAAATAATCACTTATCTCCTCACTAGTAAATAAAATTAACACAAATTTAAGAAAATAAAAATAGAAAATGTTTTCACAAAGTAAACAGACCATAAGTTTGTTATACTAAACTTTATTTTACAAGTAAAAATCATTGCATTCATCATGTCGTTAACAATCTTAGTAACTCAACTAATTTGATCCGAGAGAATACTAACATAACAACTAATATACTAACATTTTCCAATCCAAAAAAATAAATTAACTGAGACAATTGAGAGTACTTTTAGTCTATTAATGGTCCATTAACTTAACCCGGTCATCCACCAACAGAGAGAGGTGTTTCAGGTATTGACAATGAATGTCAAAGGCCTGCTAGGTTTGAGGGAATATTTCATTTCCTGTTTGCAACATTACATTTAAAAATGCTGTCATATTTTCATTTTGTTCAAAAAGATATGTATATGATACAACTTATAAAAGTATCTAAAAAGAAAACATTATCTTAGATTTTGGGTTGGGTCTAACTAAATCCAAAAAAATCCAACTTATAAAGGGAGTGACGTGTGACCCGCTAGCGGGTAACCCAACTTTTCAAGCCATATCACATTCAGATGTGGAACTCCCAACACAAAGTGAGAACAAGGTAAAAATTTTGTTAGTACTAAAGAAAACAGAACATTTTCTTAAATCAAAGAGACCCTAAAATTGTAAATTTGAGTTTGGACAGAAGGTGTAGATATTTCACTTGGAAAAAAAAATTATATCTGTGTAGAAAAAGTTGCCTTTGCTCAGAGTGGAGAGAGTGATTGTATTATAAAATCTAGAATCCAATGTTTCATGAATTCATTGAACTATTCTTGAATTTTACAGACCTGTTTTTTGCTTATCTCTTCGACCCTTTCTTCTTGCCAATCACGGTACATCGAGAAGAGCTCAAGTAAAACCTTGGGATTCACTGTAGCTGATTCAACCATGAAAAGGGAGCAACTAAGTATTATCCCAAATAATATTGTCGGTATTAAATGCAGCTGATAGATCCAAAACGAATGACCATAACAAACATGATATATCAGAAAAAAGGACTAAGATTTAAATGTGATTGAAAAACCCGAAGCTTACAACATCAAAGTTCATTTTTAAACAGAAAAATCATAGAGAAGGAAAAGTACATGAGTAAAATACATGCCAATATGCCATGCCATGCCATTCCAGCAATCATCAACGTTGCAATCTAGCATGAGTGCACGACATGACATACTAACACAGTCAGCTATCATCCGTGAGCTATGCTAGCAGAATGCAAGCTAAAAGATTTAAGAGTAAACGGAGATATTCCTTAAACACTTCCAAATATATACTTGCCATATTTGCAGTAGGAAGCAGAAAATTATCCTTGCTATTGTTCATATTTCATAACCAGTTCAGTTTAAAATATGAGAGTGAGACCTTTTCTGATGTCAGCTATTATTAACTTAGTAACGTCCGTAAGTAATTAATATATTGGATTACGAGTTATAGTTAACGGAGTCCACTTAATACCTAATATTTTCAGGGACTGATCAGTTGCAACAGAAGCCAGATTTTCTAGCATGTGTTGTAGTGACAAACAATAAGTATATAAATTGGAAGAAAATAGATCCCTGTATTTTCATTTTTCTTTTGGAAACTAGCCAGCTAAACAAACAACTCATTGTTAAGTAAAGATGGCTTAAGCCCAAGCATTGATATCTTTGTCACTTCATGATAGGATCCTTTCTGTGTAAGAATGAATTCCCAAAAATTGAACAGAATTGAGGAAGCAAAAGAATGATTCTAACTAGAATAAAGATTCAAAGAAAATGAAGGATTTCTTATTGTAGAGATACTGAAAGAGAAGATACAAAGGCATAAAATGAAGATAACATTGCACACAAGGCTACTCCAAAAGGAGTACTCTCGTTTCACACTAGATAATTCCTAGTCACAATTTAATTTTTCAAAGCTATCTTTCCCCTCTATCAATTGAGGGGTATTTAAAGACTTTCTAAGAATAACCAAAATAACAACTCTTAACAACCACCTAACAAATTAATCAACTTACTAACAAAGTTCTGTGAACTAATTCTTTTTTTTGACTAATTATATAAACTAAATCTTAACTACTCTAATTATGCTATATTATATATCCCAACACTTCATCATTTCAGAATGAGGAATTTAAGAATATTTTAACTGGGAGTAAATACAAGGCAAAAGATGTTAAAGGAGTTGCGACAAGTAAAAACTAGCAACGACTAAGAGGCTCAAAGGCTAGAAGGGTTCAATAAATGTAACAAACAAAACATTGAAAATAAACATCATAAACATAAGTCATTAGAATCAAAATAAATACTGATATAGTATTTGAAAACAGTACACCCAAGATTAGCAGTCCATAACCTATTTTCAGCCTATAATGTGCACATAACCTATTTTCAGCTTATTCCCATAAGCTTCTTAAAATATCTTCTAGAATGAATTTCCTCTAATTCAATCTTCAATGGTATAATTAGTTCATAAACAAACTCTAACACTAATATGATAACTTAATAAGCCTTTTAGACGATTAGGGTCTATTTCGATTAACTTATTTGAGCTTATCTACTGACATAATCACTTGTGAGAGTTTCTAGACGAGCTTATAGAAACATCTTATGAACTGACCATAAGTTATTGTTAGCTTATTTTCATAAGCCTTCCAGGATAAATTATGAAAACAACTTATAGCTTATGTAAAAGTGATTGTATTTTATGTTATTTTCCATAATAGAGATTAGAAATAACTATTAATTGCAAGAATAAACACTACATTCCAATCTACTATTAATCAAAATCATTAAGTCATAATCAACAATCACCTGAAGTCTGCGACGTCGAAGGCCTCCTAACTAAAATATCGGTCAAACTACCCTCGGTCGGAGGATTAGTCAATACCGGAGGCGTCTACAGTTACAACAATCAACAAAATCATCAAATTCACAGCTTCAAAAAGCTAATAATAATCAACAACAAAAATTCATTTTTCTTATCAGAAAATAAATAAAAATGAAAATAGAAAAAGAAAACATACAATTTTGAGGGACTTAAGGCGGTCTAAAATGGGATCAGAAGTTTCCAGTCGTTCTGTTACGGTTGTGATTTTATCATCCGTCGTCTACAGACACAGAGAATTGGGTGAGTTTTGGAATCGAAAGTGAAAGAAAAATGAGGAATTGGAAGAAATTTACCTGTACGTTGGAGAAAGTAGATTCTGAAGCGCCCATGATTCGAGAAGAAGAATCACAAGTTAACTATAAACTATCACTAAACCCTTGGAGAAGGTCATGGAAAATAGAGAATCATTTTTGTTTTATTTTCTTATAGATTGTCCATGTGTAATATCCTTTTGTTTTATTTTGATTCATAGACAAAATGAAAATTACTTTAATTACTTTTTTTTATTCTATTTATAATTTTTCACATAATTTATAAAAAAAAAGTTGTAAATATTGTACATAGAAATTACTTTAAAATAACATTAAAGTTAACCAGATTTAAAAAATGTGTTAAATGTTAATGTGAACGGTAAATGATGGTAAACTTTGTTTTGTGATTATTTATCTATTTATTTTTTCCATCTTAAATATTTCTCACGTGTATTAGTGAAATTCATTGTTTATAATAGATTATTAAGTAGAGTAATTCATCTTAAAGTTTGTACTAAAATTAGTTTTTGGTGGGAACCGTGGTTGGATGGAGAGACCTTGAAAAGTAGGTTTATTCGTCTTTATGATCTTGCTGATAATAAAATGACAACGGTGACAGATATGAACTCTTTAGGTTTGGGGGTGGATGGTCATGCTTGGAAGTAGAGGCGGCGATTGTTCACTTGAGAAGAAGAGCAATAGAGAGAGTGTTGCGAGTCTTTACATAATATTGTTTTGTAGGCTAATGTTTCTAAAAGGTGGCTTTGACGACTTCACACATGAAAACAATACAATGTTTCAAGTGTTTATCATTATCTGCTATCAACCGATCTCCACCCTTCATATGGTTTCTATAATATTGTTTGGAACAAGAAGGTCCCCCTTAAGATCAGTCTCTTCGCTTGACGTTTGATTCACAATTTTATTCATACGATGGACAATTTAATCAGAAGGCGAGTTCTTCGGCCCAATGTGGATCTTTGTGTGGGCGGTTGTGGCAAACCGGATGATATTGATCACCTCTTTTTATCTTGCGAGTTTTTGGAAAAAATGTGGTATGACATTTCTAGTTGGCTAGGTTTTACTACGATTCATCCTACGTGTGTTCAGATTGTTTACTTCAGTTTGAGAATATAGGCGGTTTCTCAAAAAATATATGCACTTCTCTTCATTTAATATGGCTTTCACGTGTGTGGTTTATTTGACGCAAAAGAAATGTTTGCGCCTTTCAACAACATGAGGATTCGTCACATAATCTTGTCGACACAATTAAAGTTGCAATGTTATTGATGGTTGAAAGCAAACCACACCAATTTTACTTTCAATTATCATATGTGGTGGCTTAACCCACTCTCTTGCTTGGGAGTCGTTTTGTAACGATCTTTGCTTTTTGCTTTTTTGGTTGTCGGCTTCCTCTACACATGGAATTGACCTGCACATCTCAAATATATACTCTTTACTCTTACATCTAATAAACTTGAAAAATCATTATTCTTTTTCCCAACCTTCAAAACTCTTTCATTAATTTTACCTTCTTGACCAAACAAAATGTTACAATATTTTACCCAACAACAAGTAATTCATGAGTCAAAACTTATTGCCTTACCATCTAGATTCAAGTAAATATGCTCTGTCAAAAAAATTCCTAGTACCTACTTTGGTTATATATATAAGTTGAATCACAAATATATGTATTTAGTCTAAAATTGAATT
>Ga0228710_1001587_pt1 | contig 34428 bp, 12 predicted proteins | sample MedpolnodulmetaG_FD_177995 | JGI IMG/M metagenome (GOLD analysis project Ga0228710, IMG submission 177995) | Root nodule microbial communities from Medicago polymorpha collected in Santa Monica, California, United States - pink nodules | ecosystem: Host-associated > Plants > Roots > Nodule... | reverse complement strand
CGTCCCCTTTTTTTTTTTTTATGAAAACGTCTATGTGATTTTCAAATTTTATAATCGGAATTGAGTTTTTCCTTTGCTATGGGGAGAAAAAAAAAGTTTTTAACCAATTCGGATTTTATAATCCGAAAACCTAAAAAAATAGAACGTGTTCTTTTCCTTTTTCGGATTTTAGAAACCAAACACCCCCTAAAAACCTTTTTTCACGGGAAAAATCGTTCGGATTATATAATCCGAACTGTATCAGCACAAATTCTGAGTCTGCTTGTAACATGGATTAGAGGATGGTGCAACGGTGGTGCGGAGAACAAATCTCGTCGTGCCACCATCCTCTAAATCTACATCACGGTGGCTAAGTTTGGGTTGGGAGGGGGCAGCGTTGAAAGGCTTTTAGAGGGTTGTTTGAGTTTAGAAAGAAGTTCAAGGAAATTTTTTAGAGAGAGAAAGAAAAAATGAAAAGAATATGCTTGCTTGTTAAACCACATAATGTTAATATTCGTGTAAACTAAGCTAAGTAAAATGAAGGTTGTTAATTGCACAAAATCGTCCAAGTTCTAAAGTGTAACCGGCGTTTTCCCATCAGTCACATGGCCTTACGACCGTTCCATCGTTATGGACACCCATAATGTTCTCTCTATTTCTTTTCTCTAGTTCACTTGATCCATCATACTTTTGTTACGAATAAGGGACCTCTGGCTATGGCTATATTATATTTGAGAAATGATATTTGTACAACCATTTTGTGACAACTTCTAAACAACTTTCTCTCTCATACTCACATTATTTCTTTTTCTCTCTCTATTGTTTTTGACCAATAAGAAGAGAGAAAAACAAGGTTGTCATCAAAGTTGTCTCCAAATGGATGTACATATATCACTACTCATTATATTTTAGGGTTAATATATGTTTACCCCCTGTAATATTAGTGAATTCCGGTTTACTTGTAAAAAGATTTGTTTAGATTTCAACCTTGTGATTTAAAGATTTTTGATTTTGGACCTTCATGATTTTGACTGTACAAAATGAATGATATGACATGGGGTAACCTGAAATATCGATGATATGGCAGGGGGAAACCGAATTCTCTCAAATTACAAGGGATGAAGTACCTTAAATTTTGTAATTTGATGCCCTGAAGGTCCAAAATCAAAAAATCTTCAAATTACAGGATTGAAATCTAAACAATTTTTTTTACATAGAGGTAAACCGAAAATCGCTAATATTACAGAGATAAACATATATTACATATTTTATCTTTAGTTTTTAGCCCTTTTCATAGTGACTTGGTCTTCAATTATCATCGTTAACTTTTTTTAACTTCAAAAACTAGCTAAATGCATCAAATTCCTCATTTTCTTATAGTTTCTTGTTCTTATGCAAGGAAAATGAAAACGAACAAAAAGTATTTGAAAATATCAAATTAATTGATCTAATTAAGGCCATGAAAATAGATAAATTCTAGATAAATATTAAATGTAGGAACCAATTTGATTAACTTGTTACGGTTTCAAAGATGAAATTAATAAATAATAAAAGTCAAGGATTAATTTGACAAGTAGTTACAATTTTAGAGATAAAATTGACTATAAACTCTATTTTTTACTTTTTAAGTGAAATAAATTGTTTACTTTTAGATAAAAAAATTATACATCATCAACATAGATTGAGTTTAGCAGAATGGACTAACTCACATGATAAATTAATGTTCGAATTCTAGCTCAAATAAATATTAACTCATTGATAGAGCACACTAAAAAACAAATTTATCAAAATATGAGAACTTTTTCAAATCTAAAAAAAAATATATTTAAAATTAAAACACCTCAATAGTCAAAGTCTCATGTTAAATTAGGAAAATAAATGTGAAACCATGTCTTTGATACCAATTGTACCATAATACAAAGCAAAAATATTACGAATTACGACTTCCAAAATAAAAACACTAGCTTTTTTCTATCTCTATACTTGTGACTTTAAGAACAATAAAAATGCTAGCTTAACATGTTTCTAATTTGTCTTGATTCATAAATGTAGGCTTAAAATAGATAAAATATAAATAAAAAAAGAATGTATTTGACCATGTTGGACATGCGGGTGACCGAGTAGAAATCTTGAAATTCTTTGTCCTAACCAAACATGTGCAAATTTAAACAGTTTAACTCGATTTTGTTCGCGATCAAGAAATTTATCAAACTAATTGGTTTAGATTGTGGTTTGATTCAGTTTGACCTCAACCGATGAACACCCAAATTTAAGATTGAAAATCAAGTTGTATAGTTAATAGAAACTTCTTTCGAACCTTTACTTAATTTAAAGTTTTAAAAATACCAGTAATCTTTTTTCATTTTAAATTAGTCATGCATCTTTAAAAACATGCACATTGTTGACCCAACTTTCATTCTTGGTTTACTTCTATTATAAATCGGGAAAATAATCATTTTGGTCTCTGAATGAATCAGATGTTGTCATTATAATCTCTGAATATATTAGAACTGCAAAAGTATCCCCAAGTATCTTTAAGTTGGCTAACGAAAAATACAAATTATGAGGACTAAAAAGATGAAAAATATGACTAACAAAAGAGATATTTGAGGATGTATACGAAATTTTGATACATTTAATGACTATAGTGACAATAACTAACACATTGTTATAAGTACAAAGATTTTACATACGACTAATCTTCATCAGAAAACATGTGGTCAGCACAAGGTTGGTTCTTCCTTCATAACTGGATTTTTTTATATACAAGTGTCTCAACTCTCATGACCATTTATTAGAGGGTCAAAATATCCATTATCAAAAATTCATTATTGGTCATAATTACCCCTTATTTGACCACAACAATATCACATCACAATCAAATAAAAACTAAAAAATATCACATTAGGCTCATGGATCAGATATCTTAGTAGTTATTATGATACAATAAGCTGTCTTGATGAATTGAAGATTTAGCTTATCTTTTCAAATGATAAGTTAATTTATCTTTATATCATACAAAAATGATAACTATATAATATAAACGATTAAACTTGACACAAGAAAGAAATAACTATACAAGAAAAACAAAGAACATGTTTAAAACAGTAAAGTAATTTAAAGGAAATTTATATTTTTTTTTGTAGATGCAACTTGTTGATCAGTAATTAAGAAGATGCATTGCAACTTATATTATCGACAACCAGGCCAATTTGATTGTACACTTTTCGTTTAACTAACAATGGGAAGTATTAAAAGATATAAATTGTTAAAGACGAGACAAATAAAATACCATAAAACTGAGTGAAAACGTGTTGTTGAACTGTAAAGGGAAATAAATGTGATGATCGATAATAGTAGGATGGATGAATGCACAATGATGAATATATATAGAGAATGAACGTGGGAAGCCTTTATATGCAAATTGAGGCGTTGATTAGGGGAAATTGAAGTTGCTCCCTCTACAGTTGTAATCATAATTGGACCAACAATCTTTTGAGTTGAAAGGAAACCATCAAAGCAAGATCTAATAACCATAAAGATTTCTGTCCACCTGCCCTCACGTGTAACATTTGATGCCAAATCAGATTAATCAAACTCTCCTCAAGTGTGCAATGCAAATAGCTGGCATTCCTCTAATATTGGGATATTAGAAGTGATAACAATATATATACTCCCTCCGATCTTAAATATAATTAAGTAATCAAATGAATTCATTCAAACTCATGAACTTTTTATTTATATTTTAGGTTCGAGAGTCTCTATATTAGTGGTAAAGCTAACACAAACTCAATGTAGTGAAGTATTGTAGTTTTTTTTTTTTGGGAAACAAAGGGGCCTAAGCCCGAGAAGAGAGAAAATTAAACATAGATGACTCTAGGGGTCGCTATCCCCATAACATCAGCTAACACTAGAGGACTTAACCTAGTTGGACACTGCTCATACACACGCAACCCAGGCGCATGCTCATAACCCATATTTACAAGACCGTCTGCACACGAATTCACCTCGTGAAGTATTGTAGTTTTAAACATGCGTCCCAACATATTAAATGTATGCATATTCAATTTTTTATTTTCTTCCATGCACTTATGGAACCTATAATATAGTTTTGTTAACATTTTCTTTTTCATTTAAATATCTCTCTTTTTAAACAAGTGATAGGGCTTAGGTGGTAAATGAGCTTTGTCAAGGATGAGTTTTTTGGGAGAACCTGAGTTCTGGGTAAAATAATTATAGTCCATACTTTACTTATTTTCCGATCAAACTCTGAATTACTAAGAACCCTTTTCCCTAAGAACTGAAGGGTTAACAAAAAAAACCTCCCTTTTTAACTTAACTCTTTTTCCTTGAAGGTATGTAGACTTTGAAAAGTCCTATGACTACTTAATTGGGGATTTTTAGAGTATATGTTTAGTGTGTTTGACTTTAGTGAGAAATGGAAGTTGTGCATGTGTGTGTATTTTTAGGGAACACGTCTATTCTTTTCAATGATAATCCAATCGAAGAAATTAATGTTTAAAGAGTTTAAAGCAAAAGGTTGACGCGCTAGCTCCTCCCTTGTTTTTGTTGGTGGATAAGGGGATGGGTGCAATAATGAGACAAGTTGTGGCTTTAAACAGGTTTAGACCTTTTTTGGTGACCCAAGAAGGGATGCCTATTTCTCACCTTCAATATGTGGGTAATACATAGTGCATACTTGACTACCTTTGTAAAATATCATGGGAAACTAGGTAGACTAGTCTTGCGGGAAATATCGCGTTGAATAACTTTCTTTTGAGTGTAATCTCTATTTTTAACTTGTCTTATATGAAGATGTCCAACAAGGTATAGAGGTGAAAATACCCAATAAGGTATGAAGGGAGGTTGTTAAGATTCAGAGAGTGTTTCTTTGTGCTCAGCTAAGGAAGGCGACGACGATTTGTTGGGTCAAATGGGGGAAATAACAAAACCAGCGGGGGAAGAGGCTTGATTAGTTAACATTAGCCTTTCAGAAAAGTGGAGATTGTTATCGCAAGTACACATTTGGAAATTTTCCCTTGTGTTCAGATATAAAGATCATAATGTGGAGAACACTAGGTTGGAGTAGGCGGGGAGTGGTCTGACTCCTATCAACTTCTAGGAAAAATTGAATCACATCCGGAGAGGGATCCTGAAGTCGTGCATGTATGGGATATCATGGTTGAAGAAAGGCTTATAATAATTGTTTGGTACTACCTATATCAACAAGATGCATCTTCTTTTCGATATCCCAAACCATAAGAACTCCATGATTAAGCGTGCTTGACTTGAAGCAGTTTTGGGATGAGTGACCTTCTGGGAAGTTTCCCAAAAAGTGTGCGTGTGAGGACAAAAAATGTTGAAAAGACTCGTGTTAGTTTGTGGGGTCAGTCGGCAATCCTGGAAGCAGTCTGGGAGTGGTTGTTCTGCGCTTTATATTTAAAGCAAGCAACTTCATCCTTGATGATGGCCTATGGTGGTGATGAATTCGATCATCCCGACAATGCGGTACCAATTTATCTCACTCGGTACCTTGCTTGACTTGAGGGCACTGCACTTACTTGCTAGTAAAAGTCTTCATAATAAATCACTATTATAAATGTCTCCTTATGGTTGAGTGAGGCTCTTTATAACCCTTTACCCAAGGGTTAGGCCTATTCGATAAAGAATAACTTCTTTCATAGGTATGGAAGAGTAGTAGGGGTAGGCCATAGGCTTTGCTTAACGAATTGATTTTCGTTTCTTTCCCTTTCCTCTGTAGTGAAGCAGGAACTCATAGTAACATTGTTATCTAATCTATTTTCGAAAGAGAAAACTTCATTCATTGAACGCAAGTAAGCGATAGGCGATGTGACATACCTTTTGGCACTACCTCCAGCGTTCTCCTGAGTTCACAAAGTATTCCACGTATCCATGTTGAGGAAATACATACGAGCATATCTGGTTGATAGAGGGTATGGTTGTAGATAAGAAATTAACTTATGAAAAACACCTGGAGAAGATTGTTGACAGAAATGATCAGGTACTCAGGACGCTCACAATTCCATATGTCGTGGAGGAATCATTCCGAGCGCGAAGCTACATGAGAACTAGAGAAGAAGATGCGGGAGGAGCACCCTCACCTTTTTGACACCCCAGGTAAGAGTTTTGTCATCAAAATTCACACTTGACGATTTGAATCGATGTGGATATAGTATCGCACCTTTCTTTCGATTTTCCATGCATGTATCTCTCCCTCGGTATGGTAGTCCCCTCTCTCCTTTCCCACCCCACCCCTAATAGGAAAATTAATAATAGATGGGGTGGCCTCACCGAAAGGTTACATTATATTCCTGAAAACGGGTAAAGCAGTTGCCTAACCGTACCTTTTAACCACTTCAACTGATGCGGACGTGGTTCCCTCGTCATGAAAGAAGTAATGAATGGGGGAAAACTGCCTTTGTTGTTGCCTGGGTAGATTTCTAGAGAAGAGATCTAGCAACGCATTCTAGGCACAAATCATTGGTATTTGATGCATCGTTAGGTTGTGCTGAGTCAAATCTGCTCCATTTTTTTCCGTTGCAGAAAGGACATCCCTTCCCCCCGCTTTATAAAATGATGATGATGATGAAGTCCGCTGGGCTGCAGGTACCATGGATCCTTTGACTCTCAATCGAGTTTCCTTCCCAGGTCTCTCCGGTCTTGCTTGTAGGTCGTGATGTGCCTCGAGATGGCCGTCTCATGTCCCCCTGTCGGTGGGGAATCCACTCCCGGGTCATCGCTTGCGTCTTATGGCCTATCCTCCAGGCACCATTTGAAGGCAGGGAGTGTGACAACGTACACGCTTCCCTTTACTCCATAGGACTTCTCATCAGATGCAGGGTTTGGTGGCCCGAAATTGACTTGGCTTCGCCAAAAGGCCTCATCTCTATAAGCCCGGCTCGCGAGGCGTCCCTCTCACAGTAGGGTTCGGTTCCAAACCTCGCCTCGCTCTTGTGACATGCTATGTTTCCCCTCTTCATTTTATTTACATAATTGAATGTTAGTGATGTACATTGATTCTAGTGACAACTAAATGAAAGGGAATCAGACACACTAATTCATCTATAACAACTCATAATAACAATTGTTTGCAAATATTAGAACTTCATATCCTTTTCCAGAAGGACACCTTAAAGTAAGGCTTACACAACATTTTTACAGTATGTTGCAATTTTTACAGTACGAGGTTGACGAGGGAGGGGAGGGGTCCGACTCCTGCCAAATTCTAGGCAAAAATGAATCATATCGGAATGAGAGGGATCCTAACGTTGTGGAGGTATGATACTGCATGGTTGAATGAAGATTTATAAGAATTTTTTGGTACTACCTATATCAACAAGATGCATCTTCTTTTCGGTAGCCCAAACCATAAGAACTTTACAGTTAAGCGTGCTTGACTTGGAGCAATTTTTGGGATGGGTGACCTCCTGGAAAGTTTCCCGGAAAGCGTGCGAGTGAGGATAAAACACGTTGAAAAAACTTATGTTGGTTTGTGGGGCTAGTCGGCAATCCTGAAAGCGGTATGGGATGTTTCAACCACTGGTGTAGATTGCAGGGAGTTATCCTTCCAAGTTCCAATCAAATAAGAGGGATTAAAGAAGTAGAGGCATAAAGTTGTTGGTGTAGCTTTGCTCCCCGCCTTGCTACTATGAATCAAACCCTGGAACTGAAGGTTCAAGGATGGATTCCTCCGTGCCAAGGATAAAAGTAGAAAATAAAAAATAACATCTCCACTCTCCTTCTTCCCTCATCTGAAGAGAACTAAAATAGACATCGGCCTCACGATTCCTTCTCTCTTCCCAACTTCTCCTCCTCTCTCTTTCTCTCCTATTTCTCTTTTTCCATCTTCTTCTCTACCAAACACATTGTAAATTATTTATGGAGCAACTGTGATAGATCATATGGTCCCCTCAATGCAAAACTGTTATATTGATTGTTATCATTTATTGTATACATGTCTCCTTGTATAGAAACTACTCAAATATGGCTTCCTCAAGTTCCATTACTCAACTTGTGATTCTCAAAGTCTTTAATGTGTTGGTTCATCCGCCTATCATGTATTGGATAAAGTGTATTATTGATGGAGCTGCATAAGGCATCCTAGTACATGCTTCTCTTTTGGGGAGGGATTTCTTTGCATTTGCTTAGAAATGTTCATCCACCTATCTTCAGAAATGCAATTGCTATTTTCTTGGGATGTTTTGCAATGAATATTGGCATTTCTTCTACTTTGAGTGTAGAGTTAAATATGACCACCCTCACAGTTGAAGTTTAAATTTAGTTTGTCGTTTTGTGAAAGATTAGTTGCATCCATTATAATCAAAACTTGTTGGTAAGTACTGGATTTTTTTTTGGTTTCAAAGAGTCTAGCGTTGAAATTCACACATATCAAGTGATGAAAAGTGGAGAGTCTCATGGTCGAACCCGCATTCTTACATATCAAATATTTTTGCAAGTGTCATCTAAATTGAATGTTTGAGACGAATGATACTAACTTTTTTCAACTACAAGCATAAAAGAGAGTTCAAACAAAGAATAGAGAAATGCTAACTTGTGCTCTCAAGTACAAGTTAATACATCAAATATAGAAATATAATTTTGTAAATCATGAATTCAACGTCTTGCAATCTTAAACATTTCTAAGTAAATTACACTCCCATTACTTGAGAGAAGTTTAAATTACACTTCCCTCGTTTCTAATGATAAAATATACACTTCCCTTCGTATAATAAATTATAAATCCCTCCCCAAAAGAGCTACTTGAATTACACTTCTCGCCCTTAATTAAGAGTTAATTATGTACTAAACTTGAATCAATTTTAACAAACACAAAAATATTATGATAATATATACTAACTTTGAACCACAATTTAAGAACAATAATTAATTTAACGATAAATTTGAATATCAGTGATAATTAAATTTGAATATTTTATCAAAATATTATTAATTTATAATGTAAAATTCATTTTTCAATTGCCACATTTTATCGGCTTTATTTTTTTTTCAATATTTAATTTTAGTTTGTACTGCTTCATAATTATAATAGGATTTTAAACTTTTTTTAAGAAGCTAAACTAGTCCATTAAAGTTGGTACTAAGGAGAATTGAATCTAAGACCATGAGAGGATCATACTCAAAAATTCCAAACTAACATTGCCAGGCCAATCCAAGTGGGTTGGTTTTGAACTATATATTAATTGTGTTGCGAATGAAAAATATAGGAAACTGTACACTACATTTTGTACTATATTAAATGGACCAACAATAGCCATATTTTCTGCATTTAGAGTGTTAAATTTTCATTGTTACATTATTAAAAAAAAAATTAATGAAAAAATTGTAGATTTTAACATAAGAGAGAAAAAGGAATGTGATTCAAACTTCTCTCAAAAAATAAACTTTAATTTTCTCAATTTTTTTGGCTTAAGAGTAAAAGGGGAAGGAATTGTATATTTTCATTATGTCATTAAAGGATCGGTGTGCAATCTACTTAAAATTTATCAGAGAAGGATGTATAATTTACTCTAAACTTGTGCCCTAAGAGACTTAGCATGCGCCTAAAAATTTATCACCAAAGAAAATTACTTAAGGTGCAAGGCAACGGTTAGAATAAGAATTAACATTTCACCTAGTTTTTTTTTTTTTAAGGGCAGTAACCTAGTTAATAACCTTTGTTATAACAGTAACAAAATAATAAATACAGTATATTATTTTGAAAACAATAACGAATTAATAGTTTTTGTTTCATGATTTGAATTTAAATATTATAACGTGCAAGGAGGTTTGAAAATAGTATTGATTTGTGTTGGAGAGAGAAAGTGAGAGAGTGAATCAAGCAATGATCCTCGCATTTGGTTATTTTGTCCTATCACAATATTTTTCTTATTTTCTTGACTTGTTTTTTTTCCCTTTTCTTAATCAAAGCAATAAACTCCCAATTTCCATAAAAATTAAAATAAATTATCGACATAATCCTTGAGAAACATGTTTGGCGAGGATCAAACTTATTCTCTCATGCATAAGCTAAGTTAGGGTAGTTGTAAAAATTCAGGCTCATCTATGAATAAATGTCTGCTACAGAATAGATACAAGTCATGTATGTAGCTTAACATATACTTGCACGTAAAATAAATGATTTGTTGAAAATACTAGTTAATATGGTGTGGTCGAAGGTTAAGGTACATTTTTTTTTTTAAAGAGAGGGTTAAGGTACAATTTTTTTTTAAAGATGGATTAAGGTACATGTACCTGCGAGTATTCGTAGACTATTGACTTTTAAAAAATACAGTTTAATTATTTTATTATGTCAAAATATGATTTATTAATGTTATGATATATTTTTATAGTATCAATCTATTAGTATATTTGAACCGATAAATCTTTTAGTTATTTATTTAGTTGGTGTGCAATAACAATTAATGTGTGAAGAAACAAACAATTTTGTCAAAATCTATTTTAGAAAATAATTTAACTATACTCGTGGACTTTTTTTTTTTTTTTTGAGAGGAATTATACTCGTGGACTTGGATACTTGCAGACACCACAAAATTCAACTATCGAGTACTTGTATATATACGAGATAGACACGAGTTCCATATTTATGAAGACCAGTTATGGACCTGTGCAAGCAGACCTGCTACACATGGCCTAAATTTCTCTCATATTAACAAGTAGGTGTAATGATGATTGATGTTTTTACCGAGCAACAATTTTTTAAAAGTCCAAATTATTCTAATAACAAGTAGATTATGATTAGAAATGAATTATTCTTCTTGAGGATCTAAATTGTAGTAATAATTTTGAGGCCGAAAGTTTTTTCTGAAATTTTGAAGGTTCGAATCTTAAGATCATAAAAGAGGATTTAAACACTTTAAGATGACCCTCATATTTATCCAATTGAGCAATTAACAAGTGAATTCAGCTCTTTACCCAACAAAAATTGCTCGTTTCCAACTGAAAAGACGAAATTGTCCCTACGTGAGTTAACTCACGTTAGTTGTGTTCTCTGTGTGACTTAAGTCACTTAACAGCAACACAACATCACAAAACCACAAGTTTCCAACTTCTGCTCTTGCAATTTTTTCCCCTCCAAATACGATTATCATCATTCTTGCGTCATTCAAAGTCAATTTCTGCTACAATATCAAGTAAGTGTTGATTATCCGACTTCAACACGGGAAGAAACTTAAGCTTTCTAACTTGTCACTTCTGTTGCCGTTTGAAGATAATCATTGATTCTAGGACCCGGTGAATGCTTCTGGTCTTACCCCCTTCCTTCTGGGTACAAAAGCATCTCTCATGAGCTAGTTGTGCTTTGACTGAGAGATGGCATGAGGAGACCAGCAGCTTCCATCTGCCTATTGGGGAGATGACCGTCACACTAGACGATGTGGCGTGTCTTCTAGACATCCCCATCGCTGGAAGGCTCATTGAGAAGGATGACTTATCTCATGACCGAGGCGTAGAGCTGATGGAGAATGAGCTACTATTTACGGTGGAGGATGCGATGGAGCAGGTGGATAAACATTTGGGTGCTCATGTCAGTTACACAGCTCTGAAAGAGCGTTATGAGCAGCTGTTGAATAGGTGTAACTAGTTGGTGGGGAGGATTTATCAGAGGAGGGGGAGGAGGAGGAGGATCATACTCGTGTTAGGCTCGCCTGTGTTAAGGTGTTTTTGTTGCTCTTGTTTGGCTACACCCTTTTTGCCGGCAAGAACAGCAAAACCATTAATCTGTTGTGGCTACTTATGATTCGGAATTTGGATGAGTTAGGCGCGTGGTCATGGGGTGGGATGAGACTTGCTTTCTTGTATGAGCAGCTTTCTCTTACCTCCAGCTCACATGTTGGCGCCGTTGGTGGCTACATGAGCTTTCTTAAAATAAAAAATAGTTAGAGTAAATTACCCTCCCATCCCCTCAAAGATGCTTGAATTACACTTCTCTCCCCTCTTATTTAAAACATATTAGAAAAAATTTCACTCCTCTCCCTTAAGAGAAACTTGAATTACATTCCCCTCCCCCCTTATGTTAAAATCTACTCTTTACCCCCTCAATATTTACTTTTTATTTCTAATAATCTAGAAAAATAATAATAATCTAACACACTTCGAAAAAAATAGTATTGCTGGTCTATTTTAATATAATAAAAAATTGAATACATATTTTTCGCTATTTTTTATTCACAATTTCATTAACATGTAGTTTTAAACCCTATTATAAAATATGAAACAACCCAAAATAAAATTAAAATCAGCGAAAAATTACTAAAGACAATAAAGCATGGTTATTTAAAAGTTATTTTATACTCTAAATTATCAAATAAATAGCAAAATATTTACATTTATTTATCATTGACATTTAAATTACAAATAAATGAATTAATTTTTCTTAAATGATAGTTCAAAATTAATATATAGCATAAAAATATTTATTTATGATAAAATAGATTAAAGTGTAGTGCATATTTAATCATTAAGGAAGGATGTTGTAGTTCAATCATCTTACAAAGGAGGGGATTATAAATTTTATGTTTCCTATTCAATCGTATAAATCAAACAAACTAAACTGAAATGACATCCTTAAATATTTTGCAACTGTGGTTGGTTCTTTGAAGACTTTGTCGTTGTTTCTCTCTCTAAAAAATTCTAAAGAGAGAAGAGCGTGTGAGATCATCAGAGTGGAGCCACAGTTTGCTTGATCAATGAATTTCACAGCCTCCATCTTTTGACTTTTCAATTCATCATTTTCCAAAATTTTATCTTTTTCAATTCACTTTCTAAATTTCTTCTCTTTTTCACACGTTCAACTTGTTCCTTAATTCTGATCTCAAACTGTTTCAAACATCCTTGTACCTTTGTTCTTGTTCTTTTTTTTTGTCACACAAAAAAAAACACCAAAACTTGATCTTGAATTTTTGTTACATTTTCTCATATCCAAAATTGGCATGTGTGAATTTTGATTCCATTTCAGATTCATCTATTTATGACCCACAAATTTAAATCATCAAAGTTTGGAAATTTATCATTGATCAAATCAAAATTTTCAGTTTCCATTGATAATGGGTTGTGCAAATTCCAAGCAAAAGCGATGTAGACATTGCAACAATACTTATTCACCTGTCCCAAGAAGCTATTCAATGCATGTTCATCACCCACCTCAATCTGAAGATGACAGTTATCATGTTGTTGCACTCACATCAACCACATTAGGTACTCTCAAACCACTCAATTCATCTTCTTCAAATCAAAAGATTGTTCCTAGTGTTAATGGTGTTCATGATTTCAAGTTTTGTAATGGAAAAGTTAAAGAGAGTGAAAGTTTTAGGTTTGATAGAGAAAGTTTAATGCAAAAACTCAAGAAAGAAAAGGAAAATGAGAAAAGGGAGAAGGAGAAGAAGGAAGAAGCATTAAAGAGTGATGAGAAGGTGAAAGAATTTTCAATGGGGTTGATTGAGGCAAAGACTTGGTCTAATATGATTGAAGAAAAGTTGACAAAAGTTGTTCCTAAGACACCAACAAGAACACCACCTGGTGAGCCAGAAACAATCAACACATGGGAATTAATGGAAGGTCTTGAAGATATTAGTCCTTTTCGATCGCCGAATCACTTCAAAAGCTTCTCTTTTGATGTCAATGGTGGTGAAGGTGTTGATCCTCCTAAACCAATGTGGCTTCAAATTACTGAGGAAGAATCAAAACTCAATCAGGTTGATTTTGATCCTGAAGTGATTTCATCATTTAGAAAGTCCATACAAGAACTATCTCAAGATAGCCCTTTTTACCTTAAACAAACACCAATTGATGAAGAGGAAATGAAAGATGATCTTTTTGTTGATGTTAAGGTTGGTGGAAAGGAAAAGGTTGTGTTCTACTTCACAAGCTTAAGAGGGGTGAGAAAGACTTATGAAGATTGTTGCCAAGTAAGGATGATTTTGAGAGGGTTAGGAGTGAGAGTTGATGAGAGAGATGTATCAATGCATTTAGGATTCAAGGAGGAGTTAAGAGAGCTTTTAGGTGATTTGTATGGTGGAGGAAGATTGCCAAAGGTTTTTGTTGGTGGGAATTACATTGGTGGAGTTGAGGAAATTGAGAAACTTCATGAAGATGGAAAGCTTGAGAAATTGTTGGAATGTTGTGAGAAAATTGAGGATAGTTGTGGTGGATGTGAGAATTGTGGTGATATAAGGTTTATTCCTTGTGAAACTTGTTTTGGAAGTTGTAAAATCTACTATGAAGATGGTGATGACGACGAGGAAGAATATGATGATCATGGTCGTGAACAAGGCGAATTTGGATTCCAACGTTGTCCGGATTGTAATGAAAATGGACTAATTCGCTGCCCCGTTTGCTGCTACTAGTTACAACTTCCAGGTGATGTTTACTACATGTTTCGATTATCTGTGAGTTTGTCAGAATCATAATGTGTTACCGTGATTTTATCAAACTCATTGTGATTTCAGACATGTAGTAATAGCATTGGTTTATACCAAATTTTGAGTTTTATCATTCAGGGTCATTTTTCTTTTTTTGTGAGATTTTTGTTGTATAGTTGAGTCTTTGATATGGTGGATAGAGTGAATAACATGTTCTAATCACTTCCTCTGCATAACCAGTGCAGTTTGCTGCAAAGTGTATACTTTTCATTTTACAGAAAAAGATAGAAAGGTATATATACAATTTCCTTTCATGTAAAATTCAAAAGAATTGCAAAAGAAAATTACAAATACAAAGATAAGTAGTATTACTTGGTAGTATTTGCTTTCTTCCACTCAACAATGTGTTATCTTTTCTGCAATTTCATAATTGTAATAGTTGGATGTCATTATACTCTGGAATTAATTGAAATTGAATCTGTAAAGGGAAACTTGCACAATGCATTTGTTTGTTTATGAAACACGGACATCGAAAACACACCAACACGGATAGATCAAAACGGATGCTAATTCGAGAAAATAAACTAATTAAATGTAATCAATCATGTTGAGATGTATCAATGTCGCGTAAATATCAAACACCTACATGAATCAGACAACTAACACATCTTTAATTTAAAGTGTCGATGGTACATAACTTATTATTGTATTGCATGTTTTAGGTTTATGTGCTCAATGCAATTTCCACTATGCTTGTCCATCTTTATGCTACCAAATGTTGGCCACTTTACAAGTTATGATGATTAGTAGTTAGCACCTAGCACAACTTTTCTAGCACATGATTTTTTATTGGATTAAAATTATTATAACAATTCTTTGGTTAATGAAGAATGAATAAATCAAGTAATTTTTAAATGAAAGTGTTTTATTAATTCCCTGCCTTACATATTTCATTTTATATTTGTTTTCAACTTATCATATTTTAAAGAAACATTCCACATTTTATTTGTTTTTTATAAATTCAGGTTAAGTTGGACATAAAGTAGCATTTTAGGTAGACATTGTCTTTGGTCAACTTTGGGGTAGAGACTTGTGTGATTGAGTCAAAAAAATGTATCTTTGGATTGAAAAGCTATGTATTGTTAATGTTCTCCACTACTCTTCCTAAAATTATTATAATAACTTTTTGTTTGTTTCTTTTTCCTTTTCTATACATGGCTTTGAAGATTACTTTAATAAAGTAGATGATTACTTGTCAAAAATATATCTGTATAGCAAGCAATTTCTTATAAAACCTAGTCAACAATTGAAAAGCACATGAAATATTATTCTCAAAATTCTTGTCTGTTTTTATAATTGAAAATGTTAGTGTATTAGTTTGTTTACACGAGGTTATCGATTAGTTATTAGATCAGTATTTTCGCTTTTGTCATAATTTAAATTCTGATTCTTAAACTCTTTAAATCTTTAATTCAAACAAGTTAAGTTATCTAATTCTCCAAACCATACAACAATTATAAATGATGTATTCTCATGCATTGTGAGAATACTATCGAAATACAGCGTCAATATTTTCATATTCAAATAACATTGCTCTTTTTCTTTTGACGATCCTAGCTTATATAGTTACTTGCTGATAGTTGAGGTTTATTTTTTTGGCAATTGCTAATAGTTGAGAGATTAATAACTCTTCTATTTTATTTTTTTGAAACATAATTACTCTTTTTATTGTTAATAAGAGATTAATTACTCAAATATGTAATCAAGTAAAAAAAGACATTGATATCTTCCGTTAGTAAGTTTTTCAACACAATTTAGTATCGAAATCAAACTTTAATTAGAAGAATCTGAAACCCCTAATTTAAATTTGTGATCTTCTAAGAAGGAAAACAACACATTTTAATTAAATTAGATGGTCCACAACATATAGATTTGAAAAATCACCAATTTTGACTTCAAATATGACACACACCGGCCATAACTTACTATTTCAAATGGGAACTTGAATTTTGAAAAAGATTTTCAAACTTTTCATTACCATCTTTACTATTCATTAAAGGGTGGTGCCACAATTGTGTTACCTAGTTTTTTTTAAGAGTGTTACCTAGCTAATTATATGAAATTAATATTTTTTATTAACATTAAAATAGAGATGGATGTGTCCGTTTGTGCGTTTTTTTTCGAATTAAAATTATAGTCATAGGATAAATTAAACATGAAATTGTAGAATGAATTCTGCTATTTATTAATTATAATTTTTATTTTAAATACTATATATTTAATTTAAATTATAATGATAATTAGTTTAGATTTTATTTGTTACGATTAGTTTAAGTATTAGATAAGATTTAATTTAAAATTTGAAATAGATTAAACTTAAGGACAAAACTTAGGTACAATTCCTTAGGTGCTTTTCGTATCGTTCTTAACTAAAAATACAACTTTTTTGGAGATAACAAACTTTGAGAGAATTATGGATTTAAGGAAATCAGGGTGAATTTAGTTAAGAACCATACGAAAAGCACCTAAGGAATTGTAACTAAGTTTTTTCCTAAATTTAATTTCATTCAAATTTGAAATTAAAACAAAATTCAATTATTTAACTAGGTCAAAAATGATAAAATTATAAATCTAAGAGTTTAAATTAGAATAAAAAAGCCACACTAAAATTTAATTATATATATTCATAAAATTTTGGACTATAAACCAATGTCGTGCCATTTACTAAAGAATACACAACTAAGAAACATGAGAAATGATACAAATGATTTGTGACAAAAAGAAGCAAACTATTTTTCCTTGCCTACTTTGTGTCTTTTTTGAATCATCTTCATGGGTTAATGTAAGGAATGGACCTAGCTAGAGGCAAGAAATTCTCAATAGGCTACACGTCCCTTGTCGTCCAATCAAAATCATAATCCATTTAGGTGGTTGGTTGGAGATGACAATTACAGTTCTTAAATGCTGGAAGTGTCAATTGCTTATATTTATTTGGAGGATAGTGTTAGATGGAAAATACTCAATACCTTAACAACAAAAAAGATGTAGAATACTCAAAATGTTAATCCTTAGCCAAAAAAAAACTTACATGTTGATTTTGAAGAGATAATGATCGCATATTCAAAAATTAACAATAATTTATCCAATATGCAATAATTAAACTTTTTACAAAGACAAAAATTAGCAATAATTTATCCAATTTAACATTATTTTCTAAGCTATCATTTTATCTTTATGTGGCAATAAAATCTCTACATCATTACTGTATTAGAAAGAAGTTAAATAATGCCCGTCTATAGGAATGAAACAACACTTGAAAATGGATATGCTTTCACCACATTTGAAATAGAAAAAAAATGCACTTTTAAAAACGTGGGTTTATAGTAGTGAGAATATGATGAAGTGTGTATGATTTCATAGTGATAAAAAAGTAACTTTAAATATATTGATCATCTAGTAAACTTGATTCTAATTAAAAGTGAATAGAATGTAAAATGATTTATGATATGATATGTTGATATAAAAGTGGGTTGAACAATAAATTCAAATCTAAAAAATCAAATGTAGAGACAAAAACTCATAATTCTAACTTCAGTTTACAATGAATAGCGAAGATTAAATAAAGGGTTAAATATGTTTTTGATTCCTATAAAATTAAGAACTTCTAAGTTTAGTCCTTACTTAATTTTAATAGGTTTTTTAGTCCTTAAAAAAAATTACTTCTAATTTTAGTCCCTCTTACAACAAAGTTTGTTTAATTATCCTTAAACTCTTAAATTTTTGAACGATTTTTTTAAGACAAGTTTAGAACACTATGAATGGTTCATTTACCAAAATTTAGATTTTTTTTAACATGAAACGAATTAAATATGAATTTTTTAAAACGGAAAAAGTTAAAGATAAAATTAACAAAATCTAGACGTAGAAATCAAATTCTGCGACAATTTTTTGCAGAGGAACTTTTAGTAATGTTCTTAACACGTCTGTAAAAAATTGTTTAAAAACTCAAGAGTTTAAGCATAAATTAACCAAATTTGAATTGAGGAGAGACTAATACTGAGTGCAATTTTTTTTTTTTAAGAACTAAGTAAACTATTAAAATTAAGTAAGGACTAAACTTAAAAGGTCTCAATTTTATAGGGTCCAAAAACATATTTAACCCTTAAGTAAATTCTACTCAAAAATATTTAAAAATATCCAAAATAATTCTACACTTCTAGAGAAAATTTTGTCTATTCTTTTGAAGTGAAATCAAACATACGCGAAAAAGTAGTGTCCAAATATAAAGGATTGCAAGTGGATATTGTTTTAAATTTTAGGCCGTTATTTTTTCACCCTATGAGGTTCTCACGTGTCCTATGTAGTTCGGATTGTAAAATTCAAACCGCATAAAAAAAACCCATAAACCTTCAAAAACACGTTGAAATATTTCAGATTTTAGAATCCGAATAGGGCGCGCGAGAAACTCGTAGATTGGGAAAAATAATGGCCTAAATTTTACGGATACAAAAGGGATCGACCACACTACTCATTCAGCAGGACAAGCCTACCAAATGAAGCCCACAGATGCTTGTAAGCCTATCAAACTTACAAAGTATGATTATTAAGGACAATGAGTGAAAGAAACATTCAAATAATCTTATATATCAATCCATGTAACTTTTTATTATTGAACAAAAGTAAGTTGGCCACGGCAAAAAAGTGGTTGGTTTGTAAAGGGAATGATAAAAAAAGCAAAACAGTATAGTTGGCAAAGAATTGGTTGAAACATTAAAATATTAGAAAGTAGTTAGCATGTTATTATGTAAATCAATGTCAGCTTATGTTGAAACTAAGTAACAAGTAACAACCAAGTGTGTTGGCAACATGAAAGTCTGTTTGATGCAAGTAAGTAATCTGACATCAGTTGAGTAAATTTGGATGTACTATTTTTCTTGTTTCAAAGGCTTCCATATTAAGTTCAATAACTGTATTGGGATGGTGGCAAATAGATGTTTGAATTCAGACCGGAGATGTGTCTATATTTAATGTCTGACAATGCCTCAGACAAAATTATCTCCAGTCGAGAGAACCTAAGAAACCAAAATAATTGCATTGGGATGGACCTCGTGGCCTTCAATCAAGCCGATTCACCGGTACTGCTTCTAGAAGAAGACCATTGAAGTGGATAAGCAAGTGAGCTAAATAAAGACCTTATCCTTTACAACAAACTCTTGTTGCATGTGTTTGGAAAAATTCAATTCCACGGTCACAAAACATTGTTGCTTCTATATATCGCGTCGATTTTCGCATTGGAACACGAAAATTATAAGTCTAACGCTAAACCAAACATAGAAATTGTCTCATCACGAAAGTCTTTAATAAATCAGATGAATGTCATCCAAAGAACATCCATCATTTGTAACACACGATTGCAAGAATTTTACTCGGCTCCCAGAATTACTATAAATAAGGGATAAACACCGGAAGTAAACTAATTCACTTCATATATCACAATGTAAACTATGTTTTAAATCAACCATACTTTAGCGTTGGAGTGTCTCTGCAGGCACAACTCCCTCATTGGAGTACCAACGAAGGATTCATCACCAACAAGGTGATAACCGTTGTATTTCAAGGCAGAAACAATCACAATACATGATAGTGTAAACAATTTCAAGCTGAGGCCCAGTCATATATCTCACTATAATGGGACATGGATCGCCTGCACTAGCAGGTTCACACAGTTACACGCTATAGGAAATCTTGGTTATTAATTTAAGATCAACCGGTTCATATTATACGGTCAATAAATAACTTTAAACAATCTCGACCAGTAGTTTATCATCAGACAGCCGAGATCTATAACTACGTCAGGGAACCAAATCCACCATAATGTCATGTGGCAATACTATTTCCTAAATCTTAAACTATCTGAACAAATAACTGTATTATAAAATATGACTGGATGTTTATCAGCAGTACATAGTAAATAAATTGAACAAAACTAGTGAACAGAAAAATAAACAAGAAACTATCCCAATACATACAAATATAAACTCAATCAGTTGTTCTGATTTCTTATTGATACATACACAAACCAATTGCTGCTCATCATGGATTCGCCAAAACTAATGATATCAACATTTGCACCAGATAAGTAGCCGTATACGGTATACCAATACAGTATCGCCAAACAATTGTTGTTTTTTGCTTGTGTACAACAGCCAAACATTTTAATAAATATTTTGGAGTTTCATTTGTTTTGATGTTGACCCAAATCAGCGGCTGATTTCGCCGCACGAGATAACATATCCGAAACCCAAAGAGCTCCTTTCGCGAAGTAGCTGCTATTGGCTATAGCATTACCAGCAGCCATAGCAGCTCTCCCGGTAACTGTCGCTACAACTATAGCTGTCGTCCCAGTTACGGTCGCAGCTGATTTGGTGATATCTGTAACATGATACTTCTCATCCACAGATTTAAATGTTTCAATGCCTGAATTTATGGTTTCAGTCAAACCGATTTTGTTGCTGAGTTCAGCAACCTTGTTTGCTGCTGTCGATGATACACTGCGCGATTCGTCAAAAGCTTTTGCCATCACAAATGCATCTTTACTCAGCACAAATCCTTTAGCTACCATTGTTTTGACAACCTGTTGGGCCATAGTCAGTGCTTCTCCAGGGGAAGAAACAAACTTATCCATGTGCATATCCTGTCGAAGAAAAAACATGTTGAAATAAGTTGACAAATAAGTTAACACTACTAATTTAGATTAATTAATTAATTATGATGACTTGTGTGAAATTATGTTTTGAGCCATTATGCAATTTAATCAAGTAACAGGCCTAAGGATTTAGTGTCAGAAGTTGAAAACTTCCTATAACTGTGAATTACAAAATACCAACGAAAAAATAGATTTGAAACAATTGACTAAGGCCTTATTTAGATAAACAACTTAATTAAGCGCTTATAACATAAAATAGACAAATCGTTTTTATATCAGCTATAAGCTATTTTTCATAAGCTATCCTGGAGATTTATGACTTTCCAATTTTCCACATTCAGAACATTGAATTATAATCAAATAACTTTAATTTCTGTGGTATATACTTGAACATGTGTATTCATTTCAACAGTATCAAAACAATGATCTCAAATTGTTACCATGGTTTATGAATATCACCGAAAATGTAAAGAAAAAAAAAAGACTTTTCTCTATACGTAAGAGAGCATTCTAAGGAAGGATTTTATGCATACTTGTGAGTATGTAATACTGTCTTCATGGTTTGGTGTATGATTGTTCCAGTTATTGCTGTCATCTGTATAAGTTTCCCAGCGTGAAATAGAAATGCATCGGTCCAAAATCATTGATCCCTGAAACAGCATTGGACCAAAATCAAGATGAATTAAATTGAACAGACACAAATATCACAATATATTAAGTAAAACAAAATTCTCTAATGTAATGGAATTGAAATTTCACATATAATTACTATTCATAACCCATTATAGAGCTATATTTGTAAAGGACATGGTCCAATGAAGCTACCTATCAATATTTAGATGCTGAACTTAAACATTCCATGAACAAAATTCAATCATTTTCTCCATCAAAGTTGTTCTGGAGTGAGCCAAGGCCCAAACCAGACCATCTCATAAGCGGAGTCTATTTCACGAAGCGTCCGCCAGAAGTCACTTAATCCTGAACGTGTGATTCATCTGACATTGATCAGCTAATCACGCTATGTCATCCACTGTCTTCTGAAAAGCAATGGTATTTCCCACCGAAAACGCTATTCTCACGCCACCCCTGTGAAAAAGGACTTGTTTGTTCTGTACCTCCAACTCACCTCGTTCATATATTGACTTGAGCGTTAGAGTACTAGCATGTTAACCATCCCCGCCATCGTACTCATGCTACTGTACACCGCCTAACACACACGTCTGCTACTCACTCCGACCATTCTCTCGGTCCACATTTGGATCAAAAAGTAAAACAAACTATAAAAAGATTTCAAATCTATATTACATTTCAGTAAGAAAGAATATAACCACACTCCATCACAAACTATGAAGCATGGCATTGACAAATACATGTTACTTGATACAGCACGACAGGGATGCACAACCACAAGATTGGTGTGTTGGACAACATGCTGTACAGCACATGTCTGATACACAAACCAATGACACCAAAACTTTCATGCTTTATAGATTTTCAAATATATAAGTAGCACAAAATTAATTGAAAGTTGAAAAGAACTAGGAAATTAATTATGTATTCAGTTGTTCCATGATATCGAACAAAGATGATAAAAGCCTTACATTCAGCAGTAATGCAGTTTCCAGGGCATAAGCATCCCTAAAAGTCACATATGCAGTAAACTCATAATCACTGGACCTGTAACATTATTAAAAAAAATGGTAATTTCTTTAGTTAGTTCCAATAACTCTTCGCAGATACTATGAAGTAAACTAACATTTCTACCAAATAGACCTCTCAACTTACAACATGCAATCTTTCGATTCAACATCAATATGAAATAAAGTCAACGAACAAATCATAGAACATCTTTTAAATAATATTCTATATCAACATCCTAGTAATTATTAAACATTGTCAAATTTTGATGACATGGATAAGCATGCTAATTGTTATTGATTACAAAAACTAATTATTATGGCAATGACATTTAAGAAGATAATTTTACAGCTTCATTAAATGGTTTTTACAACTATTAGATAATGAGTAAAACTGTTTAACAAGAAACATTATGAAAAGTTAAGCTGAGATAAGCGGAGTCTATTCTACTCTATACAATACAGTTGTGTTAGTTGAACAACAAACATTTAACAACTTTTGCAACAGCAATCTAAGTGGTTACCTCCGTTCAAATAGGTGGTTAATTACGTTCAATAGATGATTAATATATATATCAAGTGTCAAAACTCATTAACCATTAACTCAATTTCAAGTGTCCAAATCCTGATGTAGTGAAACACCTGAAAGTTATAGTTAACTGCGTCCAAATTCTTGGTTAATGAAGTTACGTTTGACATTGAACTCAAACGTAGACACAAAAGGTTTCATTTTGACTAGAAGAAAATTTACCAATAAACAATGTTAAGTAACATTACCTTATTACGTCAACACGCTGGATTACACCACAGTATCCAAAAAAATTGTGCACATCGTTATCAGTAGCTCTTGGAGATAGGTTTGTAATTTCAGCAGTATAACCACCAGGATACATTATCAAGCGATCGCAAGATATCAAAATGGGAAAACAGAAACAGATTCCACAAACCTGCAGAAAGCAAAGCAAGTCAAAACTTTGACACCAAATTAGAACAAAAGAGAGTGATCTTGCAAGGAATATTTAAGTCACTTCAGAAACTGATAATAAAAAGGCACGTATTTCTCTTTCTCTTTGGTTGCTCCATTTGTGAGACTATGCAATGCAATGTTAGAGCAAACTATTGAAGTATGACTCATATATACAAGACACTGAATCGTAGTAGTACTATATAGATTGCAGTAACACTGAAAACCTAATTCTGATCACAATAATAGAAACGGAACTATAGTTGCTCTATAGTCGCAGAGGCAGGCACAATTGGCTGAACTGCGTTAACAAATATCGTGTGCTCATTGTCTTCCTCTTTCGTTCTCTTATTTAATCTTTTGTTACTAGCTGTTGTTCTAATACAAACAATGAAGATAAAGCAGTAGAGCAACATTAAATGTAGCACTTTAATCTATGTAGCACCAACACTCCATATTGAAGGTGTGTCCGATGTTTGACATGTGTCAATGTCCGACACTAACACATGTGGTTATTATATTATATTCAATCACTCTCATTTTCTCGAATTATTAGTGGTGTCTAATTATCAATGTCGTGTTTGGTGTCTGAATCTTTGTAACCATGTTTCATAGCCTATAAATATATCTATCATTTAGGAGCATTGAATTTAATCTACTACATTCAAAATATGCAATAGTCCATAATACAAATTTAATGTCCCTAATCACATAACTAAATTATTTCAATAGTTCAATTTTCTTAATTGATAAAACAGACATTTATGCAATTTATCATAAATAAGAATGAAGAGTGCCAATATCACAACTATATATTAGCACTCTGTTCTAACAAAATCCAACACAATCAAGTTCTTACATCTCAAAATAAAAATATTGATTAAAATAAATAAAACAAGATTGATTAAAACATACAATAAAAAACAAAGAAAACAACATAAAAATGACAAAGTGACAAAAACCAACATGAGAAAACAAAGTAAAGTACCTTGAAAGAGTGAAGCAATATTGAAAATTGTGAAAAAGGTGAAGTGTTTTTATGTGTAAATTTGTATTTGAAGTGAAACAGAGGAAGATAGAAGAAAAACAGAGAAGGGAAAGTGAAAGTGTGTGACCACAAGAGATAGGGGCCTATATCATCAATAATGGTATGGTTATGATTATGGGAAGAAAGAGTGAAAGAAAAAAATAGTTAAATTGTTGAATCCCACGCGCGATTGCTATTTGTTTTTTTGCATTGTTTCTTTTTCTCTTTCTATAAATGGTATATGGATCATTTTGGTTGGAGGTTTGAAGCCACATGTAGTAATTATAATTAACTAATTTCATACAATAATTTGCATAATTATTTTATTTTTTATGAATTTAATTAATACATTTTGATGGTGTATAATTATTTTACACGTTCATTCAATGATGTGTTGACATGTCAATTAATAAATATTAAAATACATGAGTCGTTATACTCATTAATTGGCATAGAAACACATCATCTATCAAATATGTGAAATAATTATACATTAACAAAATATGATGACCCACGTTTTAACTTGGAATTGCACATAAAATACTCTCTCAACAAAAACATTAGGTTGTATTATGGAGGACAATAATTTGCATATTTGAAACAAAAATCATTTTAACACAAATGTTGTTCTTTTCAAGTTATTTCCGTCAAGTAGGTAGGGTTAAAAATTTACATTTTAAGGTGATTTTTTCTGTGGTGGTTTGGGGTTCGAACCCCAGACCTTTACATATTTTATACACTGTCCATACAACTGAGTTAAACTCACGAGGACTACATTTTAAGGTGATTAAATAGAGAGTTCGTGGTTCGAATAATAAACCTTGCATATATAAGTTTTAATTGTAATGTAAATTTATTTTTATATTTTCAGTTGTTTTCAAGTTTTAAATGTAATATAAATTTTATTTTTTCAATTATAATATTTAATTAATATTGTATTTATTATTCATTAATCTTAAATTATAGTGAATACATTAATATTTAACAAAATACTTTGATAATATCACTATCCCCTTTATTTGATTTTTTGGTCAAACATATATAATTTTTTTTTATTTATGTCAAACAAGCAGTTATTACATGATAAAGAGACTGTTATAAGAAGCTAAAATTGGATTCCTTTGAAGAAGAAAAAAAAAGTCTATTGACTATAAATTATTTAATGCTTACTTTTAAATAAATAGTAAAGCCAAGCGAAATTATTTAATGTTTACTTTTCAATATCAATAATAGGCTGGTTCAAATTATAAGAGACTTTAATATCTGAGCAAATGCTCAGTTGTTCGATCACTGACTCTTGTGTATAGTGAAAATTTAGTTGAGAGGGAAAAATTAGTCTTGTGTACTCCACAAGATTCTCAAACAACTTTGACTTTTTATCAAAGATGGGGTTCTACCTATTCACTCTTATGCTCCTTTGATTGATAAAATTTTTCTTATATGTTGATAGATTGGAATGTTGGTTTTGTTCATACCTTACATGAAGTGAACACTTGTGTAGATTGACTCGTTAAACTTGGCGCCTCGCTTACTCATGAGCTTAGCATCATCCATACTTGTCATTCATCTCTATCGACATATTGTCTAGTTGATACTATGGAAACTCAATTTCCCCATTTGTTGTATTTTTTTTTGTTTTGTTTTTCTTCTGCTTTAGATTTTCTTTTTGATCAAAAAAGTATTGCACCAATTCAATTATAAAATATTTATAGTGCGGTTTAGTTGCACATAAATAAAAAATATATACATATACCAAAAATATCAATAATTTTTTTCTCGTGTTTGATGATTTATTTATATAATTTTATGTTTCTATTGAATGATTATTATACTATTTTACATATTTTTCTTTAGAATAAAGAATATTTCCATATAAATAAAAAAAAAGAACTTTGAAAACGATTTTTTTTAGTGGAAACTTTGAAAATGATAGATATATAGTAATTTTTTTAAATTAACATTTACAAATATGGAAGAGTAATGAAATCAATATTAAAAATAAAAAGTGATGGTAGTAATATATTTTTTGGTCAAATAGTCTGGTGGATGAGAATTTACATTTTAAAGTTTAATAAATGAGAAGTTCGGGGTTCGAACGCCCGACTCCTGCATATATTATGTAATATCAGTGTAAATTAAATTTTTAGTAATCTTTTTTCTAAAAGTAAGTCTTTTTACTTCCGTGTTTGCTTCGGAATCGCCTTCCTACTCATATAACTTAATCAGATTGGGTGAGCTTCAAAACCATGCACAAGATTGGGTGAGCTTCAAAACCATGCACAACTTTGTGTGGGAGGGTGCAATTGTTAAGAAGATGTGGATTACCTGTTTAGGTTGTGATTTCTTTTTTCTATACAAATTGGATTTTTGTTTCACAATGGATTGGTTTTTACACCATATCTGAGATGTCTTTTGGACCATTTTCTTCATTTGGCCATCTCCGAGGAGTTTCAAAGAATTTCCAATCAATTTTGTATCCATTGTGGCTATCTTGTATTTGAGTAATTTAGAAGGAAAGAAACAATCAACTTTTTCAACAAAATGAACAAACTCAACAACATTTACTTGACAAAATTAAGTTTCAGTTTTTTTAACGATTGAAATCAAAATATGCTACATTTAATTTCGACCATCATTGGAAGCTTAATTCTCTTATGTGTTTAAAAGCACTAGCTTAGAATGCATTCCTTTTTTTTTGGCTTTGGTTATTTATTGTTAACTTTTGTCTTTTTCTTTTCTTTCTGGCACATCTTGCATTGATAGGACACGGTATGTTATTTAATACAGTTTTATTTTAGTTTCTTAAAAAAAATTCTAGTCAAAATTAAAAGAAAATGAACACTTATCAATTATGTTTAATCATTGTGGCGCGTGATGCCATTTTTTTTGGCTAAAGAGCATGCTCAAAAGCGAAATTTATTAAGACCTTCATTCTTGGTGGGGATTGGATATTTCTTGAATTGTATTGGCTAGGAATCTGGTTGATGCCAAGATTTTGTCGGAAGCAAAGAAAATAAGGTCTTCCTAACCATTGGCTCCAGCACTAGTTAAAGAACTAAAAGTAGAAAGAAAAGTCAAGTTTTACGTTGAAAAGAACACTTTTTTAACTTTCAAAAAATAAAATACACAATTTCCAAGACAATATTTCCTTTTATAATTTCTTAACTAATACCCAGGGGCACTGGTTAACATTTCCCAAGAAAATATAATCAAGTTGTAAAAGAGTGGTTTTCTGCTGCGCTTCATTCCCAGTGGTTTGGGAGGCAAATAAAAAAATCTGATAAAGATGAAAAATGTAACACTTTAATCTAAAAAATATTAAACTACTTTCTCCGTTTCTAAATATAAGCAAAATTGATTTTTTAGGTTCATGTATGTGGTTCATATTATGGACCACATACATCATTAATTGAATGAACTTAAAAAGTCAATTTTACTTATATTTAAAAACGGAGGGAGTACTATTTTATTTTAGGAAAAAAAATTCAGCAATTTAATTTTGTGCAAATAAGCTTTTTGCAAAGCAAAATTAGATAAGCCAAGATCCTTTGAATAAACTGTTAATGGATCTTTTTAACTTAATAAGGGTTTAGGTTCGAACCCAACTCATAATCCAACAATGTTATATTTTTTGTGTGAAGAATGAAAATAGGTTAGGTCGAATTAGATTTTGTAAGACATAAATCTGTATTATAGTTTATCATAAATTTATTTAATGAATTTAAGTTTGACTTTTTGAAAGTTTGATATGAAATATTAATCTGATTAAAAGTATATGTTTTATATAAACATATTTGAATAAGTAAATAGTATGGCAGATGAAGATAGCTTGCATCTTTTCTTTAATTGTCCTAGTAGTAGCAATATTTGGAACTTGTCTAATCTTTCAAATGCTGTCAATATTGCTGTTACTCAAGGTTTGAACAGGAGCGCTGCTATTTTTCCATCTATTACAGGCTCTGTCCGCGGAAGAATCAGCCTTATTTGCAACTATTTTATGGAGCATATGGAAACAACGGAACAACAAGATTTGGAATGACGTAACAGATGCGCAAAACTTCGTTTTGGAGAGAGCATCTTCTTTGTTGTATGAGTGGAATGCAGCTCGAAATGCAAGGCTGAACAACAATGTTGTTAACGGAAATGGTGAGCACTCACAATCAGCAAGGATGATTAAATGGAGTAAGCCGAATAGAGGTCGAATGAAATGTAATATTGATGCATCTTTTCCTAATAATGAGAATCGAATTGGAATAGGCATTTGCATTCGGGATGATGAAGGTGCATCTTTTTCATATATTATTATATGCAGGGGTTGGAGTTTGAACACACCTCATTTATTCACCTTGAAAAATGTGACTTCTATCCACCTGACTACTTGACTAAAAAAATAAATCAGATACATCATTTATTGAATAAATTTAAAAAATGAACTTTCTCTTATAATAAAGTTTGGAAGGAGTAACAAAATTATCTAATTTGAGGGCTAGGTGTTTTAATGGCCAGACCTATTGATTAACGGTAGGTTATGGTGATGTTCATGTAGATTGTAAACCTCCTTTGGTTCTTAAAAGCTTTGAATTTTTTTTAGTCGATTTTGACTCTCTTGTTTGTATATTAACTAATCCGAACTTAGATTTGTCTAGGTTGGCCAATCAGGACCTTCCAAAAATTAGAATTGATAAAACTATACTCTCCTCACATGAAATTTCCTGCTCAATCTTATCATCCATAAACTATATTAGCATACTCTCATTCACATGAAATCTCATCTAGTTTTTTAAGGTCATGTTTCTCATAACCCACAAAAGAAAACAAACACCGAATTAATAATTAAGACATCAAAGCATGTTCAAAAACCATTCAAAAAATATACATTCCCCCTGATTCAAACATAAAACTAAGAAGACTCGCTAAATTAGAAGGTAAAACAAACTCTCACCCCAACCACCTAAAAGAACAACCCTCCCACCCATATTAACAAACTTATTACTCCATGAGCTCAGATGAGTTACCACAGTATCCAACATAGGCTGACGAAATCTCCTAGAATTAGCCCCAATCGAAAGACCCAAACACTTAAAAGGCAATGAACCAACACTATAATGGAGAAAATTTGCCGCTAGACCTAGGAAAGATGCATCAACATTGCTTCCCATGATATAACTCTTAGCAAAATTAACTCAAAGACCTAAGGCAAGCTCGAAATACCTTAAAAAGTCTTGATGGCCTAAAGGTTCTCTATCGCTGCATTTCCTATAAAAAGAGTATCATCAAAATATTGAAGGTGCGTTACAAACAACTCAGATCTTCCAACTTTAAAACTTGTAAACATCCCCAACGCCTCTGTCTTCCTAACACACATACTTAACGCCTCTACAACTAGAAGAAAAAGAAAATGAGCTAGAGGATCACCTGCTTAAGCCCTCACAATATTAATTTCCTAGGTTGGATACCCATTCACAAGCATAGAGAGATTGCCCGCAAAAACACATGCACGCATCCAAGCACACCACTTATCATCAAAATCAAATCTCTTCAATAGATATTTGAAAAAACTTCAGCTCACCGAATCATGAGCTTTCTCAAAGTCCACTTTGAAAATGAGGCAATCTTGCTTAGATTTTTTGGCTAGATCCACAACCTCATTTACCGCCACCACTCCATCCACCAATTGTCTACCTTTAAAGAAAGCTTGGACGAGATGATTTTATCCATCACCGAGGCCACATATGATTCATAAAAGGCGAGTGTTTATTCAGATTGCGAGGTTATTTTTTGGTGTATGAAAATTTATCGTGGTGTGTACAAAACACAATCATGAGATTGCAAAAAAATTACTAGGTCATCCTTATGCAGGCTATCAATGTGAGTAAGAGAGGGAACTTGTTGGTTAGATGACACAAACATGTTCCCCAAAAATATTCTTGAGAATTGGCAAGAAAGAAAGCCCGACAATGAGAGTACTGTGAAGCATATTTACAAGGCAAGTCACAAATGTAATAGATGTCTAAATGGGTCGAGGATTAGAAATGTAACATCTAATTTAATTGTTACTTGATGAGAAAAATGTGACTAGATTCAAGAGTGTTATGAAGACTCTTTTTAACATTGTATCTTACATTCACTCTTAATTTGTAATCCTTAAATTATACTTCGGAGAACTCAAAACCTTCATTTTTAACTAATCACTATATTATCATATCAAGAACAAAAAAAATTATCATATCTTTTTATACACTTTTTTTTTATACTCAAACTCGAAGTAGTCGCCCTGATAGGATGCATTTTTTTTTCTTTCTCGTTCTACATGCATTTCTACTTTTTTTCATCTTGCAACTAAACATTAAGCAATATCTATTATTTCCTTTTTATACATATACTGATATTAATAATAAATCACACTTTTGATATATATTGATGAAATATAAAAACCAGTGGGAGTACCAAAAACACATCAATTTCTATACTGACAATGTTAATTTGATTTCAGCAGAGGATCGAACATATATGTGTGGATCATATGCCTCAAATGATAAGATCTTGTGGAAACGTTAAGTCCCTTTCTTCTATTGTAGGCCTAACAGTATTTGCAGGACTTGTTTATTACCAATCTTAGCGTGTTGTTGCAAAAATTCAAACAACTTGCAAAATAAAGCCAGAGTCGGTAGGAAGATACATGATCTTGTTTATGATAAATGTACCCGGTTACAATAATTTATGGTCTAGCATATACTAGCTAGTTCTCTAAAATGATATTTTGCCATCAAATTAAACTACAAATTGGGAGGTGGGTAGTTTAACTAGTTTGAGCTAATGGATTGAAGAAGTCGGGGAACAAAGGTTGAGAGTTCACGTAGCTTAATTGAACACAAACAAGGATATTAGGTTTCAAAATTTTGGATAAAAAAAGACCTCAAAAGGTTCAATTTAGTTATAAATATATAATATGATAAATAAATTATAAACATTTGCATGGCTTAATTTATTATCGAACAAACCTCAAATATTCTTGGTCATGTGTCCAAATCTTGGACTCTACAAAATTGATTAACTTTATTTTGTTATAAAATATTATTTTAAAATGCCTTATTAAATTTTTTGTTGTAGACCCTAATTATTAACATAACAATTAACACACTAACATTTATTTGTCAATTAAGTATGCAAAGTGTTTATAATTGATAAACATCTGTGTTAAAAATAATATGATAAAGTGTCACATCTTATTAACCATCCACTTGATACAATTTTGAACTTCATTAACCACAATTTTCAACTATATATTTGAACACAAAATACCGTTAGTAGAAATCATGTATGTTTGAATATAATTTGAGTGACTAATAATTATATGTGTGTATTTGAACGCTATAAAATTGTGGCAAATGACTTTCAAAATCGTGATTAATTGTATTCATATGATGAATGATCACATTCTTATATTGAATATAATTAACAGATTTAGCCATTTAATTTGTTGTCGAAATTTTAATGTGAAATAGTTGTATCAAAATAGGACAACTCTTTCTTGTTATATATGCTTTTATTTTGATATGAACTAAATATCTTCCACATGCAACTGCAGACAATAATCACTCGAGACGAATAGGTCACAATTAGTGATAAAATTCTTCATAAAGATATTTAACAATGTTACATTCTTATGATTGAATTCGAACTCAAGACCTTTGATATCAAGCCGAAAAAGATTAATTACAATCTCATCTAAGTGTCCTTTGTATATATACATTTTGTTTCAACATTGGAATCAAATAATATGCTCCATCTCTCTTATTTTAATAACTGCGGTTCTTAAAAATATAATTAGTTGAGTTGATTTTAATCATAAAATTAGTGTTAGTTATTATAACAACCTTGCAAGTTTAAGTTGGGTAACCGAGTGAAATGCAATAAAAAAAGGGCAAATAAGTGGAAGAAAAATAATAAATATTGCATTGATATTTTAAATTGACGTTATTTGAAGATGGAAAAATATGTTAATATAACAATTAAAACGGGACGGATGAAGTATCTATTACTCCTTCTGCCTCATAATATGTGTCCTGTAAAAAAATTTGTCTCAAATTATTGATCCTTTTTGCAATATCAATACAATATTTATTATATTTTTCCACTAATCATAATTAATAAACGTTAGTAAATAATACACATGTTGCTATTAAAATTAATATTATTAATCATTTTCTTTACAGCTTTGTAAAATTCAAAGATGACACATATTATAAGAAAGAGGGAGTATATCATCGCAAACTTCTATTCTTAAAGCAAAATAGGGCCTATCACATTCGAGATGTCATATTCATAAAAGTTTGCGAGCTGACCCAATTGAAAAATTGCTAACCGACCAATCTTGACACACAAAAGCCTAATTAGACTTTTTGACTTTTAGGCACTCATTTTAGTTTTTTATTTTTTTATTCTAGTTGTAACTCTCAAATCCTAATTCTTCAACACCCATCTCAAATCAAATAAATTAGATTCACCTCTTTGGTTGTTAAATATTTCTCATTTGATTTATGTAAAGTCTAAGGTGAAATTTATTTAAGTTTCAACTAATAATAATAATAAAGTGTGTTGATAGGAGTGTGTGAATAACACTCATCTTTCTTTTTAAAACTTACTGTTTGTTTGTTTTTGCGTCTACAAAACACGTTTTCCTTTAACCTATGTAGTATAGTGTTGGATACTTATCTAAAAAAACAAAGCAAAAGCAAAAAAGAGCTCTATTGTAAAATTAACATGGAGCTCTCCACAAAAAATGGAGAAGACAAGATAATTGCTCTCAACTATGAAGGAAATATTCGTATATTGGCCTAGTCGGTGATGTCTTGAATCTCGATGAGTATGGAGGAGTTTTCCCATAAATTAGTGAAGGGTTTTGGAGAGTTTGAATAATGACGGTTGGTTAGGGTTGACCCAACTTAATGTGAGTTTTTTTTCCTTAGGGAATCTTAATGTGAGGCTTAAAACCAATGTTTGTTGTGAGACCTCATTTTTTTTAAGGTTGTAGTACAATATTTTATGAATAAATAATTAAATAAAAATTATAATTCAAGTTCAAAAAAGGGATTTTAATTAGTATTTCTCTTTTATCCAATTTTAAATTTTTATTTTTATTTTTATTTTTAATATTTTTCCCTATTTTTGCTTCACCATTGTATAATTTCATCTAGACGTGGCTTTGCTGCATTTTAAATGCAGAGGACTGAAGTCATAATTTTTCAATAATAAAAATGACATACTTTTGAAATGTAGTACCAAAAGAAAAAGACTTTTTATTTCTTGGTCAAAAAAGAAAAATACTTTTGAAATGTCAAAATTAAAACAAGAACCTTGGACTAACAACTGCTCCAAATTTAGTTTCGTTTTTAAGGAACTTCCCCAAATTCAGTTTAGGCGTTATTATATCATTGATTCATGGACCACCCATTACCGACACAATGGCCATTTTCCCACTCTCATCTTTGAACTAAATAAATATAATTTGAACCAGTGTTTTAAAACCCGAACCGGCCCAGTCGGTCGGCCCGCGAACCGAAGGGTGCAGCGGTTCGGGCAAGTTACAGGACCGGATATGCAATTGACCCGCTGAAACTCGGTGTGATCTGGTCGGGTCAGTGGGCGGACCACTGAACCAGTTTAGCCCACCCGACCCGTTTTTCCTTTTTTTTTTTTTAATAAAAAGGCACAAAAAA
>Ga0228710_1001585_pt1 | contig 34440 bp, 17 predicted proteins | sample MedpolnodulmetaG_FD_177995 | JGI IMG/M metagenome (GOLD analysis project Ga0228710, IMG submission 177995) | Root nodule microbial communities from Medicago polymorpha collected in Santa Monica, California, United States - pink nodules | ecosystem: Host-associated > Plants > Roots > Nodule... | reverse complement strand
ATGAAATCCTAAAAAAAAAAAAAAAAAAACATGGAATCAACAAAGCAAAGCCAATCCATACACGTGTAACTCACATATACACAAAATGTCGTACTCTTTTATCTCTAGATAATGTTATGTAACAAATTCTCATTTTTCCAAAATTTCAACCATATAAAAACATCAATTTCAACTATTTTTGTTGCTATGATGGAATATGAAATATATGGTTGACAAAGATTAACAACATTACAATACCTCAAGAAGCTCCATGCACCACTCATTTCCATCAACCAAAGCAAGCATCCAAATCCTTTCACTTATTCTTCTTTAACAAAAATAATGCAAATATCAAAAATGCTTTCTTCCACATTCTTTTCACTCTTTCTTCACCACCATCACCTACTTCCACTCTTTCTCTTCATTCATATGGCAAAGAATCTTCCTAAATAATCACACAAAGATTCCAAAACACACACACTTCTTTCACTATAATTGTTCATTGTTTTTTCTTTCTTTCCATTAAGAAATGAATTTGAATCACTCTAGTGGTTTTTCTTTAACCAAACATACAAAAAAAACATCATTAACTTCTTCTATTTACCTTAGAAACTCTCATATCTTTCTCTCTAAAAACACTTCACCTTTGTTTCTTAGAGAGTTTCTCCATGTGAAGCCTCTTCAACTTTCACCAAACATAGAAAAAAGTTTGAAAAACTGTAAACTCACACACCCTTTTGCTAGCTTATCATCTTTTGCAGAAGCAGAAGGAGAAGAAGGTTCAAAAGAAGAAATTCAGCACAATGAACATCACCAACATGCTGCAACAGAAAACGGAGAGAATAATGATGAAGTATCAGGAATGGCTAAAGCATTTCACATATCATCAAGAACAGCTTCTGCTATAACAATATGTATAGTAATGGCTGCACTTGTTTTTCCTTTGTTTATGACATCTTTAGGACAAGGTTTGGCATTGAAGACAAGGATGTTATCATATGCAACACTTTTGTTTGGATTTTACATGGCTTGGAACATTGGTGCTAATGATGTTGCAAATGCAATGGGAACTTCTGTTGGATCTGGTGCATTGACACTTAGGCAAGCTGTGTTGACAGCTGCAGTGTTGGAGTTTTCAGGGGCATTGTTGATGGGAACTCATGTGACTAGTACAATGCAGAAGGGAATTCTTGTTGCTAATGTGTTTCAGGGGAAAGATACTTTGCTTTTTGCAGGGTTGCTTTCTTCTCTTGCTGCTGCTGGTACTTGGTTACAGGTAAAAAAAAACACTTAGTTTCGCAATTTAGTGCTAACTCCGTCCCTGAATATAAGAACTTGTTGAGTATATTATGGAGATTAAGAAAATTTATAGTAGTATTGAATTTGTTAACAATTGGTATTGTTTTTCTAAGTTTACCATTTATGAGAGAGGGTGGATTTATATTTGTTGTTTACTTGTTGGTTGCAAAACGAGGCAAAGTAATTAGGCGTATTATGGTAAAGAAATACTTAATCAAGTTTAAAATTTGAAGAGGGGCTTATAAAAAGGGACAAGAAAATTTCTCAAGAAATAATCAATTGTGTTCTTATGCTGAAATTTTCAGATGGGGTCAAAACAATGATAATACAAAGGCCAATTTTTAGTTTACACTTTGAAAATTTGCAATTTGGTTTTGAGATATTGGAATTATTACTATTGAGCATGTTGAGATAACTGGTATTGAGAAAACTTTGTAGGAATCTCCAACTTAGGAACATAGTTTTAAGCTGTGGAACGTCGCATCCAATGTGAGACTCTTAACACACCCTCCTCACGCTCCGGACTGATAGCGGTGACCTATAGTAGATGGTCCAACGGAATTTGGATAAACTTTGATACCATCTTAGAATTTCAATTGGGTCTAACTCAACCATACAAAACCGGCTTCTGAGGTGATTATTACACCACTTATAAACTTATATTCAGAACATAGCTCTTCCAACGTGCGACTATTAACAAAAACCTTGGTTAGGAACATAGTATTCCCTGGCTGAAGAAAACAAGGATACAGTTGATTCTTTTTTTTAGCCATTAGAATTGTGTCATTTGTATGACATTGGTGTGCTCCTTAATTTTACATTTTTAAAGTGTCAGATATTAGTGTATGCGGCTACATGGGAATTTGTCTGTATCTTCTTTATTATGCATTGAAAATATTAGTATATATTTTCTTTCGAAATCAATGTATCTCAGCCTTTTGTTGCTATAATTGGAGAGTAAAGGCCAAAAGGATTCCAAAATAGCATCATTTTAATTAATAAATATATACTAATGAAACTAAATTTCTTTGAGATTTACATCCAAAGTTATCTCTTTTATGACTGAGGAAATTGAAAACATTGAACTCAAATATGTGTCAGCAAAGACAAGACTTGTCTTGTTTCTCAACAGATGCTCATTTTTTTCCTTGAAACAGCATGCAGTTATTTAGTTTTCTGAGTTATTAAGGAAACTAATGTCATTTTCTTTTATTTTTTGTTCAAAAAGATATAGAAAATAAAAAGAATGAAAATTATGCTTTAGACATACATAGTAATAATCCAATTAACTTAATTAGGTACTTTTTTTTTTTGTGCTATGCAGTTTGCATCATATTATGGTTGGCCAGTATCTACTACACATTGTATAGTGGGAGCAATGGTAGGGTTTGGCCTAGTCTATGGAGGTGCTGGAGCTGTATTTTGGGGTTCACTGGCAAGAGTGATTTCGTCATGGATTTTCTCGCCACTATTGGGAGCAGCAGTATCGTTTATTGTCTACAAATGCATCCGAAGGGTAAGCTCATTAATGCAACATTTGTTTCTTCTCGATGCATACTCTGTCCTTACTTCATGGTTTAATAAAATGAAGAAGTCTTGTTAGTAACAATTATTTAAATCTATTCGTGCACTTTCGGTGCAAAAAGGTTTCGGATCATCCAACTATGTGTTGTGAGATCATTTAGTCTAACAACACGAGTGTCAAATTCATCAAATGAAGTGGCAATAGATCGTTGGACGACAATGTTAAACTATTATGAACTGACAGTGGACTTGAATAATCTTTCCACTAAAATTTTGTTGTTGAGCAAAAGGAGTGTAGACTAACATTCCATATAAGAGTTTGAATTTTGAATCACCGGTTATTGTTACAGTTTGGACACTTTGTCAAACATTTTTAGCTAATTTTCATAAGCTCTTGAGAATAGGTTATGAAAATAGTTAATAGCTTATATGAAAACGATTTGACTTTATTTTATCTTTTGCTCTAGAAATAGCCAATACATAAACACTTGTTTGACGAGTTTTATGCTATAATCACTTAATTAAGTTGTTTATCCAAACACATATGTTAGATTCATGCTCATTCAACCACTAATATTTCCCCCATGCAGTTTGTATACAGTGCACGTAACCCAGGACAAGCAGCAGCTGCAGCAGCACCAATTGCTGTATTTCTCGGCGTAACTGGAATTTCCTTTGCTGCTTTCCCACTTAGCAAGATTTTTCCAATAGCTCTAAGCCAGGCATTAGCTTGTGGAACCGTCGGGGCTTTCCTGGTCAACAGAACTATCCGTAAACAACTCGGACATCTTCTAGACAAGTCAAAGACTCCATATCTGGAACCCGTCCCCCAAAACATAGGCTTCTTCTCTGATATTACAGGTCCAAAGGGTACTCAACTTGAAATAGTTTACGGAGTTTTCGGTTATATGCAGGTTTTATCAGCGTGTTTCATGTCATTTGCTCACGGTGGAAACGATGTCTCCAACGCAATAGGTCCGTTGGCCGGTGCGTTAGCTATTCTACAAGGCGCAGCAAAAGGAGCTGATATAGTTATTCCGATTGATGTTCTTGCTTGGGGTGGATTTGGAATTGTTGCAGGGCTAATGATGTGGGGTTATAGAGTTATAGCTACAATTGGAAAGAAAATAACTGAACTTACACCGACAAGAGGATTTGCAGCCGAGTTTGCGGCTGCTTCGGTTGTTCTGTTTGCTTCGAAGCTAGGGCTACCGATATCGGGGACACATACACTAGTTGGTGCAGTAATGGGAGTCGGATTCGCGAGAGGATTTAACAATGTTAGAGCAGAAACAGTGAGGGAGATTTGTGCTTCATGGGCAGTTACTATTCCGGTTGGCGCTACCTTATCGGTGATTTACACATGGATTTTGACTAAGCTTTTGTCTTATGTTTTATGAGTCTGCATTTTCAAGATATAATAGAACAGGTTATATGTATGTGATTACTTAATTCAATTCACTAGCGCCGTCTTTTGAGATTAATTGTTTATTTGCGGTGAAATTTGGAGAAGAGGATCTGCAAGGGATGAAATTTTTGGTGTTTGGTTTCTATGTGAAGACTGTGGTTGCAGAAGAGACTGACGAAATTGCAGACATGTTACTTTTCTGTAGCTAAGTTGAAATAATTTAGCAATCTTTTGACTTTGAAGGATGAAAATTCAGAGAAAATGTTGGAAGAAAGCTTCTATGTATGTATTTAATAAATTCATTTTAACATTTTTGTTTTTGCTTATGTGTGCTTTAAATCCATCTGTTGAAACATTCTTCAGTAATAGAGCAGTGAAATTCAAGCTTTATCTTTAGATAGTTTAACATGGCGAACCTTTGGTTTTTGAGATTTAGACTGTAAAGCTTATTTATAGATGATTATATTTTTACTAGGCATACGTACCAGTTGGTTTTGGGTGGTTTCGGGCCCAATACCACCCCCGTAAAAAGCCGCAGGTGAAAAACTCTGACCCATGTCCGACCATTGTGAGCATCGGTTTCGGCTGGTTGGGTGTGTATCGGGCTGTGAAGCCAGATTTATTCGGGTACCAACTGCAAGAAAGTTAAAGCAATAAAAAAAGTGGAGTGAAATCCACTTTAACCTATCCCTTCTCTTCTCTCTAATATATGCACAAAAGTACCTTCTGCATAATTAAAAGCTTGTATACAAAAGGGGAAAAAAGTTGGAAGATGTTTGGATTTTATTAACAAGATGTAAAGTAACACTATCAATCTATTAGATCCATGAAGAGGAATCAGAAATTAACTTACAAACATAGTATCATAACAAAGAGTTATGTAAAAAAGTAAAAGGTAAAAAAAACTAATATACAAAAAAAAAAAAACCAATTTACAAAATCATGGAGAGAGTTCCTTCACAGCTGGAAGACTAGGTTTCCATCCCAAACTTCTATATTGTCTTGCCTTTGGAAAAGGTGGAACAAAATTTTTCTTTGGTCTTAGGCCTCTTTTTCTTGAAGGTTTTGTTGGCTTCTCCTTAGGATTATTATAAAAGTTCTTTGCAAGCGTAAATGAGTCCTCTAAAACTTCTCCTTCCACTGCATTTTCATTCATCTTAGTGTCCACTTCCATTCCCTCTGAAACACCATTTAACTCTTTCATTTTACCATTCTCTTTGTGTTTGTGTCCATTGCTAGGAGACTTGGATTTTGTACCAAGATTCTCCTTTTCTACCACCCCATTAGTCTCTTTGGTATGATCTTTCTCTGGATGCTTTCGTTTGAGCTTCTCAACATCTTTTAAAGAGATTAAGATATACTTGTGACCAGGAAGCAAAAGATCTTCTTTCCATAATACAGATTGGTGAGGAGATTTGAAAACTTCTGGACTTGCAATACACATACCTGGATACTTAGTCATCAATGCGTAAACAGGAACCGTGTGTCTATAAACATCTTGTTTTCCGCCTGCATGAGCTATTTTAACGACAAAGTCCTTTGATTTGGAACTGAATTGATGATCTTTGTATCCCATGATGTTTCCTTTCTTCTTACTTTTTGAGTCTTTGTTATCAGTGTTCTCTACGAAACCTAACGAGTGAACGACGCGTTTCAGCATAGCCTGCAATTCAAAGTTATACAATCTGAATGTTTCATCATATTCTATCAGAAGGTGATGTTAGGTAAGAGAGTGTAACATTGGCTATGTCAATAGTATTTAAAGAATTATTCTTAGTATACTATGGCCGGCCGTTTTATGATTTAATATTTCTCATTAAATGATGTGAAGATGATACCAATGCTATGAACATGTGAAGACAAACGGAAATGAATGGCTTTTTGTTGTAGTCTTGTGAGATGAGAACAAATTTCTTCATAGAATGGATAAGAAGGAATCAAATGATTTCCTCAATATTAACTCCATGGTTTGGGATTTGGATTTGGTGCAGTAACTGCGTCAAGCAGTTTTCGATCTCAACCGTTCATTCTCAAATTAACGGCCAAAGATAGTTTAAAACTGATTTTGTTATTGTGTAGTATAAACCATCCGATCTCAGATTAACTGCTAAGATCGTTTACTTCGTGAAAATGGGTGCTTTTCTCACTGCAGGGAATCTGGGCCCCATGGTTTGATACTATGCTAGCTCTGCAGACACATTCTTGTACTAGGATCATACTCCCACAAACCTGAATAAACTTGGCGCGTAAGTTTCTTTAGCCTTCCACTGATCCAATTATTGTGAATAATATAGCATCCTTTTTTTAAACATGTTTCTTTCATGGTTTTATCTTGCCACAGGTTTTGGTATGCGCCATTTGGAAAAAGGTTTCTGTCTAAGAAATGTACTGTCACATTTGTTTCAGGTTCTAGACATTTGTTATCACCGACACGGTTGGATCCTCCTTGTCCACATAATATGTCATAGAAGCTTGGTTGTTCAGATAAGCCTGAAGTTTCTGCATGTTTCACCACTTTAACAATGGCTGCAATTGTTTGATTATCAGAATGAGCATAATAGAAGCCAGAGTTCAAACGTCTAGGTAGGTTTATTGGTCCTGCATAAATGAAACAATTGCAAAAGAATCATTGTAGAAAGGAACTAAAAGAGCAGAAAATTTGCAAAAAGGTGTGCTCGAAAGAGCTTCTTTACAGATTATTTGAATTTATTCCATGACATAGACACTTATTTCTAGTGGCGAGACATAAATACTTGCATAGTGTCGGAGATAGTTCATGACATGTTTATATGTTGTTTTCAGATTAAGTTAACAAGTTTTTCAAGATAGATTATGAAAACACTTAATATATATAGTTAATTTATGCCCTTAATTGGGAGAAAATGTGACTTTCAAGTGTGAGATGCAGATATAATTACCTTGTTCTTGGTATTCATCAGACTGTGCAACAAGAACTGCATGGCCAAAGGAGTTAAGAAAGGGAATAGGGTTTTTGAACCAAAATGTATCCACATCACTAAGTAGTACATTGTAACCTAGCTTGAGTATCTTCAAAACAATTCTTGACTTCGCTTTTGTCACCCTTTGGAAACACTTTGTTCCAAAGTGGCAGTCATCAAAACTAATATCACTTGGAGCTATTGGATCTTTGAAAACTGGAATTCCCTGCCATAGCAAAAAGTGTGACAAGAATTGATATGATCATTACTAAGATAAGAATATAAAGTTAAAAAGCGTTCAAAATATACTCTAATCTTTGTATTTTTTTTGTTTAGACATCATATCATGTAAATAATAAGAGTAGCTATATTCATTTTTGACTCAGTTGTATAGTTCAAACACTCGGTTATATCGTATGTCACTCATTTTCTCTCTATTTGAACAAAAAGGAATTGGTTGATTTGATCTCTCAATGGTGGGTGGATTCAAAAGCCTACACTTGATTTCCTTTATGTAAATCATGATAGTGTCATAATAGGTCAATATAACATGCTTAAGAAAATCATTAATTGATTATATATTACCTGCATATATAAAGGGGAGGCCAAGTTTTGGTATAGCACTTTTCACTAATTTTACCCTTCGTTTAAACTATTTCACTTACAATTATATCATTATCTATCCAATCAAATAACCAAGTATTTTTAAATAATCGCAAAAAAAATGTAACTTATATTATTTTTATTGAGAAAAACAAACAAATGGGTTCGCACGCAAGTTCTAAATAATCGAGTACTTCATGAAATATTATTTTTGCAGAGAAAGACAGAACATACCTGCAAGATGGAGAATTGGTAAGTTTCCTGATCAAGGGCAGAAACAATAAAATTTTCAATGGACAATTTTCTTAATCTGCAAACCCAACTCATTAGCATATCCTTATAGCTATAGCCAGCAACTGTTAGTACAATTGTTTTATTTCTGTCTGCAGTGATAGACAAAAGTGTTTCTAAGGAAAACGGAAGCTCCAAAGAGGCTGAAATTTTCTTCTGATCCTTTAGAGAACAGTCCAACATTCTTCTCACTGATTTCTGATGATTAATGCAATGCATTGCATTTTCTTTTAACCTAGAAGGAAAAAGCTTTTCCTTCATCAAGTTCACTCCGCCTTGGTGTCCAATTGGATAGACAACGTTTTTCTGCGTATCAAACATGATGTAACGGTCTTCACAGGTCAAAAGTTTTGGTAGGTTTGAATAATTAGCTTCACTATAGAAGAATGAGCCATAGTGTTCTCCTAAATGTGAATTACCAATGTATTCCCAATCTCTATTTTCAACATCTAAACCAGTTGAATTTCCGAATGTAGCATTATTCAGATTGAAACTTGTGATGGTCCAACTAGCATCAAACACAAACCTGAACTCAGATGAAATAGCCTCATGAATTATCCAACTGTTATGTGTACCTTTACCGTAGATGAAAGGTGGAAGAACTCCATTATGCAGAGGCATGTCTTTGTTATTCCATGCGATGATCATTCTTTCTGCATTATAACAATGATTCCACTGCCAATTCTGTTTTGGTATTTTCTGCAGCTGAAGAATATTTTGAGCTGAAGCATTTTGAGGTGAAGCGACAAGAAGCCAATCACAATCAAGTTTATAGACATGATTTAGGGTGGAGATGAATCCAGAAAGGATAACTGTTTCAGGATCAACGATAACAAATATGTCTGATGGGAATGAGCGCGATTTCGCAATCATGGAATGGAAATAAGGACTGCCAAGGAAGCTGGATAAAAATAAAATAGATTGGGAGGAATTAGTTTAGATTTTTCCTTTTACATCAGGCATAATGAATACCAAAAATTCACCACCATGTAATATTGTTTTACATACATAGGTACATATCTACCAACATAAATACAAAATCAGAATATTTGGAAGCAAAGCAGGTAAATATGATGTGTTATTTGTCTTGCATGATATATAAAGATAACTCTCGACCAATTTTTATTTAGTACTATTTTGTGCATTCAAAATCCAAATTGGTGTATTCCGAAAAGAAAACCACCATTTTTTTTTTTGGTACAAGAAAACCACCATTTTATTTGGTACTAAATCGAAATATTGTTCAACTTGTCAATCTTGCCAACTATAATACCACCATCAGAATACAAATAACACATCGTATTTGGGAGGCCGGACTCCCTGCACTTATGTATGTGAGTTTCGATGGTTATTTACCATTTCGTCTATCTACCCAAAAAAAATTAAAAAAAATTCCACCAGAATAGCAATTTCTATAATGGTTCTAAATTGTGGTCTCCTATACAGTTGCAGCCTCGATATAGAAGTGTTTTAGAAGTCTCTGCAACAACATCACAAATGCAATTACGGTTGCATTAACCGCATTTGTCTGTATATTTCTACAATAACAAACAAGGTTTGCAATGTAACACAACCACAACTGCACTTTAGAACCGTGATTTTTATAATGAATACCGACTCATGACGGCACATCAAGGCTAGTTTGCTTACGTGAAATCGATGTCGGTATCAACCAAAACCCGGACGGAATCAAAAGAACTTGCAAATGAGGCAACAGAAGGGTGTTGGCTGAACAAAACAACAGTAACATAAGGAGATAGCGCCAACCATGACTGAACAGCAAGTGTCTGTCTCGTCCCAGTAGAATCCATAAAAGGCTTGGGAGCTGTGAATATGGTAATGCTAAGGTTGCTTGAATCCAAAACATCATTTTTATTGAGCTTGAAAATTCTGGTGTGATCCTTGTTGATTGAAGGTAATCTTTGTGTTGCATATAGAGAGAGAAGTATCAAGACAAACCCAGATAGCCAAATTGTCCAAAGCTCCACATGAAATGCCTGTTAATCAAATGCAAGTAACATGTTATGAAAATGAAAACAAGGATTTTGAAACACAATGAAGAATGCATATAAGAGAGGAGAAAAAAAGACCTTCATGGTTTGTTTGTAATTGTATTAGTGAGAAAATTGTGTTACCACTTGTTTTTGTCAACTCTTGATAGGTTATTAAAATTAAGAAAAGAGAAAAGAAGTGATGCTTTAACTGAAAGAAAGAAATGCAATATTAACAAACAAATTAACAAACCCACTAGGCCACTACAAAGACTGACATGTGAAGTTTGACGTCACAAGCACGTTAATTAGGCTTCCTCTTCTCTTGCTCCAAGGCTTTTCACGGAAGTTGAAACTTGAAAGAATTGAATTGAATATATAGAAAACAAATTGAATTTCAGATAGAAGAGATCACAATCTACTAGTCAAAAGTCAAAGCTGGCACTTAAGCTCTGTTTTCGTTATAGTATAGCAATACTATTATACTACTATATTATTATTAAAACAAATGTATAAATATAAAAAAAACGCATAAACAAAGAGTAAAATTGAAGTTAACGTGGTCAATCCCAATGCATATTTAAAAGAATAGATGGGGATAGATAAACAGAGCCATGCATATTTGCAACCTATAAACAAAATCTATAGTTTGCTTGCATGATTTCTTCACGAAAAATATGAGATGCGTGAAAACCATGAACATAGTTAATGGATTATGGATTCTCACAACAACATTGCGTATTGCAGAATTCACTGCGTACTTCTATGAACAAGGAAGGGGAAAATATGAATAGAATAATTTAAAAACACATTTCAGTGATTCAGCCAGCAGATCTAGCGAAATTTGGATCATTTTTGTATCCCAGAATACGTCAGCAAACTTGAGCAAATTTATTATATGCATATAAATCCAAACGAAGATAATTTCAAATTTTTATCAAAACAAGTTACCACACACTTCCATGACCAGCCCAGTTTAATACAATATAATTATAACACTATAATGAACTGTATTAAGTTGGAAAAGTAGTCATTGCTACTCAAATCCTCATCCGCATAGAATGTACCGGTGACGAAAATCATAAGCTTCATCTTACCCTGCAATTTGAAATCTGATCCACTCAACTCATCTATTCACTATTTACTAAGTTGGATTGAGTATCAGTCAGGCAGCAGTAAGAGGAGGGAAATATGAGAAATGGGTAGCAATTTAATGAAACAAAAGTTATCTGAAACATTCCTCTAATGGAATAGGCAAAATTGGGATTACTATCTCATCTATTAAATTTGTCAGTGGGGATTATAATATCAGTAGAACTTAAATACATAACAGAATTCTATCAAAGATATAGCTTGGAACTTTCAAGTTTTTTTACATCAAATCAAAACATATTCCACACATATCCAACTCTACCGGAGTTTTATACCAGTTCTTCCCAAAGAAGAGTAGCAGATCAGGGAAGCAACTGTATCTTTATGTTGAACCTACAAAAATAGGGCAAGTCGTCACTTCTTAATAGATCCCCAACGATAGTCCTTCCAAAGACCATGCATAACAACCTTAGCCTATCTTCCATAACTATGTTCTCTTGTACGAACCCGGTAGAAGCATCAACAACTGTCATCAACAGCTGTCCTCGCCGTTCACTTATGCCGCCGAATAGGTGATCTGGATCTTGACCTATGCTTCCGAACAGGTGATCTTGACCTATGCTTCCGAACAGGTGATTTTGATCTTGATCTATGCTTCCGAACAGGTGATCTGGATCTTGACTTATGCTTCCGAACAGGTGATCTGGATCTTGACCTATGCTTCCGAACAGGTGATCTTGATCTTGACCTATGCTTCCGAACTGGTGATTTGGATCTTGACCTTCTTACCCTGCATAAAAAGGAAACCCTGTAAATAAACAAGGCACAACTGTAGTACAAATGGGAACCCATACAAATTCACCTGAGTAGCTTATATTGTTATATGATGATGGTAGTTTGTCTCAAAAATATAAACCTCAAACATGATTAACTTAATGGCAACAAACCTGGAATTATCAAGAGAAGAATAGGGAGAATGCCCGCGATGAGAACGCTTGCTATGAGGAGACCGCGAAACTTGTCTAAAAATGAAACCACCGTACTGACTTGGTGAGTTTAAAGTAAACGAAGTTTATAAAAAATAGCTCAACCTGGTATAGTGTCAACACTCCCATTGAAGCAACCTACTACCAAAAATCTAATTTGTTTCTAATAATATAAATGTGCTAGTGTTGTTATTCTCCATCCTGGTTACACTCACGGCATAGAAACCCTGACAGTCTAAAATAAACAAATGCAACATATTTGTGCACAAAGTTTTAAGTTTCTTGGGTTTTTCTAATATTGTATAACAGATGGCAGACAAATAAATCAAGATAGCACACAGTAGAGTAATTAATGCATGAAGATGTTTATTATTCCGAACATAACAACTTGTACAGCAAGAAAATCATTCCATTTAAAAAGCAATATATATGATAATAGGACTTCAAGTTTTCAACTACAGAAACACCGAAATGATTAAATCAGTGGTATAAAATATCAGCTTCTGAATCCTCAAACTGCCAAAAATCATAGCTAAATGCTTTTGCAGAAATAAGTCAACTATCATAAGTCACACAAACTTCAAGTATCAACAATCTTTAGGCAAACTCGCTACTTTGTAATAGTAATCTCTCAAGTTGCACTAAGATGCAGGGGTAAATAATGATGTTTTCGCAGCAGAGTAAAACTGATCATATACATGTCTGAAAATACCTTCTTTCCACATTTAGATAATTATCATAAAATATTGATATTCAACTAAATATTTCTAATCTCCCAAAGAAGTAAATAAATGATAAACAATTAAACACATAAAAGATGTTAGAAGGCTGAAGTTGAAGTCCAGAAACAATGCAGGATTAAATATGTATTTCTGGTCTTAAGATAGCAACATAGTACTTCGGTCAAAAGATCTGGGGGAGGCAATCATGACCCTGAGCCTTAAGTTGTGAAAAGACTGACCTAGGGCTGGAATCAATAATGGAAAATGCAGAAAAACGGGGCAACCTCAAACAGACACACAGAACGAAAGTAAAGAATTGCATTATGACCAATAAATTGTGTATCCTAATCATGCCCTGGCCACTTTAAGACTAAATTTCAGCACATCAAACTAAGATGATGTTTGTTTTACCAAAATGCTATTAATAACCAGGGAAACAAAATGATACACTATCAAATTATATGCCCAAAAACATGAAACAATTGAGAATTACTATGACTGTAAATGTGTTATATGTCTGAACAGGAAGAAGAAAGATAATACTATAGCCCGTATACATAAACAGCTCATCTACACATCTGACAGATGCTCTGAAATACACATTGATATTGCAAACCTGAAAAAGGTAAGGAGTCTCTTTATAAATAATACCTTCGTTTAGACCGGACTGGAGATGGTGACAAGTCACGTTTCCTCGAACGCAGCTTCCTGCAGTACAAAAATGAAATTAGGCAACATATGACAACCAGACAAATGAAAGGCAAATGGAATCTGTTCTTAACCTTTTTGAGCCTTCTGAGCCTTCACCACTTGAATCATCGGCATGATTATGATCCTTGCTGGTTCTACCTCTACTGCTTACTGACGATGATCGTCTTCTTTTGTGCCTGTCGTGGTCACTAGCTTCTCTTCGCCTAGATTTATTCTCCCCCTTATCCTTTGTATGTTCCTTTTTCCGGCTAGTATCTTCGGTGGTACTACCTCTATGAGGCTTTTCTGCTCCCTTCCTATCATCCTTGACATCAACATGGGAGGACCTTTTCCTTGATTCTGATTCCTTTGCCTTCTCCCCATGCCTATCATTGTGCTCCTTCACTCTTTCTTTTGACTCACTGATGTAATCTGTTTGTTCCTTTTTCTGATTTCTTTCATCCTTTCTTCTTTTGCTTTCATCACCTTTTTCATCAGGCCTGGTCTTATGACTACTTTTTACCTCCTTAAAATCCTTCTCGGAAGAACTCTTGTCATGTCGGTCATTTTTTTCTGATTTTCTTCTGCTTTCCTTACCTAGATGATCATCCATTGCTTTCTCTGTTCCATTCTGTTCACGCAATTCAGCTCTTGGCACCCCTGACATGTCTTTCGAGCTAAAACCATTAAACCTATTGTGGCTTCTTTCAATTTCATCAAGCCCATTATCCCTAGCATCTTTAGAAACTACATTGGAATCAGATTCTTTGGACATCTTAGCATCGTGTGATTGATCAATAGCAGCACCATTGCTATTTCTCGATAGCGATGAGTTGGTTTTGGTGGTATTATTCACCATATACGCATCATCTTTTGCAGGAGCAGGCACAGTGGAACTCTCGATTTCATCATCGGCATCAGAACCATAATTTCCAAGACCTAGAACATCTCCAGGAGAGGTGGAATTAGATTTTTCATTGGCACCATCATTCTCTGTTTCCTTTGCTTTAACTGGAACTAAAACTTTAGTAGTTGCCTTAGGAACCGGTGCAGAGGGTGGAGAGATAGATGCCTTATGGTTTGAAGTGCTAACATTATAACCCACTGGTGAAACAAAAAATTGTTCGAACTTTCAATACCTAATACTCCATAGCTACCACTTAACCATTTGTGTATGGAAGATATAGAAAATTAGAAGGATCAGGCTTACCTTCAGCAGTCAGATCGTCTTCACTGAGAACTTTAGTTGCAATTTCATCAAACAATTCATCGGTAACCTAAGGAAGAAGCTATAAAATTAGAACTGTAATTTTTATTTTCTGCTACAGAGAGTATACAGATGTTATTCGTGAATTGTCGTGTCTTATTTAACATTTTTATTCCACCAAAAAACAGATGTTAAACAAGACACAATAATTCATTATTCAAAAAAAAGACAACAATTCATGTTTCAAACAATGCTTACCTTCAAAAGAACTTCAGTAAGAATTTTTTTTATTTCTTGGTTGATTGCTGCAGTTCTAGCTACTTCAACCTGATCATATATATTACATATGTCAGATCAAATCTGAAGTGGATGGACATTCAATAACAAATGAATGTGTGTGTGTGTGTGTATGTGTGTGTGTGGAGAGAGAGAGCTTATTTTTATGGTTATGGTAAGAAATAGTAAAGAAGCAAACCTCTTCCTCCTCTTCATCCTCAGCTGATCTAGACGAATCAATACTTTTACTGTCTGTCTCATCATCAGCCTTCACATATGATTTATCAATGCCATCAACCACAAGTGTTTCTTCCACTTTTGGATGATCGGCAGAAGGAGCAGCGATGACTGTTTTCTTTATTTCCTCTCTAAGCCAATTAGGGACTGACGCCTGAAAAATAATTCCAACATGAGATTTGATGAATCATATACATCAAAGCACTAACCTTCAGAAATTACTTACCTTCTTGGGACGTTCAGGAACACCAGAAACACCATATGCATCAGCAGAAAAAGCTGCATTAGGATGAATTGCAGCTGCTGTGTTAAGGGAATAGGGTGCACCATTCGGTGTAATCGTTGGAGGGTGACCAGGTCCAGGAAACCTTCCATATGGTGCTGCTACATGACCAGGAGTAGTAATAGAAGGGTCATGCTGTTAAATTAACCAAGTGTCAGGTGTATCAAAAGAAACATACTAGTTGACAAGAAAAAAACAAAATGTGTCAAAATTTATAACCTGTGGCCCTGAGGGATGACTTGGATGTATTGGTGGATAACCAACAGCAGGTGCCACTGGAGCCCCCCAGTTATTCATTGAAGAACCAGAATCATGATGATTATAAGTTGATTGCATTTGCAGGTCACTGTCACGACTAAACGTAGGTGCAAAATTTAAAGGTTGATCTGCCAGATTGATAGACGAGTCAACAGAATGGCTGTGAGATGCAAACGATGGTCCATGCATTGATGGTTGCACATGGTATTGTTCTTGAGATGAGGAACTTGGCAAAGACATCATTGCATACGATTGTTGAGCCTGATCAGCTGTCTCTTTACCTGTAAATCAGTATTCAGATTGAACATGGAATTACAAATGAGGGAAAACAGGAATCACTGAAGTTCAAAATAAAGCCTCCAAGTCCTGGAATCATGCTCTCAAAGGGCATGCTTATATTCATCAAAGCTTAGTTATCTTTATAAACCCTCTCTCACCGATAATTCTGACACTAGCAGTTTTAAAATTCATCTTTAGAAAGAAAATATTTAGCACTCGTGTAATAATCATAATCATCAGATACAAAATAAAGCAGCACTGATGGCAGGGGGCGGGTTCTACACAAGTCTTCCGCAAATGTGTGAAATGAGTTAAATTTTGCAGGTAACGCAGTGTGGTGCTAAGAAATATATTGGCTCACACAATCCCTATATCTGTATATCATCTTACAATCAACAATGTACAGGAAACAATAAGATGGCTGACATAAACAAATAGTTTTGCACCCCCTTATAAACAACTTGTTTGAAAGCTAGCTAAGCACCAATGCACATTGAAGTGAATAACGAATTTTATGATATTGCTATATAGCATGACCATTTCATTAGGACTTCATTTATTATGGATATTGCCTTGTTATTTTAAAGCACTTGGAAATGTGGGAAAAAAACACGCAACTATTCCTAAATTTCAGCTCAACTAGCACATATATACAATTCCAAACTATTTTCTTGACAGGAATCATGCGGTTTTAAATATGGTTCCCAATATTTCCAAACATAAAAAGTAGACTTTCTGTTAAAACAGTTTCGTATCTACTTGTTTTGTTGTGTTACAAAGGCATGTCAACAAACCCAGACCTACATGAGTAATATATGAATGCATTCCATTGTTTCAATCTCACTTCCAGAATCCAGAGTTCCAGATACTTGGCAAAATTGATCAACAAAGAGTTCAGGAGACCTTGGCTTTTCTGACAAATTACAACTAAATGAGTTTTCTCAATATCAACAAGTGTTGAGGACTTGTGGTTGACAGCATTTCAAGTATAGGATGGTCATGACCCATAGGAAACAAGAATAGTTTTCTAGGAGGTAATTCTAATAATGCTGGTTTTGAAAAGGAAAATGTACTTGTAAAGATACTGAAAAGCAGAAACCTTCTGGCTGAAATGAGCACATTGGATGGAGAAGTTACTTCTTGTCAATGGATGTACTGTTGTCTGTTGGGTAAGAAGGTTATGATTTTTTTCTGCCATATACCTTCTGTACAAACGTCGAAAAGAAACTTTGATAACCAATAACAGTTATTATGGATGATCAAAAGGAATTAAAAGCCTTAAATTGATTTTTGTAGATTTAATGCCGTCTACTTTGTTGAATGCAAAAAGAGTGTTGGTTCGAGTGTATTTTAGAATGCCTTTTCTCTTTCTTGCAGGTTTTCAGGCATAGGAAAATTTGGCCTAGTTGTGGGGTTTGTTTCTTAGTTTCTCCTTGGTTGTCTTACGTGTGGTTTCCTATGGACGTTATAATTTTGTTTCCTTAGGCTTTATCGTTTCTCTTGGAGGGTAAGTTATCATCCCCCACCCTGGTAATAATATTTTTTTCTGCCCAAAAAATTTATAAAATCATACTTGTTGTCTAAAGACAAGAATTATGATAGCCTGATAGCATATTTTTAAAACGATAGTAAGGATGATAACGTGCAGAAGTTGAAAGAGATCTCTCTCATGGTTATCAAACCATGAATCAAATTGAAAATCGGAAGACCTATTTTATCAGTCCTGAATCAAAATAATTCATGAGTCATAAGAATCGTGGTCAATTCTTAAAAATAGCAGATATATTTTAAACATAATAAAATGGTACAATTACGTAAAGATATAAAATAATGTTTCCTTTATATGTACATTTATTATCGGGGTTTCTAATAATGTTCCTTAGTTCAACATTAATTACTAGAACCATATTTTTTATCAACCAACCCTTTGGTTTCTCTCTCCAAAGCAGCTGTCCCAATCATAAGTCTGTTGTGTCTATATCCATGTGGGCCTCCAAAGCGACAGCTATGAGGTAATATTTTTGAAGCCATCTTTGAAGACCTCCCAAACAATGACATTCCAGCCACATCAACCCAACACTAACTCGGTTCATCACCCCACGGTAGCAGTTTGGCTCCCACCCAACTCTTAAGATCTGTATTGTTGGAAACAGAACAAAATCGAGATTCCTACTACTATTTCGGCACAGTTCTAGCAATTCAGCAAGCAAATCCAATGACAAAATTAAACTAATCCAACTACCATGAACTCTCTTCGAACCAAACTTTAACATTATCACATTACAAATACTACAGGATAGAGAAATTTTAGAATATTATCTATGAACGATTGCCACAGAGCTTCACTTGCAATATCAATATATTAAATAAATAAATAATTACCTGCAACAGAACTATAACTAGAAGGTACCTCCTGCGGATGAACTGATGGATTTGTAGGCAAGTTTGCTTGTTCAAACGAAGCATTTGGATCCCCAACGCTGTTCCCGTCTCTGGTACTGTATGAATGTCCATCTGAAGTATAAGCTGCCTCTAAAGTGGCAGATGGAGCCTCCTGGGAATGTCCTGAATTTCGCTGCATAGATGGATCTACGAAGGAAAATTGTTGATAGCCTGATGATGAATGAGAATGGTTTTGAACATCGGTATAACGCGGGTCTACAGATTGCTGATATGGATCATGATAATGGGTTTGCTCTGGCAATCTTCCAGCAGGCGAATAATGTGGTTGTGGATGCTGATTATCCATTGCAGACTTAGCATCAGCCCATGCTCTGGCCTTGGCAGCCCAATCTTCTTCATTCGTATGGGCTACAATCACGCCGTTATGGCAAACAAAAAAACAATACTCACTAAATTAAGAAATCATATATAAATTTGGTATGGAAGGGGATCATGTGTCCAAGTGACCAATTAGTACTTTAAAAGTATCAAGAGACGCATGTAGCAAACCAAAACAATTCGCTGCACAGTTGTATCACTTCATACATTCAATGACAACATGCCAAGCCAATTATTAGTAATACATGTTAAGGAAACGCATAATACGCTATGCAAAATAGCGTATAGCATTGCTGGCATATAGTGGGCACCGGATAGCTGTTGAAATAAGGCAATTATACATAAAAAAGGCACACTGCATACAAATCATAAAGCGAATGGAGGCAGGGCATAGCTTACATATTGAAAGATTTACATATTACAGGGATAATACTATTTGACTTTTCAGTTTTTTTACTTTAAAAATAGGTCCTATCTGACACACACCTGTAGATTCTTCAGTTTTATCAATTTAAAACCCCTAAAATTCTCTTTTTTCTACATCAGCTAGTAGAAACTGGAATAGTAGCTCTTAGTGCCCAAATAGTAAAACTATGATAGCATTGTGGTTTTCATAGTGGATTAATGGATTCAACAAAATCCACTATGCTATAGTGCTGCTATCACTGCTATTTGACAACACTATTACAAACTTCAGTTGAAACTTGGTTTTGATCACAATATCCTTACTCCTCTTTCTCATACACAGACATGTATCCCTTTTGGTCGATATTCAGTATCAAGTAACAAATCACAATAATTTCATTAATAAATAAATACAAATGAAACATAACGTGAATCATATTTCTAAAACGACAAAACAATGGACTCGGTCAATATAAGATCACTATCTTTGTAGCACTGACACTTCTGATCAAAGGCGTGTCCAATGTCAGACACGTGTCAATGTCTCACACCGATGTGATTACATTGAATTTTTCAAATTATTATCAGTGTCGACGTGTGAGAGTCGTGTCCGGTGTCTGTGCTTCATAGATCACCATAACTCAACTAACAGAAAACAAAAACCAACATCTCAACACAATAGTACATGCATATTCGTTGTTTTCTTTTTCCATTTGCTCTTACAACGCTTCCCTCTAAAGTTGATGATAACTTCCAAATCCTCCAAACTTTAACATATAGTAACAAATATCAAAACCCCGATTCTAGTAAAAAAACCAAGAAAACAAAGTTCATGGCAAAAACATATCAAAACCTCTATAGCACAGACACTTCTGATCGAAGGCAGTCCGGTGTCCGAAGCATGTCAGTGTCTAACACATACACATGTGATTACAATCAATTATGTCATTTTCTCAAATAATTACCGGTGTCGTGTCTGTGTCAGTGTTCATAGATCAAAACAAACCTGGATATGCTTGATTTTGAGGCCAGCCAGGGTTGTTGTTCCATTCCTAAAAAAAATAAAAAATCAAACAATTAACAAAATCATAAGTATCAAAAATGAAATAAACCCTAATTAAGAAGAAATTTCACCTGAGGATAAGGCTGAGGAACGTGAGAGTGAGGCTGAAACTGCGGCGGAGGAGGACGAGCATGATGATGAGGAGGAGGTGGCGCCGGAGGTGGAGGAAACTGATTAGGATGATATGCATAAGGATTCGACTGCGGAGGAAGCGCCGGCGCTGACGGTGGAGGCCACTGCTGCGGCGGTGAGGGGGTTTGGTACTGAAATTGAGGGGTGAACCAGGGACCTTGTGGAGGAGGAGGAGGCGGGATTTGATGAAACTGGTGATGTTGTTGTTGGTGAGGATCCGCCGTGTGTGGCGGAGGTGGTGGTGGTGGTTGTGGTGGTCTCATGTAACCACCAGCGTGAGGTTGTTGCTGATACGAATCCATTGAATGTGATGCGTTTCGTTTCGATCGCGAAACAAGAAATGAAGGCTGAGATACGCCGCTTGTGAACAAAAACCCCTTTTTTTCTCACAGTTCTCTTCTTTCTGAATGGGAAAAATTTAGAAGGAGCTTAGCTCGAGAGAATCAACTAAACTTTAGAATGGCTTTTTTTTAATTTTTACAAAAGTAAATTAATTGCAGAGGGATTTTACTGGTCAAGTTAAAAGCACACATTATATTTTACGAATAAGATGTTTCGTGAATATAACTCAGTTGACATGGACATGTATTGTTATATGTATGGGTAAGGGTTTGAATTCAAACATTTCACTTATTCGTCTTGAAAAAATGTGAATTCCAACTATCAGGCTACTTGACCCAAAAAAAAATGTCGTTTAAGATTATTATACATAAATTAAAGGATTAATAGAATAAATAAATGAATTTGTAATCAAGGAAAAATTGAAGTTGGTAAAAGGGTGTTTGAAAGCTTGACACCAAACTGATACGCAGAATCTTGAAGGCGGAATCTCCTTGGTAAAAGACTGTATTTCTTGTTTGTATTTGAAAGAAGAGGCACAGAGTTTAGAAGAAGAAGAGGTGGATGAGTTACATAACCTCTCAGCTCAAATCTTGTCTTTTAGAAAATTACATTCTAACATGCAGTGGCAAAAGTCCCGGTTGAATTGGTTAAGGGTGGGAGATGCGAACTCTAAATTCTTCCACTCTATTATGTCCGCAAGTATGAGGGTGAATGTTATTATCTCTATTAAGGTTGATGGGGTGCAAGTTGAAGGTGTGTAAGGTGTTAGAGGAGTTGTTTTTGACCATTTCCAAAATCACTCAAGTCTGTCATGCACAACCGACCGAGCGTGGAAGATTTGTCGTTTAACTCAATATCGGAGGAGGGTGGCGTTTTGTTGACATCACCTTTTTCTGAGGAGGAGATTAAGAATGCAGTGTGGGAGTGTGATAGCTTCAAAAGTCTAAAGCCAGATGAAATTAATCTTGGTTTTTATAAGGATTTTTAGGAGGAGGTAAAAAATGATTTGAAGCGGTTCTTTGATGAGTTCCACCGGTACAATAAATTGACTCGTGCAATAAATAGCATCTTCATTGTTTGATCCCTAATATTGAGAGTCATCAGTGTTTGACTGACTTTTGGCCTATTTCTTTGGTGAACAATGTGTACGAAATTCTTTCAACGGTTCTGGCTAATCGTCTACGTCAAGTTATTGTTACCATAATTTTCGACACACAGTCAACTTTTGTGAAGGGGAGTCAGATACTTGATGGAATTCTAATTGCAAATGAGTTGGTTGATGATGCAACTAATACGAAAAAAGAATTATTGTTGTTAAAAGTGGATTTTAAAAAGTGTACGATTCGATGGATTGGCGTTATTTAATTGATGTGATGGGTAAAAAGAATTTTCCAAGCAAATGGAGGACATGAATTCTGGAATGTATTTCATCAGTAGTTATGTTTGTTCTTGTGAATGGCAGCCCTACAGATGAAGGGGACTCTTTGTCACCTTTCCTCTTTTTACTCGCGGCAGAGGGGTTAAATGTTATGATGAAGGTCGTGGTCAAGAAGGGGTTGTTTCAAGGTTATGATATGGGGTCGTAAGGTAATGTTACTATAACTCATCTTCAGTTCGTCGATGATACGTTGCTGGTTATAATACTAAAAGTTGGGTGAACATTCATGCTTTGAAAGCGTTGTTGTTACTGTTTGAAGTTATTTATGGCCTCAAAGTTAACTTCCATAAGAGTAGGTTGTTTGGGGTGAATACCTCTGATTCTTGGTTACATAAGGCTGCGTTGGTTATGAATTGTAAACATGGTAGTCTCCCTTTTTTGTATTCGGGGATGCCTATCGGGGACGATCCTAGGAAATTGAATTTTTGGTATCCGCCGATGGATCAGGTTAGAAATCGGTTGTCTGGACAGAAGAAGAGTAATAACTTGTCGATGGGGTCGTGTGATACTCCTTGAGTCTGTTCCGTCCGCTTCACTTGTCTACTTCTTTTTTAACGTCAAAGACTATTTTGATTAAGAAAGTTTAAAATCATAAATTATTTTAAAATTTTGATACATTAAATAAATAAATTGATTATTCATGAAACATTCAAAAACCAAAATAAGTGTTCCAAATAATATTGTTGGGGTCCATGCATGTTGACTAGTATAACAATGAGTAAACTCAAAACCACATCGTTTTAGTTGAGAGAAGGTGCCACACGTCACTGGCCTACACATCTCCACGTTACTGCAAAACCGACAAAGATCCCATAGCCATCTTCTTCCTTACAAGTTACTACAACCACATAAAATATCTTCACCTCTTCCTTTTCAACATTCAAAACCTTCTTTCTTCTCTCTTTTCCACCATGGCCGTAAGCTTAGGAAACCTAACCTTACTCTTTGACATATCTTCACCTAGAAGCTTAACTCTCGACAGAAAACCACTTCTCACGTTACCTCTCAAGAAAGACTCTTCTAGTTGCAGTTGTAGTTACTTGCATGAGGGGGAGTCACGTGGACGCGTGGTGGTGGCACGTGGGAAGTCGAACTCGGAGCAGAATGGAGTGGACTTTGACTCGGAGAGTGATGAGGAGGAAGGGTTAGGTGATGGAGATGATTTTGAGACGAAGGTAAGAAGAAGAGTGAAGGAGTTTGAGGAGAGGAGAGAGCTTGAGAAGAAAGCAGAAGAGTATTTGCAGAGTAAGGGTGATGATGGTGAGGAAGAGAGTGAGGAAGAGAAGAGGATGAGAGTTAGGAAAGAGCTTGAAAAGGTTTGAGTTAATTAATTAAACTAATCATTTAATAATTATTATTACTTTTATAGTGATATGATTTTCTTGTCTTCTTTCCTTAATTAGTAGTCATCTGTCTCATATGTGTCCGTTTGAAATATCAACTAATATATTATCTCAATTCTATAGTTTATTTTTTTTTGTTTTTGAAAGGCCTCAATACTAACCTAGTATTAATAAGGATAACTTCTTAAATGAAGTCCATTTTATCATAGAAATTAGTATACTAACTCAATGATTTTCTGGAGAAGTGTGTATAATAAGATTGTTAATGTGTCAAGAGTTAGAAGTTACTTATTGGATTTAAAAGTAGACGTTGAGCCCTCCCATATAACTATTGATTTCAGGTTTTGGGCGAGAACGTAATGTCTCGACTTACTTGTGTAATTGTTCTTAGTCTAATTATAATGTGATGATCCGCGTGTTTTAAGGCTCCCTATGAGTCCCAACAAAGAGATAGGGAGAGTATATGTTTACATATGTTTTTAATATTTGTTGATTGGTTATGTTTAGAAAGAATTCTTGCACGCGCTCATTGGTGTTGTACTCACTGTTATGGTGAATTTGTGGTTATTTCCGTTTTGTTTTATTTACATACACCTATCGAGCGAGGTCTCATATGTTTGTAAACATTTATCATTAGAGAACACTGACACAATTGTCACCTAACAAGTCACTAGAAATGAAACATTAAGATTGTAATATTGTATGGTGCAAATAAATCTAATTGGTTTTTTGGTTTGAAAAAATGTTTTCTGTTTTGACTGTTCTGTTTTTACACTTTTTGTTTGAGGAGTCGTGTTTTCATTCTTAATTACATTACTTTGTGTTTTCACTCTTATTTACTTAAAACTAAACTGCTACTTATTTTCAATACATACTACATAGTTCTTGTTTTCATAGTTTCCTAAACAAATATTTGTAAGCATGAAACAAAGTGAAAATAAGGTAACATGAAAACATGAACTGAAAACATAAAAGGTTCTATAATACCAAAGGGACCCTAATGTCTCTAAAAATCTCATTTTCCAAAACCGAGGATGTTAAGATGACCATTTTTTTCTCGTCTAGGGTGGAGGGTGATGATTAAATTGGCAGTCGTTGACATATTGTTTGTGGCTTGACGAATCAGGTGGCTAAGGAGCAGGCAGAGAGGAGAGCAACAGCTCAGTTGATGTATGATTTGGGCAAGAAAGCTTACGGGAGAGGCTCGTACGGACGTGCCGTTGAGTTTCTTGAAGGTGCCCTCACCATCATACCAAGATCTACGTTATTTGGTGGTGAGGTTAGTCGATTCTAAACTAAATAAGAATATCTACATTTTCTTTCTTTGATTTATTTTCATTTGTCTTTAATTGATTAAAGAGTAAGTAAAAGGAGTCCTTTTATTAAAAAAATTGTGAATTTCAGATACAAATATGGCTGGCTATGGCTTATGAGGCCAATAATCGCCATAAAGATTGCATTGCTCTTTACAAGCAATTAGAAAAGTCGCACCCTAGTATTAGCATCAAACGTCAAGCTGCAGAACTTCGTTACATTTTGGAAGCACCAAAGCTCAAGATAACCCAAGAAGAGATGGTGACTATACCCTTGATTGGTTCCAGTTATGACAGGTAATTGACTCTTCATGTTACTAATTACGATTCATTCAAGTCTTTTTAATTATCAAATTCTTCATTTTTCTTTGCAATATGAGAGTGCTGTTTTTCATGTTTGTTTCCATTTCTTTCTTTTTGGTAAGATCACTGGTTCTTAGATGATAATGTTCATTATGGCATAATAGGTTAGCACATTATATTATAGTTATAAATAAATCACTGTCACACAAATTAAAGCATGCTTTGATTTCTTGCAAAAATCATATCTGTGATAAACTTAAGTATGGATACAAGCTAAAATGACTTGAACCACTAGAGAGATATAAGCAATCCAAGTATAGTAAATTGCAAGTTCTTAGAATGAGTGTTACTGTCTCATGGAAATTTCCTAAGGCATGTTAAGTAACCCCTTAAAAGGAAAACACAAGGAGTGTTACCACCTCAAAAGTTTGCGTGGACTTTGAAATGGTCATAAACTAGGATGCAGCTACAACAGTCCATGCTAGTGCTATTTATTTTCAGTGAATTGGTCTTGAGGTGTCAAAAACTATGATACCATGATAAAAGCCAAGACAGACGATTTGGGGAAACTGTTAAGATCTTTGAGGCTACGAACTATGAAGCACTGACGCAGTCACGACATTAACACGTCCATGCCGGTAATAGTTTAAGAAAACGAATTACTTGGATGTAACCACATGTGTCGGATACCGGACACAAGAGGGGGGGGGTGAATTGTGTTCTTTAGAAAACAATTTAAAATAAGCACTTAAAAAAAATGTTTTAATCAATTAAAAAAAGTGCTTATAAAAAGTTTAAATAAATATAAAAATAGATATAGTGAGATAAAATAAATGACAATTAAAGTAAAAGAGATAAAGGGATGAGAGACAAGACACAAGAAGTTTATACTAGTTCGGCCTAAAACAACAAGGCCTAGTCTAGTCTCCAAGGAAAAGCCCCTTGAGATTTTCACTGCTCAAGCTTTTAATTAGGATAAGCTGGTCACTCTCCAAACAAAACAATCCTTTGTAGAAGAGTCTCTAAAACCAAGAGATATCACCTCTCTTGAAACATTGGGATCGCACCCAATACAAATAAGAGTTACAACAATTAAATAATACACCACATGTGTAAATATAACAAATTGAAGCACAAGTACTACAGCTCAACTATGTAGTATAAAATAGCTCTCAATAAAATAAATTAGCAAACGTAAAAAATAATGAGAGTGAATAATATGTTTGACAATGTTTAGTGCAGATGGATGTTGTTACAAGACCTAAAAGAATGCACCTATTTATAGTGAAAAATGATATGAGATGCGTTGAAAATAATTCAGCCGTTGGACTTTTAATGAAAATAGTCATTGCCATTTAACATAAAAAACTAGCCGTTGCTTATAGTTGAATAATAGGATGAATCTTTTAAATCCATTAAGACATAACAAAATGTTTCCAACGGTAACAATTTTCATGCAAAAGATTATGCCAAATTGATTTGCATTCTCTACAAAAGATTATTATGGTATATAATTGATTGATGCTTGTTTGAGAAATATAACATAGAGTAATTCCAAAAAAGCATTTCAAATTATATAAATTAATAATCAATTGTGTAATGAAAATATTTTATGCAAAAGGTCAAATCCATGGTAATTTGATTTAGGAAATAATTCAAATCATGCTCAAATATATTTTTAATGTCAAAACCAATTATGCAATTTGTAAAATAAATTATGACTTTTCATGTAAAAATATTTTCATGTAAAATCACTTTATATGAAAAATCATTGTGAGTGTGTGATTTATTTTCATGAGAGCATTTTCTACTACTTACATAAAAGTCCTAATACAAATAAAAATAAAATCCAAGACTAGAAAGCTTGAATCTTCTTTTCCGCTTTTTGCATCGTTGTTCTTTGAGGCCTTCTCCTATTAACCAGACAGAAAACCGATCTTCTAGAGATACATGACATTATAGATTATATGGATTTTGGGGGTGTTTGGATAAACAACTTAATTATGAACTTATGTATAAGCTATTTCTATAAACAGAAAAAATATGGTTAAACTGTTCCATAGATTATCCTAAAGAGATTCTTGAAATACTCTATACCAGCTTATAGACATCAGACATGTCATACGCTATTATCACTAGTTTTTATTTTTTTATACACTCATACAAGTGCATATGTCAGTAGATAAGCCCAAATAAGTTGTTTATAAGTCGATCCAAATGCACCATTCATCCCAAAGTCCAGAATATTGTGGCAGTTACATGTTACAACCTATAAATGTTGTAGGAGAATGTTACAGTTGTAACTTGCTATATACAGATAATAACACGTGACAATAATAATAACATAGTAATTACAACCAGACATAATAATTTGCTTAATGATGTTCCATCTGGCATTAACACAAAGTATCATTTGATTGTTTGTGGTATTTCTGATTCTAACACAAGTGATAGTGGTTCAAAGCACTTAACTAGCACAAACAATGTTGAAACTTCAAAATATACTTACATCAAGTGAAGTTCAAACCGAGAGCAGCCTAATCTTTTACTACGTGCGCTATCAGACTTTTGTACATCTATACAAACTAAGTGGAGAATTGTTAAGATCGTTTGTAAAGCAGGGTAGTAGAGTTCTATAGTGGGTTTTCACAATGGGAATCCAAAGGGATTGCTCTTAGGCTATGTCCTGAATTTTTTTTAGGTGATGGCTGAGCAGTGGCATTAGCTTTTTCTGCCTGTTATACGTGTTTGTTTTGTTCAGCGGTGGCCAACCGCCATCATGAGCTTAGAGCTCTCCCACCATAATTTTTAGAAGCTCCAACGCATAGCTTCTTTTCCATTGATGGCCATGAAGGGATGTTAGTCTGACAGTTAAAATCATCGATCACCAACATTCATTGTTCTTTCAACAATTCTATTATAAATAGAATGAATTGCATATCACTGGGATGACATAAAATGATTTTTCCGCGGCTGTGGGGGGCAAACTTTTTAGAAGAGTGTTCTCTTTGCAATATAAGCACAATTTGATTTATATATTCCATCTTCTTTACTCTCTTCATATAAAACATATCGTAAGGGATTAAGTAGTTCAACTGGTTTGAGCTAGGAATTAAAGGAGTGGAAGGAGTTAATTAATGATCGGGGTTCAAATGCTGGTGAAGGAGAAAATACTAACCTAACTAATATACTAAAAATTATCTTGTACTCCCTGATATTTAACAAACAATGTCATTATACTATTTTTTATAAATAACTCGACAAATAACGCTAGCAAAGCTGAATTGCTTTGCTGTTACTATCTTATGTTAACTCATAATATCTATCTTCTATTTGTAGAAACTGAAGAAAAACAGATAAAGCATGCAGAACTGAATCTGTTGCTTGAAATCAAGAATGCAATTATCAATTATGGTTATTCCTACCGTATTGGTTTTTTTACCCTCATTTCTTATTATCTATATCAGGGCTTATTCGGTTTTGGATACAAGATTATTATTTTTTTACTACTTGCTAACTTGTCTCATGCTGTTATTATCAATGGGTCATACTCTTCATCAGTGCTTATTTTTGCTTCCCTATGAAAAAAACTTTCATTAGCATTGATATTGAGAACATTTTGACTTTATATACTTGTTTTTCTGCTGGTTTGTTTATAACTAACTGAAAACTCTAAATTACTGTCATACTGTGTTATTGATGTTTACTATTGTGACTTTGAGAAAATAAGATATATCATGTATTTATTAATTTTATATCTGTAGTTATGCGGGAACATGGAGCGATAAAAACAAGGATCGAAAGAGTGGAACAGTGAACAGTCCATTTCCATCATCTAGAGATAACCTTTTGGACTTACTTGTGTGGAGACCTCCTGCTGGATTAGGGAAAAATCGAGCTTTCTGGGTTGGTTTGACCATATGGTTGGTATTAGTTGGTGCTGCTCTCTACATTCAAAGATAAAGAAGACACTTGCATACAGAGTTCCACTTCTCCAATTTATGATGATTCTAATTTTGTGCTATAATTTTTCATTTTAGTTTGTAGTGTATAGTCCATTTTATAAAATTATTTTATGTCACAAATAGGAAAAATATGTTATTTTATTATATTTTCCCGTTTGGTTGTCCTCTTGAAATTACAAGATTGTAAGTTCAAATATATTGTTATAGTTGTTGTATATGAAAAAAATAGTCTGTTGAAATTACAAATATTTATGGTAATTTTTATTAACTGTGTTTCTGTGGTAGGTTTACAAAAAAGAATAAAGCACCTGTTTCACAGAAATTCATCCCTTCTCAGATCTGTTTTTCTTTGTTGGGGTGCAGTGGTTTGATTTTGAATGTAATGAAGACCATGTGTTACCTCTGAAACTTAGCTTTTGAAAGACAAAAATGCATACAGAATGCATCTCCATCCAGAAACTTCACACTTTTCTAGCAAATATATGGTGCCTCCGCCATAATACGTGTCATTAGCTTCGAAAGAAACTTGTGTGAAATGGAACTAGCTGCAGTCTCGCGGGTTCCAGCTTCACAGTTGCAGAAACATTTATTGAGTGAACTTAGAATCGATAATTGTACTAAGCTTCTGTTTGGTACAGCGTTTGTAAAACGTGAGTTTGATCAAAAGTGCTGCCAAAAACCACGTTAACGTAAAAGCTAGTATTTGGAGTTTTGAAAATCACGGCAAAAACAACATTGTGTGTTGTAAACGAGAAAACCAAACACACCAAATCAAAGCGAACACATCTTGTATGATTCTTGGACATGCTCCATCTTTGAATGTGGGTGCAGGATCACAATCACTTCTTTGCTCTTGTGTATGTTTATATGATTGTCACTAATTGTAGAACAAATTTGTGGTGGTGAATCACGCTTGACCAACTCAGCTGTGATTCTAATGTTCAAACGTATTGGCTTAAATTTCATCTTTCAGAATTACAGATTTCATAATCTCCTAGACCGCAATTGCAGACACATAACCACAAAAATCGGCTGCTAGAATTCGCAGAAGTTTCATGTTTCTTGAAGTTCCTTTCCATTATCGTTCATCTTTAAAACTTTTTGCCCACCCCACTTGCTTATCCTTTCTTCTGCAAGTGATGCCTGTCATTGACATAAAAATTAGCATGTAACTAATATATTTACACCCTTATTAATAATATCATCAAATAGTACCTGGTTGTTTTTGTAATAATGTTTTAGTTAAGGGTACTAAATATGTTTTTACTATATGATGATATTATTAATAAGGGTGTAATTGTTTTAAAGATATTATAATAATGTTTTACCTCATTATTCCAGTCAGTTCTATAGACCATGAAGAATAACACAAGAGTTTGAAGGACTGTCCCTGAAAGCATTCCAGACCAAATCCCCTGGAATCCATCAAGTTATTAATCCAACAAGTAATCAATGAAATTACAACAATAGAGAGAAATAGAAACTACAAACAAAACAATATATGAATTGTTTTTTTTTTAATCACATTAGTCTCTCAAAGAGTAATAATATAATTGAGAATTCTTAATTTTATAAACCACATTTACAAATTTTGTTAATTTTAGAGATTAAATTATCCAATATTTAAAATTCAATAAATTAAATCAATGAGTCACTCCTACTATCTTTCAAATGTTCAATAATATGCTGGATGTTTCCTCTGTTCTTAATTAACATTTTTCACTTGGCTTTTAATTTGTCAATATTAACTTGTTTAAATTACTACCAATTAATTTAAACAAGCTTTATTTCAACTTATTAGATATATTTATTAATTTTTAAATATATTATTTTTAATACCAGTAATTTGTAAAAGGTTGAATAGATCAATATACAAAGGTATTTTAGTAATATTTTGTACCCAAATTAAACATATTAAATACAATTACTTTTTTTCTTTTCAAGTTCTCCCAATTTCCATTCATTAGAGGTAATCATAGTTGAGGCGTGTTGAACGTTAAATTTTAGTACCTCTTACTTAAAATTCAAACATTAGTTCACTATGTTGTGAACATCTAATCACTTCCGTTAGACGCAACCACCATGCTACAATATTATTTTCTTGAAAAAAAGATATATCAAAGGGGATAAATAAGTAGTACTCCATTGGTGATGTCATTTTGGCGGTCTTAAATTAAATATAAGTAAGCTTAAATACTTTAGTAGTTTCTATGAATGTGATTTTGAGAATACACTTATTTCTTTTAAATGAGATAAAAAAAATCAATTGCAATTAATTAACTTTTTAATAAGTGTGAACTATGTTAATTTTGCTTACAATGAAGGTGATAGTAATACCAATGAATAAAAACAAATAATAAGGTACTATAATTGAAGATAGAGAAAGAAAAAGGCTTACCAAGACACCAAAGTCAAGATAGTATCCAAAGAAGAGACCCAAAGGAATACCAAAAAGATAGTAACATGCAATATTTACATAAGCAACAGCTGATTGCCACCCAGCACCAATGGCAACACCTGAAAGAACAGGCTGAATGTTGTTGATGACAATGCATAATGCCAACATTGGTGTCAACTCAATCACTACCTCTCTCACTTCTGGATCATTTGAAAATAATACTGGATATTGTTTCCGGAAGATTATTAAAATCAGTGAAAGAATGAGACCAAGGGCAAATGATGTAATCACTGCAACCACTAGTGAGAATTTTGCTGCTCTTGGATGTGATGCTCCTAATTCATTTGATACCCTCACACTGCATTATTTAGAAAAATAGACATGTTTCTAGTAAATTTATGACTAAAAGTAGTGAAGAAATTATAGATACATTTTGCTATATTTGTGTTAAATTTACTGAAGTATTATTGAAATCCCACTTTGTTAGGGTTTTTGGACACCATCATCTTATGAGCTTGAGCTAACTTTTGATAGTAAGATCCAATCCATTTAACATGGTACATATCAAAGTCCTTGTTATGGTTATTGGAATGTTGGAAGTGTGTATGTGATTAGACAACTTCATCATATCATATAAGCTAACTTTGAGAGTGAGATTCAGACCATTTAACAATAATTGTGAATATCTCTAAACTATTTGAACAGTATTAAATAATCAAGTCTTTGAACTAAAAATATTTGTAGTTGAATCTTTGAATTTATCAATAATTTGAGCTAAACAAGTTTTTCATTGGATCCCTAAATATTTTAATAATTTGTAATTAGGTTTTACTTTTCATTGATAATTTTCAAAGTTCACAGGTCTAATTATAAATCACTTAAAATTTAGACCTAATTACAAATCAGTAAAAAGTTTAAGGATCTAATTTTAACATCTTTATTCATAGACATATTTTTTTTAAAATCAACAGTAAAGTCCAGCAAAGTAATTTGTTTTTTTTACATGTATTGGAAGGCTAGAAGCATTTTGTGATAAAGATGCCTGTAAATGAAACAAACCTTATGGCTGCATTAATTCCAAAGGATGCCATGACAGTCCACCCCAATATGTTTGCGCTGCAAATTAAATACAAAAACATGAGGGACACATTATTGATCCTTCAAATCATAATTTTTATGACAGGAGAAATTTAAGCTATTTAATTTTTATTTTCCTTCAAAAAACTGGAGCAATTTTTATTTTTATTGAGATGACAAATATAATATATAGATAAAAAAAAGTAATAATCAATGGAGCAATACAAGGAGGGAGAACCAAAAAAAACTTGGACTAGTTGTGAATGCAACTAAGTGCTCTTGTTAAATGGCAAACTCATTTGGTTGTCTCTCAAAAAACTTCAAAGTTTAAAAATAGAAGAAAAAAGGAAAATGTTTGTTAAACATCTCCGAAACATGTACATCATGAAAGAGATGGAGATAAAAGAAAGTAACATTAAAAAAAATAGACATAAAATAAGGCTCTGAATCGGTATATGAATATTTGAGATGTTCAAACATATGATTGTCGTTTAAAAAAATGGCTTTCCTTCCCCATGTTATACTAGTGTTAGTGTGTACTTTCCTATCCAATCAATCAAATACTAGTATAAGTAAAAGTAAAAATAATGATCCGCATATGATTGAGAATATGTTTTTGTTTATGTTTTGAACAACAATATGTTAACTTTATTTAATTTCTTGTTATAATAAAAACAACAATGATTGTATAAAAAATAATTATATTTAAACACTTTAATTTTTTCCAACACACATTCAACATATCATTTTCTCTCTATTTATTTATTCTTATCCAATGATCATGTTATCACATTGATCTCGTATATCTTCACCCTCAACGTATATACATCTATTGACATGTCTACCGAACATTTACTCAAAAAAATGTCTACCAAACATTTTCCTAAAAATAGTGCTAATATTCTCCAAACTACAATTTCTCTTAATTAATTAATTTTTCTGTTGGAATTTGTTTTATGAGAGCATTAATTAAACGAGTTCACCAAAAAAATTGAATGATATTTTTAGAATAAAAACATTAAATATTAAATAAGATGAAATTAGTTTTTTTTTAAAGAATGATGAAATTAGTTATAATTTGTTTTTCTTATACTTGAGGCCACTAAATACGATATATATATTTTTTTTAAATTTGAGTCCACTAAATATGATCTATCTATATTTTGGTTTATGCTTGAATCTAAAGGAAATATTTTTTTTAGGTAATCTAAAGGAAATATATGTTTGCATATGATTTCTTTTTCTCACAGGTTTTGTTCAATATATAGATATTATGATGGTGGCTTTGTATTGCTTTGTTGGCATTATATTAAGACCCTGTTTGGATTGGCTTGTTTTGAGCTTATGTGGGTTTATCTACTCTCATAAGCCTTTTTAAAGGTGTTTGGGTAAATAAATAAAAATAGCTTATCATAGTTTTATAAGCTGCTTATGTCATATTTTAATAAGCTTAAATTTTCAGCTTACCCTCCGGCTTAACAAGGAGCTTATGAATTTATGTAACCTCCTTCGATTACCTCTGGATCCACTTTTTCAAACATATGTTTTAATTATAATGTTATTTATCTTTGGCAGTGCATGAGTAACAAAATTGTTATATACTTATCTTACTAAAGTAACACATGTAACTAAAATTTTTATTTTTATTTATTTTTTTAAGGAAGATTTTTATTTTTTTTTGTTACGTAACAAAATGAAACCGAAGAAAAAAACAAACTTATCTTGTCTTTTTTGGTAGCAAACTGTACACTAATATCTATATATATATATATATATATATATATATATATATATATATATTGTGTTTTTTTTTTTA